>Ga0209367_1009149_pt1 | contig 13483 bp, 7 predicted proteins | sample WorMetLIZISLAND2_FD_187412 | JGI IMG/M metagenome (GOLD analysis project Ga0209367, IMG submission 187412) | Marine gutless worms symbiont microbial communities from Max Planck institute for Marine Microbiology, Germany - Olavius geniculatus... ... | reverse complement strand
ACCACGAAGACCTGCATCAAATAGGTCTTGTACTGCGATGGGTGACTGCCTGCGGGCAGGTAAACCATCTTGGTGCAAAGCCTGCCAGCTAGGTCGACTCAGCCTTCTACCCTCCGTGGGACGGTAAAATGAGCAGTAACTCATTTATATGGGTTACGGAAGGTGGTGACCTTAGTACAGCTGACTGGGGCTGCCTAGCCAGCTGCTGTGTTAGCCTGTGTCTGCAGGCTGCACGTGGTGACTGTGCGGCTGTCAGCTCAGGTTAGTGACGAAAAGCGCATTAGAGGCGTTGTATGCGAGATGCGCTATACAAATTGACACCTTTACCCTTTTTACAGGTGAATGCGCCACGTCTTAGCCCCAGGCAGACAGGCTGGTACTTGATTTACCCACCCCAGAGGGTTAGGAGGCTCAGTTGACCTTGGTGGTTGGTTGTATACCATCTATTGCAGTACATATCAAGCTACCACTTTATAACGACTTGAGCGGAAGTCGAACCTACAACATGCTGGTCGTAATTTGAGCATGTTAATCGTTAATGCCACTATGCTACTTGATGGTAATATTGCATGAGTTCATGTTTCGTCGAGAAGTAGGATTATCGCTTCGGTCGACACTCTATCTTTTGTAATAAATACTGAAGATAATCGGAAATATGAACTGAAGTTAGAATTCGGTGTTATCTTTCTTCTAAGAACCAACATTTTTGATTATCTACCAGATAAGAATAAAGATAATCGGAAACGGCAGCTAACACCAAAGTTAATCCGAGCATTACCGATTAACACCAGACAGCTCCAATGCAAAAGAATAGGCGTAATTTCTTGATCCCTAGCGGTTAGAAACTTTCTGATCGGTTTTCAGTTCACTTTTTAATCTATGGATAAGAAGTAAGTTAATCGGATTCGGTTCTTAGCGGATGTCAGATTAAGCGGATGTCGATTAGAGAAAAGAAAAAAGATCATCCTACTTCTCGAACTCATGAACTCACGCATTGTACATTTAGTGTACTCCAGTTCTTACTAATGTACACTGGTAATGTTATAACTCTGTAAGTAATATTGGTAAATTTTCTTAACATTTTGCACAAGATGGTAGCATACTTTGTGTATTTTGCCATTATTACATTGGCCATGTTTGTTGTATATGTTGTATATATCCTTGCTATATAATGCTGTATGAATGCTGATATACAGGGAGTTGATTTGATCAACGACCAAACCAAGCGACTTGTTTCACTCGGGATTTGGACCAATCTGCTGCCGGTTTGTGCACAAATGTTTCACGGTTTTGTCACTCTGTGAACTTCATATGTTGATGTTTCTGGCATTTTTAGATTATTATTAATGTCGTTTGTGTTGGCTTGATATTTTATGCATTTACTTTTGGACTTTTTTTCATTTTTTATTTATCAGATTTGCTTTGTGATGGTATCTTAGTTATTGTTTATGATTTTGGTGATGCTGATGATGATTATGTTGTTATACACCGTGTATCAAAAAACCAGTCAAAATTGTTTTTGTTATAACTTTGTCAAACTTCCACCAAATTTAATAATTTTTGCCACAAAGAGGGCCAGGACAATAGAATTGTGTAAGGTGCACTCATTTTCCACCTCATCTAATTTGTGTCAACACAATAACGTGTGGAACACAAATGCTCTAAATTGGTACATTATGCGGCGATTATTTGTATCAGATTGCTCATTTTTGCATCATCTATTTGACGGAGAGCGCCACGTGATTTAATAATGTTGTGCTATTAAATATTTTTACGGTAAAAATGGCAGACAACAAAATAGCTGACTGATGAGCTCAAAATATGTCTAATCGATAAGTGAATGCCGTTTGATTAGTTGATCGTTGATTTCGCTGTCAGCCTGTGGTATTGCACCTAAGCCATTGTGTCTGTGTATGCAGGGCACACTTTAAGCATAAACTCTGATAATTTGCACGGTCAGGAATATTCGTATCAAAACTTATTAAAATTGGATCACTTTTTTCAAGTCATGATGAAAAAAATTTTGGTGTGGTTTTTATGCCCCACAGTGTACATATGTCTAGTTCTTCTCTGCAGCGTCCATCCACAGTCGGTTGTTCGTGATCTGGGGGTAAATCTGGACAGTCAACTAACGATGGCTGATCACGTCACAACTCTCTGCCGCACTGGTTACTACCAGCTGCACCAACTACGTCACATCATCTAGTCACTGATGCTGACAGTCGCTCAGACGCTTGTCTAAGCCTTCATCATCTGTTGGCTAGATTTCTGCAACTCGTTGCTTTACGGAATTGCCGACAGTCAACTAAGGCGACAGTCTACAGTTCGTCCAGAACACGGCAGCACGTCTGATCACTAGTACGCACATCATGCCAGTTCTGCAGTCACTTCACCGGTTACTGGTTCAGCAATGGATTTTGTTCATACTCGGAGTATTGTTCCACATGTGCCTCAATGGGCATGCACCTGCCTACCTGGCAGACGACTGTCGCCTGATCAGCCGCCACCAGTCCGGTCTTAGATCGTCGACGTCAGCGACCAAACTGGAGGTCCCATTGACCAGAACGACGTTCGGCAACTGATCTTTTGCTGTCGATATTCACGACCCATCACTAACACTCACTATTTTCAGCAACAGACTCAAGACTCATCTGTTTGGACAATAGCTGTGATTTGGAATGATAGCTTTTAATGTGCGAACTAACTAACTAACTAACATATATCCAATGCCCCAATTATATTTCCACCACGGCAGCAGGTGGCTCTAGCTGTAGGCGAAATCATTTGCGCTAGAGTGATTTTGTTTAAAAACTTGGCTAAACTTTAAGCAGTTAATTATCCCTGCTTTTGTCCGTCTCTTTTACTCAGAAGATCTTAAGTTAGTGTGAGTATTTGCACTGCGTGCGATTGTGTTGCGGTCTAGAGTCGTCGTGAGCAGGTGCTAGCTCAGTCAGAGAGCAGCATGTATCGTAAGTACTGGAGAGCCATTATGAAAAATGACCAGAAACTTGACGAAGCCGCTCGACAAAAGGTTCAGCTCGAGAGAACTTTCCTCGCCCAGCATATACAGAAATTCCTGCATGTTCTCGATTCTATCCCCGAGAAAGGTTGGTTTTTGCCGAAGAAATTTTGATATTGTACTGCTTTAGTCATTCGCAGATCATAGTCATTATATGGTCTGACTCTGCTATTGATGTATTAATGAAGTGATGCATGCCTGTGGTTAGAAGGATTGCAGCGGATAAACCTGGAAAATCTGCCAGTATATTGTGCTGCCTTTTGCCTAGAGCTGTGCAACCCAAACCTTGATCTTATGAAATGACAATTGGCACACTGGTTCCACCTGTTCTAGGGAACGTTTACACCAATTTTTGTTTCTCTGTGTGTTTTCTTCTTCGGCTTAAGAGCCCATACGTGGGGCGTTCAAAAAGTTTTGCATGTCGATATGTTAGACTGAAAAACTTTTCAATATCTATACACCAGTAAAACAAACATTTCTCCGCAATGCATGTGAGCTTAAAGTGGATGTGACGTCATTGTAACTTAGGTCATCATAAGGCGTTCTGTATCGGTCTCTCCAGCCAGGCTTCTACCACAGACTTGAGTCTGTCATTGTTTGGATAGCGGACACCACATAGAAAATTTTTTCTAAATTTAGAGAAAGAATAGTTACTGTTAGTCAAATCTCTGCTGTATGTAGGGTGGTCTTGTTGTATGAAGCCAGAGTCGTGAACACCTTGCTGGGTAATTTTAAATTTGGGATTGGGCTGCGTTGCCAGCCACTGCTGGATTTAGGGGAGATCTTTGGGGCTTGCTCCCAGGCCCCCACACATCAGGGCTCCTTCGGTCGTACATTGTAAAAATTGTTTAACCTTTCACAGAGATGACGGATATCACCAACTGTTAACTTTTGATAAAATTTTACTGACAACGTCAAATCCTGACATGACATCGTAATTAGCAGACGCATTTTTATTAATGGCTAGCGCAGATTTTGGCTACTGTATATTTATATTGCAAATAAGAAATTTGTGAACGTATTTGTTAGGGCTTCCAAAAATCACATATCCTGTTGTCTCACGTTTGTAAATCCGGCTGCACACTGGAGAATTGTCATGCGTATATTTGTGCTGCTCATGTATACACTCCAAGTTGTATATGTTTAGAATTCTATGATATCATAAATTTCAATGACGTCACATCCGCTTTAAGCTCCTACGAGTATGGGAGAAATATAACTTTTACTGCTGTATAAATTTTAAAAAGTTTGTTAGCTTAATATACCGGGGCCTATCGAGTTGTAAGCTTTGTCTAATTTTCCTCGTATGTATAGGTTTTTCATGGCTGGCACGAATATTGGCTATTCAGTATTTATAACCGCAGATGAGAAATTTACGAACGTACTTCTCGGTGCTCTCAAAAAATCACACGTCCCAGGGCCTCGTGTTGGAAAATTCAATGGTAAACTGATGAAATGTCATGCAACAGCAAGCCCAGTTTTACGCTGTTTGCACTGATGATCCAAATCTTTCCTGTTTACCACTCTATGACATCATACATTACAATGATGTCATATCCGCTTTAGGTTCATACGTGTTTAGGAGAAACATACGTTTTATTCGTGTATAATTTTTTAAAAGTTTTTCAGTCTAACATATCGACTTGTGAAACTTTTTCAACGCCCCTCGTACATGACAGATGTCTTGACCAGCTAGATGCGCATTGGAGTTTATTAGGATGGCTACGCAGTGAGACTAACCAACCTCACTGCTTTCAGTTGTTTGACAGTTTGTGTTCTGCATGTCAATTGGCGTAGCTGGCCAGGCCTGTATTATATAAGTCTTCATTATTTATACGAGTGTAGATGGACATTTGCAGTGATTCCATTAATAAGGTTAGGGATGGGCTGAATTTGCTGATTGATGTAAACTTTCTGCCATTCGATATCATGTTCCCCAGGCGATTGTATCTCTGTGTTCTGACTGATTTTTGGCACCCCGGTGTTAGCGTTTTTGCAGCACATTTTGTACTTTGTATTTTCTCGTTGTGTCGTCTTACTCTTTCTGTATTTTTTTGTACTTGTTTTCCTTTTATTTGTATGCTTTTTCTGCACTCAGTGTGCAACCATGATGTTAAATGAAATAATGTGAGACATTTTTCATGGTGTGAAGAATCCATGTTCTCTGTAGGTGACGTTGTCGAGGACAAAGTGCGTTACTGCGAGCGTTTCGTCGAGCTGTTGATAGACCTCGAGTCGCAACTGTTGACTCGACGTTTTTTCAACACAGTGATCGATGATGCCCACGTGCTCGTTCGCTCTCGCCTGTCCACGCTGTCCCGCCGGCTACGGGACAACGATGATGCTGCTGCTGATGCTGGTAATGTTCATGGTGGAAAGCTGTTCCGGCAGCTGGTGGATGTTTTGTCAGTCTACGCCATGTTTGAGATCAACGAAGAAACGGGTGAGGCGCGGACCGACAGCGAAATGACCGCGATTCATTACGACCAGATCACTTCTCTCCAGGTATCTTGCAACATGTGTTTTGTAATGCATACTTCATCAATTCATCCATGAATTATACGAACTGCCAGAACTGCAACTTTCAGTGTCAACTTACACCACTTGATCTCTGTGATGAGATCACTTCTTTGCTGGTTTGCATGCACTGCATACCAATAATGGTAAAATATCAACAGAGATGCCAGAGTCATTTAGTTGTAGGCAGCATCATTGTCGGTCGCATGTTGGGGTTCATCCACAGTTTGTATTGCGAAGTTCTACGGCATGTTTTGATTTCCAAGTTTTCCATTTCTTTCCTGGCTAATGTAGGCTAATGGGCGACTTCGCTTTTTGACTTAGACTTTCGCTGAGCCTAAACTTCGGTCTAAGTACCTACTTAAGTCAAAAAGTGAAGTGATTTCGCTGAGACATTCATTGAGCTTAAACTTACCTACTTAGACTGAAGTTTGGACTCAGTGAAAGTCTCAGCAAAAGTCTAAGTCAAAAAGTGAAGTCGCCTAATGTATATGAAGCCTGGCATTGTTATGGCAATTGAGTAACGTTTATCAGCTATGACTGTAACCTATCACCATTTCACAACCTTAGTGCAGCCGACTTCTAGTTGCAGATAAACTTATGTCGCTTTGTTTTGTTATGTCTCTATGTAGAAAGCTGTGTTCAAACATTTTCCCGAACTGCAGAAGTTTGCTTTGACAAATGTTGCAAGCATTGATACCCGAGAGTCTTTGCTGAAGCATTTCAAGCCACTCACGTAAGATGGTATCCTTCTGTTTGTAGCAGTACTTTTTAGAGTTTGGTTAAAGACCTCATCATTATCTTAAAGTCCAAGTGGAAAAGACCATTGGCTGCAACAGAGAGTGTTTTTGTATGAGAATGAACATGTTTGAGTTTACAATGGACCTCAAGATGTGGTTGTGGAACTGAAAATTTAGAAGCTCTGGACAATTTAGACAGTTTCTGAAGACAATGTTTGACTGTTTTGACCTCGGAGACTGGTATGGGGACTGTGTTGCATTTTGACTTTTCTGTTTGACTGCTCTATGTGTAAGTTCACTTAACTCAATCACTCACTCATTTTGCTTACTTGTTGATGTACTTACACGTATGTTTTGTGTTATGCTGATTGCCTTATTTGTCTTACTTACTCATAGTCTCGTACATAGAGCTGTCGAAATGATCCATTAACTTCACGCGTTAAAGAATGAATGTGCGTTAAAAAAATTAACGCACATACATGAATTTATTTAATTCTGTGAAGCAGGAGTTGCAATATTTTATTAAACTGTGTTTATCTGTCGATTGAATAGTATTCAAGTAATAAAAAATTGATTTGTTGATTTGGAGTGTATACATGAGCAGCACAAATATACGCATTCCGTCGCTACTGTCATGGTCCTGCGACATAGGTACGACTTAGTGGGCTTTGTTTCACTCACCCTTTTGATGTTGTTTACCTACAATATCAGCAGTATTATTGATAAGTTATTAATGTCTTAATGCATGCGTTTAAAAAATTAGAGCAGTGTGTTAACGTGTTAAACAAGAAATTTGAGCTAATGCTCACGAGATGCGCGAAAGTCTATAGCAGTTCTGGTTCAGTAGTTTAGCTGAAAATTGGGGTGTTCACAGTAAGTTGATATACTAATACCAAATTGTCTATCTGGATCGCATAACGATAGTTCAGTGGCACCACCTTGTGAATGATACAGACTTGTGTCACAGCCCGAAATCGCCAAAAAAATCCACAAAACCCCCTCTTTTGGCGTTCGAGGTCATTCAAGGTCATTGAATTCTGCGCCAATCTAGAGCCAGTGTACGACTTCCTATTAGTGATTAATAGTAACCTAGGCCATATTTCGCACCGTTACTGAGATACAGCAACTTATTGGCCAAAAATCACAAATTTTGCCCACCCCCCTCTCATTTAGCGCTTTTGTTCGGGGTGACCCCCTTCGAATTTATGGAAAAGCTTTACGGTTTCTGAAACTAGAGTCTTTCGGGCGGCTGACGATAAAGATTTGGTGATTCTAGCTAGCACCGCTTTTGACTGATCCACCCGTGTGACGGACGGACAGACGGACAGACAGAATTGCGATGGCTAAGACGCGCTGAAAGCAGTAGCTGCTTTCGCGCGTAAAAATTAATGCTTCCACAGCTTTACTCATATATTCCGCTGAATGTTGTGTGTGTGTTTGTTAGTAATCGCAAGTTGCATGAGATTGCAGCATATCTCAATCTTGTCACTCCACCGTCTGATGACGATGCATTATCTGACGTTTATAGTTCTGAGTTTCTGCTGGAACTTCTGGTAAGAGTTCTGCTTCCTTAGTTGTATTATTTAACAAGCAGCCTTAATTTTTTTGACATACGGTGTGTATGTTGCATTCTGTTTGGTTTTGTTGATATTCAGTGTTTTCTGTTCTATGTATAGTGCGTACTTTGTCACTTTTTATTTGGTTACAGGAAAGGCATTTGGTCTGTGAAATGTGTAAGAGCAATTGTTGTCTTTTTTTCTGACAAGCCAGGTTTTATTTGGATTAAAACTGTATGCCAGTTAAACTAAGACCAAGACAGTTTTTCATGCCAGTTAAGCTGTTTTAGAGAATTTAGCATTTTGGTGTTAACGAGTATTAGTTTATTGTTGCCTTTGTATAGTACAGCCATTTATTTTGATGAGTTGTAAACATTTCAATGTTTTATGATGGTTTATTTATGCTGTGAGGACTGAAGCTGAATAGAGGTGTTATTTGACATAGAAATAAATGTAATTAATTTAATTAATTTAATTTAATAAATTTAATATAAATATTATATCGGTTTAAGGTGTCTCGGCATGAAAGACGCCCTTCCCAGCTGGAGGCATTGAATGACATGCCACTCTATCCGACCGAAGAAATTATTTGGGATGAAAACATTGTCCCAATGGAATATTTTGCTACCGATTGTAAGTTCCTCTGAGCATCTACCTGTGATTAAAGCTACACAAAACTAGCTAGATTAACAGACTTATAATGCAGAAATAACTTTACGGTTTTTGTTCTTTGACACTGTCGTTTGCATATAGCATCAAAAAGTTTTGTCTATGTGTACAAATTTCTCTGCTGCTGTTTTCTGCAAGTTTTCATAACAAGCCATATGGTGCATACATTATAACTTAGGTAGCCTTATGATATTTTGTTCTGTTAAATGAAAGTTGAAAGAAATGTTCTGTGGCTGACAGTGACTGTTTCTTCGCTGTTACTGTTTTTTTGGCACTCTGGATTTTTGTTTGCTTCTGGTCTTTGTTGTGATTGTTGCTACTAGTTACATTGTGTTATAAATGGTTGAATGATGATCACTTTTAAACGTTATCATACTTACATTTGTTACCATTTCAGTGTAGTGTGTCTTTGAATCAAAATCTTCAATAATGTGTTAAAATTTTGCACTTAATTACAATTTTAAAGCAGATACTTGCACGTATGCTTTATTTCTGCATTGAACAGCTCAAAAATATTTCTGCTTACGTCGCTCACAGATTTTTACCTTTTACTTGTAAACTTGTGGCACCGCAGTAAAATTTGAAGCACTGCATTTTGGATATGACTTTTTATCGATAACTTTCATGTTTGAAAGCTGCAAATTTTGGTTTTTGAAAGTGCTCGAGAAGTCTTCGATTTTTTTGCTTCGAGTATGTTATGAACACTGTTTGAATAAGTTGAGCAGTGAAGTTCCAGTTATTTGCATTTTTGTGTGCATAATTTGTTGAGAATGTTTGTGCTAGGCACCTTGGCTTTACCGAAGCTTAACTTGCAGTTTCTGACAGTGCACGATTACCTGTTGAGAAATTTCCATCTGTTCCGTCTTGAATCTACATGTATGTTTTTTTTTGCATTTTGTTTTAGTTTTCAGTATGAACTTCGAATGAAGTTGTTGTTTATGCTGAGTGCCAGCTATTATTTTTATTATTACTACAAAATCCATTCATGAATGGACAAAATGGCTGTCAGCAATCGGTTGGCTGGCTCATAGGCTGGCTGACGTGCGCTTGCGCTTATTAATATTCATGACACTCGCCTGCACTGGGCGGAAGTGATAAGTGTCGTGTGCATCGTTACTATAGTTTACCGCTCAGTTAGCTGACAGCCAGTCAAGGTTTTGTTCAGAAACGCACACAAACTTAACCAGCAAGCTACAATTAACATACGGTTTATTAACTGATAACTAAAAGAACCAGAAACCGGCTCTTAGTCTCACCTCCAGTAACTTCAGATATAGGTGTACCTTGCATATCACTTGGTACATTGATTGGAATGTCTGGTTTGGTAGTGTATAGAGTTACAGACTTTCTGTTTCTTTGGACATGTAGCAAGAAAGGGTGAGGTTGTTTGCCACGAATGAGGGGGAGAAAGAAGGGCACTTCTTCCACATGGACAGGTAACTTTCATCGAGCTCTTGAAGTGTTTAGTGCCCTGCAGTGCATATGTTGATCTGCGGGCTCCCCGAGAACTGGATGCGCCGCCCAGGACGTCCACGTCACACCTGGCTATGAACTCTGAAAGCTGACTTTCAGACGCTCAACCATGGACTAAACTCGGCATGGAGACTCAGCTTGAGGATTGAGGCAACTTATGAAAACAGATGCGCTCCAGTCCGGGGCATGCCCGTGATTGTCGTGATGAGTACATTAAGAAAAGCAGTCTGACAGTGTGTTTGTGTTGTCTTGAATATGACTGCAGATGAGCTGCGTCAGGACATCGAAGATGCAGTGAGCAGGATGAAACCCTGGTAAACGTTTTAGTTTATATCTTTGTAGTTACCTTCGCCAAAGAGGTTATGTTTTTGCCGGTTTTTGTTTGTCTGCTGGTCTGTTTATCTGTTAGCAAGTTAACTCAAAAAGTCATGGATGGTCCTTCTGAAATTTTGAGGGTATGTCGGGCACGGCATAAACTACCAGAGATTCAGTTTTGGGCGTGATCCGGCAGGAATCCTGGATTCTGGATCACTTTGAAATTTCCATTACCATTGCATTAAAGGGGGCATAAGGGAACCGCTGGCAAAGCGAAGATAGTGACGCCACCTGGCGAATAGCTTTGTCTTGGCGGAGGTACCTGCGGGCTACGACTGCTTTCTAGTTCTGCATTTTGTTTTTTTGGTTTCTGCGTTTACTTTCATATATTTTTTTCATAGCTTACTTAGCATTCTTGTACTGGTTTGACTCTGCTGCGTATGTTGAGTAGTGATGAAAGCATTAATTAGCGTTATATAGAAAAAAACTATAAACATTTGTCATCCCAGTGCCTAACCCTGGCTTTGATTTTTTAAAATTGAAAACTGGCACACTAGTTACTTCCGCTCTGGGATACTGATGTTTCACTGATGTTTTTTCTTGCCTTTTTGCTTTTGAATTAGAAGACAATACTTATTGGATTGATAGATGGAAAGGTATGACTCATAATGCTGTTTATTAGGAGTATGGTCTTATAACGAGATAGTCGTATGTGCATATGCGACAGGAAAGCAGAGGATGGTAGCTGTTACTTCGGAGGCTGGGCGAGAATGGCTCACCCGCTTGTTGCTTTCAGCGTCGTTGAGGTGTGTGGCTTCTCCTCTGACTTAAGTCACTCTCTGTAAGAAAATGTGTGTGGCTCGGTAGTCTAACGGTAACGTGTCAGACTTGTAATCCTGAGGTAACTCAGAGGCGCAGGTTCGACTCCACACCAGGACGCTGCTGGGTAACGACCTTAGGCAAGTTGTTCACACACATGTGCCTCTGTCACCAAGCAGTATAATTTGGTACCAGCTTCACTGCTGGGATGTAAACGATACACTGGCCCCGTATCCGTGGTCTCGCAGTGTAAAATCTGGTGTCTGGCTGAGGGCCTTAGGAAACGGAGATCAGCACCGCCCTGTGGGCCGTAAGGCTCGGGAAGGACTTTTCGTTTTTGACGTGTAAGAAAATAATAACACGTGTGTATTAGAAGTAAGATGGAACTAGTAGCATACGGAAAGAATTAATGTGTCTTCTACCTTATTGGAGTTACTGCTGCATTTTAAGCATGTTGTACTTTGCAGTTTCAGTTTGCATCAACTCAGGTGTGGGAAACCAGAGTTAAATGAAATTTTACGGTGGTTTGTTGAACTGTTTTCACATTCACTGGCGGTCGGCCATCTGGCTTATACATTTGTTTGGTCACACATGACTGCACCCATGGGTTATCGATGTCATCCCACTATGGACAATGTGGTAGACAGAGGCAGCATGACTGGTAGTGTGGAATAAGAATTATTACATGCGAAAGCAGCTGCTGCTTTCAGCATGTCTTAGCCATCGCAATTCTCTCCGTTCGTCCATCTGTCTGTCTGTCTGTCCGTCTGTCACACAGGTGGATCAGTCAAAAACGGTGCAAGCTAGGATCACCAAATCTTCACCTTCGGCTGCGTGAAAGACTCTAGTTTTGGGAACCGTTAAGCTTTTCCATAAATTCGAAGGGGGTCACTTCGAACGAGGGCGCTAAATGAGAGGGGGTGGGCAAAATTTGAGATTTTTGGCCAATAAGTCGCTGTATTTTAGTAACGGTGCGAGATAGGGCCTAGGTTGCTTTTGATCACTAATAGGAAGTCGTACACTGGCTCTTGATTGGCGTTGAATTCAATGACCTTGAATGATCTTGAGCGCCAAAATAGGGGATTTTATGGGTTTTTTTGGCGATTTTGGGCTGCGACACAAGTCTATATCATTCACAAGGTGGCGCCACGTTACTATCGTTAGGCCTATGCGATCCAGATAGAGAATTTGGTATTTGTATATTAACTTAGCGTGAACATCCCAATTTTCAGCTAAACTACTGAATCAGAACTGCTGTAGGCTTTCGCACGTTTCGTGAGCATTAGCTCAAATTTCTTGTTATTCAGTGTGATAGTTGCATGTTGTGGGTGGGGCATTGTCGATGACCGAGTGTGTTTTATGTTGAAATTAAAGGTTGCGAAGCCGCGTATTGGTGAAAACCATCCGGCACGTGTCAGCGCTGACGTCACAGTGAACCTGAACTTGAGGCCGGAAATCAAACGTGAATGGGAAAGTTGGTATTTTACTTGCTGTTCATATGTTATTATTTTATTTTCCACATCTGTGGCTGTTTATATCTTCTGGTGAGATGACCACGTGTCATTGCACGCGATGTATGGTATACTGTCGTTAATTGTAGCTTTCGAGAGCAGCATTCCATTAACATAGCATGTACAGAACTGTGTCACCTCTGAGAAATCGTTTTCTCTTTGTGATTCGAAGTTGGACGTTGGTTTCAGATGTAGGTGGTATGGTCAGCTTTTTCTAATGACAGCTGAGCTTCTTGTTATTCCCACGAATTTGGTTGGGTCCATTAAAAGTACAGAAAATAATGGGATGGTGCCGTTGTTTTATGACATGATATGATCTGATAAATGATTTGCGCTGAAATGTTGTCAGGCAAGCCACCAGTTTAATCTGTCCGAATAGTTTCAGTTGAAATGTTTCTTGCAACCTTTTGATTTGTGTCTGCCTCCTTATTATTTTTTGGTTATTTGTGCCACTGTGTATCTATAATCAATTGATTTGTGTTTACTTGAGGTGCTGAAAACCAGTTTTCTAAAAGTCGCACATGGTGGGTTTTATTAAATTTGGGGTTTTAAAAGGTCCAACTTTGTGGGTTTTTGGGGTTCCGTGAGCTTGAAGTTATTAGAATGAGCACTGCTAGATACTGTCCACATCAAGTGAATATCCAAAAATTTGCAAACCTGTAGGTTCAGAGTTTTAAAACTCAACCGTAATAAACGTGTCATTATTAGTGAGTGGAACCAGAAAATGAAATTGAATAAAGTTGGATCTGGGTTTCTTTGTTGGTGTTTTTTGGGTGGGTATGTTTTGGTCCAGGACGCTGCCGGGTAATGACCTTAGGCAAGTTGTTCACACACATGTGCCTCTGTCACCAAGCAGTATAATTT
>Ga0209367_1009147_pt1 | contig 13483 bp, 6 predicted proteins | sample WorMetLIZISLAND2_FD_187412 | JGI IMG/M metagenome (GOLD analysis project Ga0209367, IMG submission 187412) | Marine gutless worms symbiont microbial communities from Max Planck institute for Marine Microbiology, Germany - Olavius geniculatus... ... | reverse complement strand
GATCTGAAATCCAGCGACCTCAATATGGACGACGCAGTTGACTTGGCTCAGAACCGTCCACTCTGGAGATTGATGTCTACGTTCGGCGCTACGCACTCTTAGTGGTGCTTGCCAGAAATGATGATGATGATGTCCTTCCGAGGCACAGATGGGGTGCTCGTCTCCATTTCTATGGCCGTTGAGTCCGTGACGCATGGCCAGTGCGACGCCAGAAAAAACCGCAGACGCGCTCGAGGGCGTTATTCCTGTAGCGGTCTATGCACTGAGTTGCTACTCGTTAGGTTAACTGTGCTGTGTGGTGTGGATTGATAGTCCACTGGTTACCGTGTCGGACCCAGTGATCGAAAGGTCGGGGGTTCTAATACGGGCCATTCCACTATCAGTTAACAACTCTGGGCAAGTTGTTCGCACACCACAGCCCGTCGGTGCGATGCCTCAGTTTGGGCAAGGCAAACCAGGCCGTGCCCTATCAAGACCATAGGCGGGGTGCTCAACTCCCATACGTTGGCCGTTGAGCCCGTAGGTGGGCAGACCACTGAGTCCGTGACACATGGCCAGTGCGACGCCAGACCTACGGTTACCTTCCCAGCCGCAGGGCATCACCGCCCTTTGACCGGTACCAAATTATGCTGCTTGGTGAACAGAGGCACATGTGTGTGAACAACTTGCCCAAGGTTGTTTGTTACCTGGCAGTGCCCCGGTGGTGGGTGCGAAATAGAGTAGTGAAATATTTTGTTTTTATTCAACATGTTTTACACTGCAAATCCAGTTTTGCGAAGTGATGAAAATCACAAAAAATCAGGCAAATTAGCTTAAACCACTAGTATTACAAACATACAAAATACTATATCATCATTCTGCACCAGAGCAGTAAGCGCTAACTACATTATTACAGAAACTACAAAACGCAATGTTTGCATTGTTAACAAAAGTACAAAAAATATTATTACACTGTGGCCAATCTAATGTACTCCTCGCGCGCATCATTTTCTTCTGTATTGTTTTAAGAGCTTTTTTGTTTTTTCCGGCTTGTATTAAAAACCCAGCGTCTAACTAACCCGTTTAATATTATACTAATGGTGACTGGCATCAAGGTCGTTATTGGAAATTGTCTTCCTGAAGTTTGTAAAATACTGCCCGATTTCAGGAACTGAGAGGAAAAATTTCCAATAATGGTCGATGAAGCTAGTAGCCATTTGTCTTGTTATACCTCAATGCAGGCGTCTCCCTGGCACCATTACAGAGATATGGCGTCTCAAACATAATGGGGTCACGACCTTGACCTTTTGGGGTCATGTGACGTCGTCGGTCACGCGACCATTCGATTCCCGGGGGTCGACTTCCTATTGGTGGTCCATAGTGACCATGCGTCTATCTGGCACCGTTATGGAGATATGGCCATTTGAAGTTCTTCCACGAAGGCTCTTCCAGGAACAGCTAGGTCGGTCGTTGGTCGGTTGGTCCTCAATATTACACCGATTTCATATACTCCTCTTCGCTACGTTAGAAACGTAACGTAGCACGCGAGGAGTAAAAAATGAAAAAAAAATTTAAAAAAGCAGTTACCAGGTGAAGACTGCCGTTCGGACGCAATTGTGCAGTACTCGTGAACGCGTTGGACTGCGGTCATTTGAACCTCAATATCAACTATGCTTCGCACTGCCCAGTTCCAATAGCCAGACATCTTGCAACAGCATACAGAGATGAAAATGAATTACTTTTATTTTTGCTTATTGTATAACTGACCCATTTTTCTGCAGTAACATCCGATTAAGCCAAGTCATCAAAATAAAAACTTTTGGAATGACACAGAAAAAGTTTATTAAATAAGTTCGACTTACCTGTCTTTTGTTTTATTAGACATCTTTTTCGACATTAATTCATGTAACACAGATCAGTAGTCTGCGCTAGAAACATTAAGTGTAAGAATATCAACAGTACAAGAAAAGCCTAGCTAACGCAAAGGGAAACGCACAACAGCGGTGCATGTTTGAAAGCAGGGTGCAAACAAAATCTAAGCTCATTCATCTTAGCAACGACGCTTCTATTACACTCGTCAGAGGGCACCAGATGGCACGACCGATCTCGCTCAGTCGTATTGGCTTAAAATCGCAAATTTCCCCCACCCCCTCTCATTTAGCGCCCTCGCTTGGGGTGACCCCTTTCGAATTTATGAAAAATCTTTACGGATCCTGAAACTAGAGTCTTCCAGGCAGCCGACAGTGAAGATTTGGTGATCATAGCTTGCACCGTTTTTGACTGATCCACCCGTGTGACAGACGGACAGACAGACGGACAGACAGAACTGCGATGGCTAAGACGTGCTAAAGCAGTAGCTGCTGTTGCACGTAAAAAATAGCAAATATCTACCAGGAGTGCATAGGTGATGCCGAGGGCTACAAGGCTGGAATCAACAAGTCCCTGCAAAGCCACTGAGATCCCAGCAATAGCTGACGACAACACCATGAACGATGCCAGATAATCCTACACAATATTTCGGACATTAGTAGTAGTAGTAGTAACATTTCTGTGCAATACAATAAGTTCATCGAATTCCATTTCAAGAAATGTCCGGAAGTGCTGAAAAGTTAACGCCAGCATGCTCTACAGAACAGTTCGACCAGGTTGTGTTTGAAAAAACAGTGTCGTTAAAATTGTGCAGATGCTCTGAAAGACTGCAAGCAAAACGACCTTTGAAGTAATATATCTATCCATGAAAGAAAACCCACCAGAAACAGCTCAATAACAAAAAATGCAAAACAAAAAACCAACTTTTTAAACCTTTTTTGAATAAAAAAGTTTAACCTATGAAGCACTTAGCGACCAAAACTGTTGTCAAACGAATAGTTGCCGCAAAAATGAATGAGTTTTAACAATAAACAGACAACAAACACAAATAACATAATGTATAACTACAGAACGGCATCATATCAAACTAAAATGTGCAAAATACGTACAATATAAATCCTTGAAATCGCTAAAATGTGACATAAAATTAATCTTAACCATGACCTTAAACCTGCAAAATTACTGTACAACTGGATATGCATACTCCTGACCGAAAAAAAATCTACTCAACAATTTGGTTTTACTAAGTCTTCATGTTTTCCAGCTAGGAACAAAAGGAGAAACAGACAGACGAGCAAGACAGGTAACATGTGCTCAGTGGCTTCTATCCCTGTACTTGGTGGGTGCAGCTTGCGCATAGTAAAAAATAGGGGGAGAGAGTTTTAATAAGGTTGCAAATTAAAATTTCCCCTCTGTTTTTCACTGGGCGAACTACACCCTGAACAAAACTTACCCCTCCCCCTATTTTTTTACTTTCCCCCTATTTTCCATTTTCCTCCAACAAAACTTCCCCCTCTATTTTTTACTCCCCCTATTTTTCAATCCTTAACAAAATCTCCCTAAAAGGGGTAGAAGCCTAAAATGGAGGGAAAATCTCGAGTCAATAGGGGGAAGTTGCGCCCGATTTTAATTCCAGATTCGGGGGGATAGAAGCCACTGCATGTTGTCTATTAAGACGATGAAATAACAAATCTCAAAGCAGAGAAACCTACCAGTCGTATTCCAGTAAATCTGTTAGCGGTGTTCAGCCACAAATGGGTGCTGTTGTTGAGATCTATGTGCTTCTCCATCTCCTCCCAGAATCGACTTTCATCTCTGACAAAACAAGAAAAGCAAAGCTAACGCAATGGGGAATGCGCAACAGCGATGCATGCTTGAAAGCCCAGTCACCAGAGGGCGCCAGACGACCGGCGGCTAATTATCTATAGTGTTTCACTTGTACTCACCAGAGGGCGTGACCTGTCTCGCTCTGCTAACGCCGTATTGGCTGGAAATCGCCAATTTCTCCTACCCCCCTCTCATTTAGCGCCCTCGTTGGGAGTGACCCCTTTCGAACTTATGGAAAAGCATTACGGTTCATGAAACTAGAGTCATCCGGGCATCCGAAGGTGAAGATTTGGTGATCCTAGCTTGCACCGTTTTTGACTGATCCACCCATGTGACAGACGGACGGATGGACAGAATTGCGATGGCTAAGACGCGTTACAGCAATAGCTGCTGTTGCACGTAAAAACACACAACAAACCAACTACCTTCAATCACTCAAAGCATTCTTTAAACTCCTGTGTGAAAACTGGTTCCATGTAAAAACCTGAACTGACAAAACTGGGAAAGTCAAAGCTACCCCAATACATAAACCCTAACCCTAACTCTAACCTCAACCCTTACCTAATCCTATCCTTGTTCCTAAACCCAATCCATAACCCTAACCCTATACAAATCCCTAGCCTTATCCCAAAACTTAATCCCTAACCCTATCCCTAAGCCTAATAATTAACCCTAACCTTAACCCTATCCTTAACCTTATTTCCTAAACTGAAGCCTATATCACTGTTTCCCGGTTTTGTCATTTCCAGTTGTGTTGAAACACCACGAAAAACATGTGGACGATAGGAACATGTCTGCACTGTGCATTGCAGTTACTGCCTGGCATCATACCACCTGCAGCAAGCTATATGACTGCTAGGCATAAACATATTTGAAAATGCATGGTTCCACAGGCAGCAGTGAACTAAACAGATGTGGCACACTATAAAAATGCAGACCCAGTGATTCTAAACAAGTAAATTAAAGACTTTATAGTTGATTGATAGAAATCTCTTAACAGATAAAGCCAACGTTAAAGACAAAACTACTCTGTAAGCAACAAATGACAACAATAGAAATAATACTGACTTTAGAAATGAGCAAAAACAGATTTTTCTACTGAAATAAACCAAACAAAATGTGCCAAGAACTATCTGGATGCATGCAGGCTAAGTACTTCTTGCACGGAGCTGACTCTTCATGAGCTTGGTATGCTCTCAGACTTTCCAGGAAGGATTTACGGATCCTAGTTGGTATACTTACTGGTCATGCAGATCTTAATCGACACCTATTTATTATGGGTGTAAGTCAGGTTTCCAAATGTAGTCTCTGTCAAAAAGATGAGGATACATCTTTACATTTCACTGCCTAGTGCAGTGCTTTAATGTTTCTCCGTAAGAATATCCTTGGAGACTATACTATTTCGTTAGACCATTGGTCTAACGAAATTGGTTCCATTGGTTTCTCCTCTTAAAGTTTGCGAAAGCTTCTAAGAGGTTCTGTCGACCTTGAGGTCTGTCGGGGTTGCACACTGGGCCCATGAAGTGGCCTCAGCGCTGGGTGGCCACTTTTGTGGTCACCCTCCCCGCACGTAAAGGTAAAAACCAAACAAAACTGACCGGAATGCGCGTATGGTACGGAGGCCAGCGACCGTTTCAACGCAGTGAGTCAACAGCGGCGTTCGAGTGATGCTGTCCAGCTTGTGCAGCTCTCTGCAGTTTCACGTTCACAAACAAAACATCTGTCACTCAAATACAGCACTTAAGCTTACTTACTTAGATCCTCCGGTCCTTGACAGGACAATGGGCAGCAACAGTTCGCCATCTGCTTCTGAATATCGCGATATATCAAAGAATTCTATACTTTTTCGATGATACGATATGTTATATCGATATCGAAAACAATATATCGATATTTTTGATATAATGAATCATCACTAATCCAGAGTTCAAAACTCCACCAGAACCGCTTAATTCTTACTGACTATCGGAACTGCAGCATCAAATAAAGAACTGTGTAATAAAAAATTCTCAAGGAAATGGAATGCTAGATCGAAATCCTGATATAAATGACCACCAAAATCCAACTTATTGTTCCAATCCCTCCAAAAAATTCCATTCAGACTCTTTCATGATGCCAACTTCATCATTACTTACTTAGCACTTAGATCCTCCGGTCCTTGACAGGACAATGGGCAGCAACAGTTCGCCATCTGCTTCTGTTTGTAGCCACAGCCCGGACGCTGTTCCAATCGACTCCTCGGTCCACCAGGTCTTCTTTAAATGTAGACCGCCAAGTCTTCGTTGGACGACCTCGTCGTCTGCCACTACCACGAGGGGTCCATGACATGGCGTGATTGGCTGGTCGTCCAGGTGGCATCCCGATGATATGGCCTGCCATCTGAAGTCGTCTCTCTGCTACAATGTCCTGTCATCTTCGCTGCTCAGTTCGGCTTAGCACCTCCATGTTAGTCACGTGGTCCTTCCACGTAATGCCTAGAATCTTCGGTAAGTTGCGCTGGTGAAAGACGTCCAGCTGCTGACATATTCTAGCTCCAACTGGAATGGTAATCTCTAATACGACTTTACATTGCATCTGATGAGAAAGTTGTCCAATTGAGTCTGTCCATTTGTAGTAGGTAAGATAACTCATATGAGTTTTGATGCAGCCAAATCAACAATATTTAAAAAAGCAAACGAAGCCATTTAGCCCACCCCCCCCCACAATGTTCTGATAGGAAAGTTTTTCTGCTGGCCAGATGCCACCAGTAACTCAGCAGATTAATAACAGACTTCAAACCCTGTTTGTGTTTTTTTCACACTTACTCCACATTAAGACTTTACCTGAAAGTAAACTGCTACAGCAAAAATGCAAGATATTCACAAGTAAATCATGAGCATAATAAATTAAATAAATTCATCAAATTACAACCTTTTTATTATTTTTTTTTGACGTTTCGGCAACCGCTGCTGCCTTCGTCAAAACGACTGTCTGCCAGGTGTAGCTGCGGCAAACAGTAAGAAGTCATAGATGTGTGGAAGTTGGTAGGACCCTTCGTCTCGGTTCATCGACTTGTCTTGTTCTTTTCTAATGTGTATCATCGCTTCCCTGATCCATCGGTCCATTCTGTTGCTTTCTCTGTTGATCACCTTGGCGTGGTCCCAGTCTATGACGTGGCTGAGAGAAATGGCGTGCGTGGTCTGTGACTGCTGACTTGTTTTGCTCTGTTGCAACGGATTTGCTGGTGCTTCGAGTGTAAGCCCTTACATCACGTTGTGTGACTTCCTGTCGGTGTTCCTAAAGACGTACGCCGAAAGCTCTGCCTGTTTCTCCAATGTAAGTTTTTCGAATCATGAGCACTTTGTTCAGCCAACGGAATCAGAGCACTAGAAAAAAAGTTAGTAGGTAAGTAAGAAAATTTCTATAGCACACCGATGCCAGTGCAAACCTGCCAAATCTGAAACACAAAGCGTGGCATGTGGGACTAAGATGGCCTAAAGCTAGCAAAAACCGGGCATTACATGAACAACAGTGTAAATGTACAGCGGCAACTCCCACCTGTATGACGAGCGAATGATGCGCTGGAAGTAGGCAAATGCGAGTAGAACGATGAATGCTGCAATGATGAAGTAGGGCGTAATAATTGTGTTGACGACAACCGTTGCAAGAAACAGCAGAGACGTGCGTATGAAGTGCTCCAGTGTCGTTGGCAGTTTCTGTACAACAGTTGAGACAACAAAAACTGACAACAAAAACAACAAAAAACAACTTCCTCGTATCTATGACAACTTATTGTCCATTACAGTGACACTTGGTGAACTGGTTGCCAACACATTAACAACTAGAAAGCAGTCAGAGCCCGCACACCTCCGGCAAGGCAATGTTGTTCGCTAGGTGGCAGCACCATCTTTGGTTTGTCAGTGGTTTCCCTTATGCCCCATTGAAAGCAATGGTAATGAAAATTTCAAAGTAATCCAGAATCCAAGATTCCTTCCGGATTACTCCCAAAATTGAATCACTGGTAGTTTGTGCCATTCCCGACATTCCCAGAAAATTTCAGACTGATCCGTCCATAACTTTTTGAGTTATCTTGCTAACGGACAGACAGACAAACAAAGTCCGGCAAAAACATTACCTCCTTGGCGGAGGTAATAAACTAATGGATACAAGTTATATTTAGATGAATTTATACAACTTACTAACTACTGCTTCAACCTATGAGAACAGACATTTTCAGGTTTATATGGGCAAACTGAGTATTAATGACAGAGCCCAAAGCACAATCATGTACAAATCAAATTGGGGGAGGGGGCGCTGAAAATGCAGGACCGGAAAATGCAAGACTAGAAAATGTTGAATGAAAGTGCATTGCTGGAAAATGCAGGACTGGAAAATGTCGGACAAAAATGCAGGGCTGAAAAATGCAAGATTGGAAAATGACAGACTTAAAAATAGCTTAACACTGTTTTTATTCTACATGTGCAAGACTGTGTAAGCTGTGGTATCAAACGTATGTGTAGTGTCTAGGTTTTAATGTAATAAACACATGTAAATTAAAAGGCTAAGTTGCAACATGCAGCATTAAATTAATGCCTGTAACAGCTACTTTCATTTAGGCCTATCTGTGCCTGTCAAACTCTAACACGCATTGCCAGTCCTGCATTTTAAAGCCTTGCACTTTTGTCCAACATTTTCCAGTTCTGCATTTTCCAGCCCTGCACTTTCGTCCGACATTTTCCAGTCTTGCATTTTCCACCCCCGTGATTTCTTTGGTCTGGCATTTTCCAGTCCTGCAATTTCAGGCAACCCATCAAATGGTTTACTAATGTTTAAAACAAAGCATCAGGAAGTTGAGTAAATGCAAACCGCAGCTTGTGGACACTGGGTGCTATTTACTTACTTACTTACTCAGTTATTACTACTACTATACTTTGTTTAAAATGGCATTTTTTTCTTTCGCCACGACAATGTCTGAACTATTCCTTCTAATTCGTTTATCAGAAAAAAAACTACAAAAAAATGCAATAAGAGGATATGCGATCAACCCCAGTAATGCAGTTTGAGCAACTGCTCTATTGAAAGAAACATTAAATCAAAGTTTGTTTAATATGGCATTATTGCCAAACTGCAAATGCACAACAAAAGACAAGACAAAACAATGCAGTAAGCAATGCAGTCAATAATTATCACAAAAATAGCATGCGAATGATAAAATTACAATTAGAGGGATAGAAGATTCTTTCCACGCGTAGACATAAATACACAACACACAATGCATCGACCACTGATAACAGCTAACAGTAGAAAAAAAATCACTCACATCATCAATAATGTTGATATCACCGGAAAAACGACTCGTTATCTTCGATATCGAGTTTGTATCAAAGAACCTGTAATAGACAAAAATCACAAAACTACTAATTAGCCACGAGATGAAATAGAAGTCACACGAATATTCAAATTTATGGTTTTCATTTCACAGCGTACTTCTCTGCGTGAGTGAATGAGTAGGGTTTAACGTCATGCCTGACAAAGTACAAACTAGAAAGCAGTCATAGCCTGCAGGTATCTCCACCAAGGCAAAGCTATTCGCCAGGTGGCGTCACTATCTTTGCTTTGCCAGCGGTTCCCTTATGCCCCCTTTAACACAATGGTAACGAAAATTTTAAAGTGCCGGATCACCCCCATAATTGAATCACTGGTAGTTTTTGCCATTCCCGACATACCCTCAAAATTTCAGAAAGATCCGTCCATAACTTTTTGAGTTATCTTGCTGACTCACAGACAAACAAACAAACAGACAGACAAACAAACAAACAAAAACCGGCAAAAACATAACCTCCTTGGCGGAGGTAATCATTTTGAGCATGGCCTTTCCAGGCAATGCATGCAAACACATAAGAATAAAACAAAAAGAAAAGTCTAACATTTACAATAATGGAACACGCACACACATTGCTACACTCAGTCCAGTCACCAAAACCAACATATCTTCACGTAAAAAGCCATTTTGTACCATAAAGGTAAATAAGAGATATACGTAAAAATCAAAGCACATGTTAATTGTCTAAAAACTTCAATTACAAAAATTAATGACAAAGGTCTCCGAAAATTAACATTTAAAACAAGGTGACTACAAAAGTGAACTAGCAAACAGATGAAAAATACAGAAACTAGAAGGCTAAAATAACCATTTTATTCAAGTATAATAAAATAACACACAGCCGGTCAGTTACTGATTTCGATGCTTACACACCATGGGCCATAATAAAGTGCCACTTTTATTTTTTGAATAGCTCTGTGAAAAATTGGCCAATTTTAATAATTTTTCGCACGTGACATCAAGAAAAAACTTCACACAAACAACTGTAGTTTTGGCCACCTCAGCTTAATACTGTCGCTACACTATCTTGTGAAATGCAAAAGTTGTAGTTTAGCCATTTTCAACAATGAATTCATCACACCTCACATGATAGTGTGAGTGTTGTAAGGACGACCTTCAAAGTCTATGGGAAAAGGCAAACTTTGACCCTCAGCCAACCCAAAACCCCTGAACCGATCGTCACCAAATTTGAATGGCATGATTACATCGAAAACGCCTACCACCAAAAAATTGGGCTCAATCCGCCCAGAGGTTTTTGCTCCCCATATAGGTGAAATATACACCCTCCTGTTCGAAATTTACTACACTTTTTTTGGTTCTTCAACTCGCCTACAGGCGAGTCCGTTAGACCGATTTTTATGCTTAATATGTCAAATGATGCGGTTTTGCGCAAAAAAGTGCCTTTTTATTGTTATAAAAGAAAAATTGTATTTTTCACTTATTTATTCAAAAAATTCGAAAAAAATTGTGTCAGCTGTGAAGCCAACACCAACACAAAAGCACTGGTAACGTGTAGCAAATCTGCTCTCACGGGTTTGGTCAGCTTTTAGTTAGCTCCTACCCTCCAAATTTCAGAAATCTTTCATGTCATCGGTGCAAAGCCCCACCACCACGACAAGGGGGCTGACCACGGTGGGGAGGCCCACAGTGCAAGTACAAGTGAAAATGTCCAGACCTCATAGGTGCAGAGACGACGTTGCGTAGCATGGAGACATAAAGAGTGCGGGCAGCGGCCAGACCAAGTAACTCGGTCGCCAGGGCAATGACAACACAGAGGATGATAGCGGCGAAGATGAATGCCACGTAACTTGCAACGTAGTAGTGTTCAATGGATGACATCAGCTCCTGCAATGTCAAACAGTACGATGTAAGGATTGCAATCCCGAGATCCCCCGAATCCTGGAATCCCAGCCATTTTCACCAATCCCGAATCCCAGAATTGGCGATGTCCCAATCCCAAAATTTCGGGATTACAAAAATTTGTTAAAATTGTACTTTTTCACCTGTTAGAAAACAATTCTAGCCGTCTAATATACAAATGGGATGTGTGGCTCGGTAGTCTAACGGTAACGAGTCGGACTTGTAATCCTGAGGTAACTCAGAGGCGCAGGTTTGACTCCGCACCAGGACACTGCCGGGTAACGACCTTAGGCAAGTTGTTCACACACGTGCCTCTGTCACCAAGCAGCATAATTTGGTACCGGCTTCACCGTTGGGACGTAAACAGGCACAATGTGTGATACAGTGGCTCCGTATCCGTGGTCTCGCAGTGTAAAAACTGGTGTCTGGCTGAGGGTCTTAGGAAACGGAGATCAGCGCCGCCCTATGGGCAGTAAGGCTCGGGAAGGACTTTACGTTTACGTTTTTACATTTTTATATACAAAACATTTCATGAGCACCAGAAGCTACTCCTTTGTATTTTGACAGTCACAGTCACTCCGTACGGTTCGACCATACCTTCCGTAGAGCCTACTATAGGCTACATCTTATCCATGACATGTCTATATACGGATACCAAAATAACGACAACTCTGCAAGCCTAATTCCAAAATGGGATCTCAAGATTACAAATTTCTTAACCCTGGATTTGAGGATTGAGGGATTGCAATTACTGGTACAATGTACACTGCCTAGTGGTGCATAAGGTACCTTACTGACATAGAACAAGTGAGTTTCTTAACAGCACATCAGCACTGTACGGGCTAAGTAGTGCCACACAATTTAAGGAAGATGTATGAAAATTAGAGCTGTCAAGGCATTAACTTTTTTAATGCATTAATTAACGCGTAAATTAACGCACCCAGTCCCGTCAAGATGAAGAGTAGGAGGTAAATTACCCCGGGCCCGAGATGTTTATGGGACCCGCCTGTAGAATATAGAAAGTTAGAAAATTTTTCAACACAAGCTCTTAGCTCAGATGACTGTCGCACTCTACGCATGTCGTGATAGTTATTGCGACTTACCGTGTACGCTGTCCGCTCAAATCGAACTCGACTCGATTCGGGCGGATCCGCCGAGCTGAGCGAACTGCGGACACGCGCGTATCCGTATTTGAAGCTGCGTATACCGCCGCGTATCCACGGCGGATACGCAGTGCTGTGCGGATACGCCGCGGATCCGCTCCGTGTCCGTCCTCGCCTAGCATTCACAATACGTGCGTAGTATGCACGAACTCTGCACATAGTGTGAATGCCGCTTAATAGCCGGCGTTGCTGCCAGTGGTGTATTTAGGATTTGGCAAAGGGGGGCCATGGCGAGCGTGCAGAGCGCGAGCCTATAATGGGGGTCTGGGGGCGGAGCCCCCAGCGGAGTCCAGGAGCAGAGCCCCTGGTCGGAAGCCCCCCTGAAGCTGAAACACTTTTTGCTTTTGAAGGTTCAATGCTTTTGAAGGTTCAACCTATTCATATAAAGTCGCCTGTAAAAAATTTTCATGGTCGGGCCAAAGAGGGGGCCATCGCACCATGCCCCCCCTAAATACGCCACTGGTTGCTGCTTGTGCTGTTAGTGCAATGACGTCATTGCTATTATGAATCATCACGTACGCAGAACGACGGAACGACGGAAACACGGACAGAACGACCAATCTCTTAATCTCCTCCAATGTTCATTACGTTCACCTTGGCGGAGATGATGATACCAAAGTAATTTGAACAGGTATGCGTTAATTTTTTTAACGCGCGTTAATTAATTAACGCAACAACTGTGACAGCTCTAATGAAATTATATTACACGCAGCACAGATTGAACGTAGAAATGCAGGATGGATTATTTATATGATTATAAAAATCAAGATCAGTAACTCACTTCATGGTTCATGTATAAGTGAGTGAGTGAGTAGGGTTTGTCCTACCCGACACAATATAGGTCTTTTCCGGGACGGCCTTTCCAGGCGGAATGCACACAAACACATAATAACAAAACAGTAAGTTTAACCTTTACAGAAACACAAAACACAAAAAAACAAGCTAAACCTAAAACTGTAAGAACTCCATTATACACGTGCATATGTAATTAACATAATGGTAGTTCTAATAATCTTCCCTGTTATCCTCCAGACAGACATCAATGTGACAATGCTGTCTATTGAAAGACAGAGGATAGTTCATGCATAACAATTCTACTTCTGATATTCACCTCCGCCAAGGAGGTTATGTTTTTGCCGGTTTTTGTTTGTTTGTCTGTCTGTCTGTGTGTACAAGATAACTGAAAAAGTTATGGATGGATCTTTCTGAAATTTTGAGGGTATGTCAGGCATGGCATAAGCTACAAGTGATTCAATTTTGGGGGTGATCCGGCAGAAATCCTGGATTCTGGATCACTTTGAAATTTTCGTTACCATTGCGTTAAAGGGGGCATAAGCGGAACCGCTGCAAAACCGAAGATGGTGACGCCACCTGGCGAATAGCATTGCCTTGGCGGAGGTACCTGCGGGCTACGACTGCTATC
>Ga0209367_1009146_pt1 | contig 13484 bp, 15 predicted proteins | sample WorMetLIZISLAND2_FD_187412 | JGI IMG/M metagenome (GOLD analysis project Ga0209367, IMG submission 187412) | Marine gutless worms symbiont microbial communities from Max Planck institute for Marine Microbiology, Germany - Olavius geniculatus... ... | reverse complement strand
ACGCCTTCCCTGGCAGCAGGTGCTCGATCCGCTCCCATTGGTCGTCACGCATATTCTGTCGTGCCATGTCTACGTCCCCAATCATTCGCTGGGCGTAGTCTACCAGATTAATTGTCAACACTACCTAGTATCCCATTTCATCAAAATTTTACGGAATGATAAGTTATGGGCTTAAATGATCGCGTAGAGACACCGAGGCGCAGAGAAACTCATTGCTAAGCCCATGACGTATCATTCCGAAATTTGGTAGTGGTTAAAATTTAAGTGGGCGCACCACGAGCCGCACTCCCTCTCCCCCCGGGAGAGGGCTGGGGAGAGGGGATCAAAATGAACCCTTCTACGCTAACCACATGAAAATTTACCACTACTCGAAATTTTATGTAAACCTCTCCCTCTCATCCCGAAGCGCAACGAGGGATCTTCCAGCTTGGCAAAGGTCCCCAGCACACAAGATCCCTCCTCCGTCGGAACAAGGATTTCTCGCTACGCTCGAAATGGCAACCAGCAAAATTCGATGAAATGACCTACCAGCAGACTTCACTACTTAAAATTTAGCCACCACCGAGCGGGGGAATAACGCATGTCGGAGAACAATAATCCACCTCTCGAGCACATACTGATGCGGGTATTCGATCAGGAAGGCGAACCGGTCGGCGCCGCGGTCCTGATCGACGACGCGCAGGGACTGACCTGCGCCCATGTCGTAAACGACGCCCTTGGAAGGCCTCACGAGGCCCAGGATCGGCCGACGGAAGACATCCGTATCGACTTTCCCCTGCTGGAGCCCGGCCAAAAAATCGAGGCCGAAATCGTCTTCTGGAAGCCTATTTCCGAAAACGGCATTTCCGAAGATGGCGGAGATATCGCCGGGATTCGCCTCCAGCAGCCGAAGCCCGCCGCGGCCACGCCCGCCCGCATGGTCGAGCAAGCGGACCTGTGGAGGCTCGATTTCCGTACCCAAGGCTTTCCCGAGGGTTATGACGAAGGCGTGTTGAGCATAGGAAAGATCCTGGCAGGGCGCGCGGACGGCTACGTGCAACTGGAGGCCGACGGCGAATACAAAATTCTGCCGGGCTTCAGCGGCGCCCCGGTGTGGAGTCGGGATGCCCGCGGTGTGGTCGGGATCATGGTGGTGGCCGAGACCAACCGCAACATCAAGGCCGGCTGGATGATCCCCACCGCACAGCTTGCCCGCGCCTGGGACCAGATCCCACGCCAGGAGCAATTCCCACACCCCAGTGAGCTCGCGATCCCCATGGTCGGCGGGGCCGTGGAACCCACTTCGCCCTTTTACATCGAACGCGACTCGGATCGGGTCGCCGGGGAGCTGACCAAAGGTGAAAAAAGTGAAACCGGCGTTACCCTGGTCATCCGGGGCCCCCGTCAGATCGGTAAGAGCTCCCTGTTGGCGCGGTTGCTAGAGCGCGCCAGATCCCAGGGCAAGCAGATCGCCTACGTCGATTTCCAAGCGAGCTTCGGCCAGGAGGACTTCCATGACGCAGACGTCTTTTATAAGCGCTTTTTCCTTGAGATCGGTGACAGTCTCGACCTGGAGGACTTCACGGACGACCCCAGGATATGGAGCCCGAAACGCGCCAACAACGCCAATGGCGGGCGTTATCTCAGAAAACATATACTCGCCAAGATCGACGCGCCGCTCGTCCTGGCGATGGACGAGGTGAGTCGGTGCCACGACGCCGATTTTCGCTCCGACTTCTTCGGCATGTTACGCAGTTGGCACAACGACCGCGCCATGAAGGCCGAGCTCAAGCGGCTCGATCTGGTGCTGGTCATTGCCACCGAGGCCAATGCCCTTATCACGGATCCCCATCAGGGCACCTTGAAAAATACGATTTTTGTCAACGGCGCACATTGATAATCAAGGACTTAGCTCCACCTGATTGGTGAAAACACCTATTTTTCAAGGTGCCCATCAATCGCCCTTCAACGTGGCTGAATCCGTCACCCTACGCGACTTCGATCGCAACCAGGTCGGCCGGCTCAACCGGCTCCACGGCGATTGCCTGACGCCCGAGCAACTCGACACGCTGCAAGGACTCGTGGGCGGGCACCCCTATCTGACCCGGGCCGCACTTTACCGCGTCGCCACCGGCCGCCACAGCACCGCGGACCTGTTCGATAAGGCCCTGCGCGCCGATGGGGAAGGGCCCTTCGCCGACCACCTCCGCCGCTACGAGGGCAAGCTCGGCGAGGACAAGGGCATGCAGCAGGGCATGTTGCAGGTGATTCGGCACGGTACGCGCCCATCTCAGGAGATCCATTACCGGCTGCAGGCCCTGGGTCTCATCCATGAGACCGGCGATGGGGGGGTAGTACCCCGCAACCGACTCTACGCAGACTTCTTTAGCCGGCGGTTCGGTCCATGACCTGAATCCGTGAGATAACATCCAGGAAGAAGTCGACAGATGAACAATTCCTGGTGGTTCGTGCTTTCCGCCAATAGTACAGGATTAACAGGATTTTCAGGATTAACAAGATTTCTTCGTTGTTGGTAAATGCGCTTGCCGGGAAGAGAAGAATCGGACGGCTGATCAACTTCGGCAAGCGTGTAACCCAACGCCATCAAGTTAAGCCTTATCGGCAACGTTTGGTGTTGCGTGTTGTCATTTCGAGCGGAGCGAGAAATCCTATGCTCCGGAGATTCTGCGAGCAGAAAAGATCTCTCCCTTCGGGTAACCGTTCAATTCCCGCTCGATCCTGAGCCCGAAGAGGAAGGGGCTGAACGGTTACCCTTTCGGTCGAGATGACAGCCTCTAAACTTAATGGCATTGGGCATGAGTCATGAGTAACATCTACACCGTCGGCGGCAGCGTCGACGGACGAACGCGGGCCTACGTCGAGCGGACCGCGGACCAGGAACTCCTGCAGCTCTGCCTGGACGGCGAACTGGTCTATTTGCTGACCTCGCGCCAGATGGGCAAGACCAGCATGATGGTACAGACCGTCCGGCGCCTGAACGAGCGATCGGTGCGGACGGTCAGCACCAGCCTGGAGCAGATCGGTGCAGCAGGCGTCACCCCGGAGCAGTGGTACCTGGGACTGCTGGAGGAGATCGAAGAGCAGCTCGGCCTGGACACGGAGGCGCTGGCGTTCTGGGAGGGGCACTCCTACCTGAGCTACCCCCAGCGGTTCTCGAGCTACCTGGAACGCGTGGTCCTGTCCGAGACCCGAGGTCGGGTGGTCGTCTTCATCGATGAAATCGATACCACCTTGAGTCTGGGTTTTTCGACCGACGACTTCTTCGCCGCCATCCGTCGGCTCTACAACCTGCGCGCCGAACGGCCCGAGCTCAGGCGTCTGAGCTTCGTGCTGATCGGCGTCGCCACCCCCGACGACTTGATCGCCGATCCCAACCGCACCCCCTTCAACGTCGGCAGACGGGTGGACCTCGCGGATTTCGGGCCGGATGAAGCGAAGCCCCTGGCTGACGGTTTGCCGGTCCCGGACCCGGACAGGGCTTCGGCCATGAAGCGGGTCCTCCATTGAACCGACGGCCATCCGTTCCTGACCCAGCGCCTGTGCGCGGCCCTGGCAGGCGATCATGATGCGAACCACTGTGGGAGGGTGTCGCAAAAGCCCCTCTCCCGGCGGGAGAGGGGTTGGGGAGAGGGGATCAAAGGGCAAAGATCGGCGCCTTTTGCGACACCCTCTTGCGGGGAAGGGCCAAAGCCCTGGATAGAACCCTGGATAGATCGGACGGCGCAGGCGCTCTTTTTCGACGAGCAGGCGGCCAAGGACAGCAACCTGGACTTCGTCAAAAACATGCTCACCCAGCGCGTTCCTCGAAGGGTGCGCCCCCAGGAGATTCTACTCACCTACCAGCGCATCCTGGAGGAGCGCCCCCCGGAGCCGGACGAAGAACGCAGTACGGTCAAGAACCACCTCAAGCTGAGCGGGGTCGTCAAGCGCCGGGGACCGCATCTGGTGGTCCGCAACCGCATCTATCGTGAGACCTTCGACCAGGACTGGGTCAAACAGCAATTGCCGACCGGGGAGCTGGCGCGACAGCTGTGGCGGAAGCTGACCACGACCCTGGCGCCGGTGGCGATCCTGGTCTCTTTGTTGCTCGCGCTGCTCACTGTCTTTGCCTTCTATCAGGCGAACCAGGCGGGAGAATCACAGCGGACTGCTGAAGAAGCACGACAAATCGCAGAAGACCAGCGCGTCAGGGCCGAGCGCGCGGAACAGGATGCACAAAAAGCGCGGAACGCCGCACGTATCGAGCATCTCAGCGCCAGCGGGTTACTCGCGGCCTACTCCCCCAGCCCTTATGCGGGAGATCAGCGACGCGCATCCCTGTTGGTTCGCCAAGCCTGGAACATGACTCGGACGGAGCAGTTACCTGACAATCGTCTGGAAAACCTTCCAAAGCAGGCCATGAGCAATCTGCTGCGGGCCAATCAGGTGATAGGTCACCTTAGATCCACCCTGCAAGGCCACAGCGCCTCGGTGACCAGCGTCGCCTTCAGCCCCGACGGGGCGCGGGTGGTCTCGGGCAGTGGGGACAACAGCCTGCGGCTGTGGGACGCGGCCATCGGCCAGCCCATCGGCGAGCCTTGGCAGGGTCACGGCGCCTCGGTGTACAGCGTCGCTTTCAGCCCCGACGGGGCGCGGGTGGTCTCGGGCAGTGGGGACAACACCCTGCGGCTGTGGGACGCGGCCACCGGCCAGCCCATCGGCGAGCCCTGGCAGGGTCACAGCGCCTGGGTGACCAGCGTCGCCTTCAGCCCCGACGGGGCGCGGGTGGCCTCGGGCAGTGGGGACAACAGCCTGCGGCTGTGGGACGCGGCCACCGGCCAGCCCATCGGCGAGCCCTGGCAGGGTCACAGCGCCTGGGTGACCAGCGTCGCCTTCAGCCCCGACGGGGCGCGGGTGGCCTCGGGCAGTGGGGACAACAGCCTGCGGCTGTGGGACGCGGCCACCGGCCAGCCCATCGGCGAGCCCTGGCAGGGTCACAGCGCCTGGGTGACCAGCGTCGCCTTCAGCCCCGACGGGGCGCGGGTGGCCTCGGGCAGTGGGGACAACACCCTGCGGCTGTGGGACGCGGCCACCGGCCAGCCCATCGGTGCCCCCTGGCAGGGCCACAGCGCCTGGGTGTTGAGCGTCGCCTTCAGCCCCGACGGTGGGCGGGTGGTCTCGGGCAGTGGGGACAACCCGAACAGCCGGTGGGACTACATGTTGCTGATCTGGGAGGTGGACGAGGATTCATGGAAACGCAGGGGCTGCGCCATCGCCGGGCGCAATCTGTCCCTGACCGAGTGGCGGCGTTATCTGCCGGGAAGACCCTACGAGAAGACCTGCCCGGATTACCCGGTCCATCCCGAGGTGATTGTCGATGCACTCACCAAGGCCGCGCAACACTGGGGCGAGGGTGAAGCGGAAGAACGTTTGGAGGAGGCAATCCTTTGGATCGAGGAGATGCTGGTCCTGCACGACCGGATTTCATTGCTTTGGGAGAATATGGATTCCCTCGCGCGCGAGCATCCCATCCGGCCCGCGCTGGCAGATCATATCCGGCAATGGATGGATGAGCTTCCCGCTCCGAACAGGGCCTATTGGGAACAGCGGATGGGCAATGACTTTCCCGACGACATCACTCACGAAGACCTGGCTGCGGACGCGCCGCGCCAGAGCCTCGATTGATGCCGTATCTGCTCGATACGAATGCGGTATCAAGCTGTGGTGCACCCGTCCGCAGGCACAGGTTCCGCCCAGGGCGAGCGCGTATAAATCCCTGTGAAAACATGATCTTGTAGGATGCGGTGAGCGTGGTATACCGTAGCAGGACTACCCCAACCCCGATCGCGAACCGCATCAATGGGGCCCGTGCCCAACACCCAGTCCAAAGACGAAAACCGTATTTTTCAAAGTGCCCTTAACCTGATGGCATCGAGTTTCACTCACGGATGTCGAAGACGTAAAGCCGTGCCTCTTCGTCGCTGACCACGTAGAGGCGCTTGGTGTCCGGATCGATGGCCACGCCTTCCGCCTTTTCGATTTCCCGGTACTTGCCATTGCTGGCATAACCGAGCTTGGCGCTCTGTATGACCCTGTCGATGCTCCAGTCATACAGAAATAACCGCTTGGCCTTGTCGCTGATGATCCAGAAGCGATCTCGACTCTGGTCGTAGCAGATGTCCGAAAAATCGAGCTTGTCGCCGGTCACCTTGGGATCGCGAAAGCCGTTTTTATCGTTCAGCAACCGGTGGCCTCGAATCCTCTTGAGGTCCGACGACACTTCCACCAGCAGGCCGGGGGCCCCTCTTTCATGGCGAAGATCGTCCCCGTCTTCGGGTTCCAGGTGATACCCTCCAACCCCTTGTTCGCCCCGCCACCGGCAAAATGATGGGCTACCTTAGGGTAATCTCCCATGTCGGCCAAGCGCTTCCTGGCAGTCACCTTTCGGGTATCAATTCTTACTTTGATGAAATCATTGTCGTCTTCTTTGATGGTGAACAGGAATTTGCCGGTGGGATCGAGGGTGATGCCCTCCAGCCCCTTGTCCGGAATCTTAAAGGACTTGTTCCGCTTCAGGTCCCCGGCGAGACTCAATTTGAAGATCTTTTTCGTGTCGTCGCTGATCGTCCAGAGGGCATTTTTCCCATGCGATAACGCGAGGCCCGAGGGTTCCGTCAGGCCCCTCGTTTTGTTCTTGATGTCGAAGTGATTCAGATAGCTCAGGCTGAAGCTCTGTTCGTCGGGATCAGTCGAGTCTGTCATTGCAATACTCCTCGTTAGAGTGAAGTACGAACCCTAAGAGGGTGTACGAGAAGATAAGCCACGATTTATCAATCCAGCCCTCGCGGTCCGCACGCGCGGACCTTGCATCGAATGTAGGTGTGGGGCTAACCCAACACGACGCCTTTTCAGGCTACGTCAGATAACCCAGGTCTGTGCTTCTTGGGGGACTGCAGGTGTTGCGGGTGCGATCCGGTTTAACCGAACCGCTTCTTTCCCTATCGGCTGTCGGGTTACGGCGCGCCCCACCACAGCGGCTAACCTCGATTCATCGGACGCGCCTAACCCGACCTACATGTCTTATACCGCAACGGTTAGGTTGGGGGGCTTTTCGTACACCCTCTTACGGCTCCCGCATCCATTTCGGGATAGCGCGTTTGCCATTCCCTCGCTTGCCATCCGGCTCTGTGACCACCACAGCACCGGTAAGCCGGTGCTACCACTTAACGCGAAGCCGCAAAGAGCGGCTCACGGAAATTCCCTGACAAATGTTACCGGCGATACAATGGAGGCGAACTCGGGAGGCTGCTTCAACAGTATTTGATCACCGGTCACCAAGAGGCTGCCTTTTTGCGACCTGAGCAAACGCCATAGATGGTTGTCGCCGGGATCGGGAGCGGCTTCCGGGCCGGTCGGTTCCCGCCAGATGCCATTGGATACCACTTCGGTCAGGATCTTGTCGATTTCACTCTCACTGAGTCCGTGCAGCTTTTTTATCTTGGGTCGCAGCATGACCTCTCGATATTCATCCATCAGGTCGGCGGAAAGTAGAAAGACAATACGCCCTGCAAGCATGGCATCAAGGATAAGACAGACCGGCGATTTCTCGTCAGCCGTTATGAGACCGCTAACGAAGCACATTCGTATCGATGACGACCGGCGGCGGTTTCAAGGGCGTCTTGTCAAGCGGGTTTCCTCCACTACCAGGTCAATGGCCTGTTCCTTGGATAGGCCCGCTCTCTCGCGTGCCTTTGCAACCAGCTCTTTTGACCCTTGCCGCGTTTTGATCCCGTAGAAATCCAGGCTTTCCTCAATAAGTAACGCAATACTCTTTCGCCTTTTGAAGGCAGCCTCTTTCAACGCCCAATGACGTTCGTCGCTCAGGGTAATTGTGAGTCTGGTCATCGCCCGGTACCTTGCTGCAAAACCACAAACACGCCATAACAAAATATTCGGACCGCTGATACCCTATATTGATGCGGTTCGCGCCAGGCTCCTCCTTCGTCGGAACAAGCCTGACGCTCACCACATCCTACGACTGTGCCCAACCTATATCTGCACCAGGTAATAGGCGGTGAGGATGGTACCGACCAATGCGATGCCGTATCCCAGGACCGATACGATACCGTCCGCCCGCAGTCCCAGGCCGTGCAGGCCCACACGTAACCGATGGGCGGCGTGCCACAGGGCCAGGCTGACGGTACCGAAGGCCGCCAGCTTGACGAACCAGTTCGCCAGAAAGCCCTGCATCTGCTCGAACTTCATGATCTCCGGTACGCCATCCGGCAGAGTCCCATAAGCGGCGATGAGGGTAATCAGCGCCAGCACCGGAAACACGAAGGCGGTCAGGGTACCGCCAGCGGCGAACAGGCTCCAGAACAGGGCCTTGTTGACTTTAGCCATCTTAGAACACCCCCGCGAAATACAGGACGACCAGAGAGAATAGGACCCAGACGACGTAGTGCGCTCCGGCGATCACACTGCCGGGTACGAACGCTTCTCCTCTCTGGATCGGCATGGCTTTAGGTGTCACCTTGAACCAGGCGATGGCGTGATAAAAGATGACGATGGTGGTTACCCACAGGAGCAGCAGCGTTCCGGGGCCCTTCAGGCATTCGAGAAAGAACTGGTATGCCTCGGGACCGCTCGCTACGGCACCGATCCCCCATAGCAGGAGCAGTGCGTAGAGGCCGACGAAGATGCTGGTCAGCTCATTGAGCATATGGATCGTATAATTGCGATCCTTGAGATACCAGGTGGTTTTGGGAAAGGGTCTCACATAGGCCATGATCATTTATCCCCCATACCGATGAGTTCCTTGTACCACTGGACGGTCGTGGTGATCTTGAGCTGCTGGAGCGCGCTTGCCGGGTCCACGTGCTTGGGACAGGCAATGGAACAGGTGTCGGTAAAGGAGCAATCCCACACCCCTTCCGGCTTCGACAGCTCCTTGTAGCGCTCGGCAACCCCCTGGTCACGGGAGTCCGTGTTGTATCGGTGGGCCAGAGCCAAGGCCGCGGGACCCACGAATTCCGGTTTCAGCCCGTACTCGGGGCAGGCCGCATAGCAGCACAGGCAGTTGATGCAGAGGGTGAACTGCTTGAACTTCTTGAGCTCGGCCGGCGACTGCTTGTATTCACCTTCCTCGATGGGCTGTTCTTCCTTGCGGATGATGTAGGGTTTGACCCGCTTGAGCTTCTCCATGAAGTCGTCCTGGACGACGACCAGATCCCGCTCGATCGGGAAGTTCGCCAGCGGCTCGATGCGTACCTTTTTATCGGTATAGTCCTTTACGGCTGCCTTGCATGCGAGCTTGGGTTGACCGTCGATCATCATGCCGCAGCTTCCGCATACGGCCATGTGACAGGACCAGCGGTAGCTGAGCGTGGTGTCTACCTCGTCCTTGACGTGATTGACGGCATCCAGAATCATCCATTCTTCTTCGCACGCCACCTGATAGGTCTGAAAGTGCGGCTCCTGATCCTTTTCAGGATCGTAGCGGAGTATCTCGAGCTCTACCTTCTTGCGCTGTACCTCGCTCATTTGGCCCCTCCCGAATAATCCCGAACGCCTGGCTTGGATTTGGTGATGACCACGTCGTGGTAATCGATCCGGGGCGCTTCGTCACCCTGATAATAGGCCAGCGTGTGTTTCAGGTATTTGTCGTCGTCCCGTGCCTCGTAATCCAACCGTTGATGCGAGCCGCGGGATTCCTTCCGGGCCAGGGCGCCCTCCGCCACCGTTTGCGCCAACTCGAGCATGTTGCCCAGCTCCAGCGCCTGGAACAGGTCGGTGTTGAAGACGTTGCTCTTGTCGTGCAGCTCGATACCCGCGTAGCGTTTGCGCAGGTCGGCGATGGTGTCGCAGGTCTTCTGCAGGGTCTCCTCGGTACGATAGATCCCCGCGCCCTCTTCCAGGGATTTCGCCATCTCAGTGCGCAGCCCAGCGATGGATTCGGTGCCGCCGCTCTTTTGGACCAGGTCCCGCACCTTGGTCTGGGCCTTGTCCGCCTGCTCCTTCAGCGCCGATTCATTTGCCTCGGCGCTCTGCTTGCGGGCAAACTCGACCGCGTTCTTGGCCGCCCGCTTTCCGAACACCAACAGCTCGGTGAGTGAGTTGGAGCCCAACCGATTGGCGCCGTTGAGGCTGGCGCAGGCGCATTCGCCGACGGCGAACAGGCCGGGGACCGGGGTCTCAGCGTCGATGTTGGTGTGAATCCCACCCATCATATAGTGGACCACCGGACGAATCGGGACCGGCTCCTTCACCGGATCGACACCGGCATAGGTGATGGACAGCTCGCGCACCAGCGGCAACCGCTCGTCGATATGCTTCTCGCCCAGATGGGTCATATCCAGGTGGGTGCTGTCGCCCCAGGGAGTGGGGATGGTGTTACCTTTTTGTTGCTCATGCCAGAACGCCTGGCTCAGGCGGTCGCGCGGTCCCAACTCCATGGTCTTCAGCACCGGCTTGCCCAGCGGGGTCTCGGGTCCCATCCCGTAATCCTGCAGATAGCGATAGCCGTCCTTGTTGCGCAGGACGCCGCCCTCTCCGCGGCACCCCTCGGTGAGCAGAATGCCTGTCGCCAGCAGGCCGGTCGGATGGTACTGGACGAATTCCATATCTTTGGCCGGTACGCCGGCACGATAGGCCATGGCTGTGCCGTCCCCGGTCTTGATCGCCCCGTTGGTGCTGAAGGGGAACATCCGGCCCGCACCGCCGGAGCACAGAACCACCGCCTTGGCCTGAAATTGGAACAGCCGTCCGCTCTTCATCTCCATGGCGACAACGCCTTGACAGCGGCCATCCACCATCATGAGATCGATCGAGAAGAACTCGTCGAAGCGATCGATAGTCGGATATTTGAGCGAGGTCTGGAACAGGGTATGGAGGATGTGGAAGCCGCTCTTGTCGGCCGCGAACCAGGTCCGCTTGATCTTCATGCCGCCGAAGGGCCGCACCCCGACGGATCCGTTCGGCTCCCGGCTCCAGGGACAGCCCCAGTGCTCGAGCTGCAAGAGCTCCTTGGGGGCCTCGTTGACGAAGTACTCGACCACGTCCTGGTCGGTCAACCAGTCACCGCCCCCCACGGTATCGTTAAAGTGCAGGTCGAGGCTGTCGTCCGGCTTGATGACCCCGGCCGCTCCCCCTTCAGCCGCGCAGGTATGACTGCGCATGGGGTACACCTTCGAGATCAGGGCTACCTTGAGCTCCGGGTTGCTCTCGGCGACGGCGATGGCCGTGCGCAGACCGGCCCCTCCCGCCCCCACGATTGCAATGTCTGTCTTTATCAGCTCCACACGCTTCCCTCTCTTTGTTTTACAGTTCTTAGTGCGTGCGATCATCATGCTGCTCTGAAGAGCACGCAACGATGCCACGGATGCTGCGGCACGGGCGTATGTTACACACCCACCCGCAAAACGGAAACATCGAAACGTCGGTAATGGCCTTGGCAATATCCCTCGTTCCACGGGGCACGGCGGGTAATCCGATAGCCCTTCTACCCCACCTCGACCCAAGCCGGCAGGTCGGTGGAATATCCCTGTTCCGGGCTTGCCGGGCCGCGATAGCCCAGTACCCCGTTTCTTTATATTTTGCATCTATCTCGTAGGGTGGGCTGTGCCCACCGTCCAGGTAAATATTGGTGGGCACAGCCCACCCTACGGGTTTGAGAATGAAAAATAAGGTGAAGCGGGATACTAAGTAATGTTGACATTTGGTCCGTAGGATGGGCAAAGCGAAGCCGGTCCATCCGAATGGCCTTAAGCGCTGGTCATTGCACAGGGCTTTCCCAACCGCAACCGCTTGCCGAGAGACCAATCAGGCGTAGCGTGCCCATCGACAGGTGATGGGCACGCTACGCGGCGTGCATTCTCCCACGCCATCGCAGTTTGGGATTCCGCGCGGCATGACCGCAGCCTTGAGTCCGCTTGCCGGGCGCTTGCTTTGCCTATCCTACTCAATGTCAACAGGCCCTAGTACCCCATTTCATCCCATTTTGCACTTGTAGGGAACGGCCTCCGTGCCGTTCCGCAAGCTGTAGGGAACGCCACAGAGGGCGTTCCCTACAGCAAAATCAAGCGAAATGATGTACTAGGGCGTGTTGACATTTTGAAGTGCGGCGGCGGCTTTACCTCGGCACTGACAAAAAGCCGCGGGACCTGAGATAGTCGAGGCTTCGACCGTAGGGACCCGTTTGTCCACCCGGTCCACGGCAATCGAAATCGGGGGTGATCCCACGGTTATGTGAGTTTTTTCCTGGAAAAATAGTTAACGCCTTCCAGTGACTCGAAATCCGCATCCTGCGTCCATACCAAAGCATCGAATTTTCGTGCAGTCGCATAAATTATGCTATCCGCCAACGGCAGCTGATATTCCACTCCATAGTGGGCCGAATCAATGGCCAATGTACTATCTAACGGCACAGTTTTACCCTGCTCCATATGAGCGATACACTCCAATGCCATATCTTCACCGCGCTGACGCAGGATACATTTGAAAACCTCGGTGATAGTAATGCTTGGAACTATCAGTTTATGGATATCTTCAATCGGGCGTGAAAACGCTTCCGCATTACCATCACCCGCAAAATAGGATAACCAGCCGGAGGAATCGACGACATTCATATGCGATCGTCATCTCGCTGCACTTCGGTATCGATCCCCTTCAGCAAGCCCTTCATTTTTCTCATCGGCTTGATGGGAATTAACTCTATCCGATTGCGATAGGTCAACATTTGTATTTTCTGCCCGGACACGATCTCCATTGAGTCCCTGATCTCTTTTGGGATAACGACTTGGAATTTAGGAGAAACCGTTACCGCTCTCATGTTCACGCCCCATCGATGCATGATTGGTATTACATTAGCCTGATCGATGTATCCTGTCAAACAGTTCAGGGTCTCGTTCGCGTCGATGCCGCTGTCCTCGCAGCAGGCGCCGATCAGGAACATGGCCTGGTCATAATCGCTGCGCATCCCTTTGCGGTGCCTACCGATCCAGGCCTGGGCCAGCTCCGGTGGCGCAGTATTCACTGACCAAAGTTTTCCCGGAAGAAGTCGGCGCACAGACGATCATACTTTTTCCGTCGGCTACCCCGGCTTCAATCGCTCGCTCCTGGATCTCCGTCAGATCCTCGATATCCCAGGACCGGAGATGTTCGATGAGCGCTTTGTCAATGCCTGGTCCTTGAATCTCATATACTCGCATAGTCGAATCCCTCTCGATAAACCCGAACGCGCGGGGTTATACCCGTCACACCTGAATAGTTCAGCACGGTAAAGGTCCCTCGCGCCCGACAGCTGTGTTGTAGCACAAAGCTCCCCTGTGGCGGAGGCTGAGAACTTAAGGGCACCTTGCAAAATAGCCTGCCTAGCAGTCTAACTGCGGGAAAACTCGGGCCAGTCCAAAGATAAACGCTCAGATGATGGGGGAAGCATGGGCCAGCGCAGCTTCTTTGACATAGAGAACCGGTTACAGCGTATCAGCAAGTTAGGCGACCCGTTG
>Ga0209367_1009145_pt1 | contig 13484 bp, 5 predicted proteins | sample WorMetLIZISLAND2_FD_187412 | JGI IMG/M metagenome (GOLD analysis project Ga0209367, IMG submission 187412) | Marine gutless worms symbiont microbial communities from Max Planck institute for Marine Microbiology, Germany - Olavius geniculatus... ... | reverse complement strand
ACTGTGTTTAAATCCAGGTTGAAGACACACATTTTCCGTCAGACATTTAACCTCAGCGACTAGTTCTGTCCGCCAGCGCCACTGAAGTCTTTTTAGCACATACTGGCGCTTTACAAGTCAGATTATGATTATTATTATTATTATTATTAAACAATAATTTATTAGGCCTGTTTGGCCAGTGTCTCATATAGTCAAATAAATTTGCTGCTTCATCTATATCAACATTTGTATACTTTGCAAAACTTTTTAGCAAAAAGATTTAAATTTGGTCAATATTTGGCAAGGATATTATAGAAAAAAGCTAAAGGCTTAGTTTTTTTGGCCATACTTGTATACATATGTTGTGTAGGATGGCACTGGCAGTTTGGAAACTGGTTAGAAAGTGCGGTGAGTGATTGACGGACAATCCAGGTGACAAGTCGATATGATGCTTGCTATTCACAGCGTCAAGTGATTGCTTATAGGCGACTACTGCGAGCACGACTGCTCATTGCTATCTGACAATCAGTCTATATACACACTGCCATTATCATAATTGTCGGTCATCGACTAGGCCTACCAGCCATCCTGGTAGTGTGTCAACTTACTGTCAAGCATGCGTGAGAGTAGCCTAAGTTTGCAGTGTCTAACAAACGACATCGGAGCACTTAACAATTACTTACGATTGCTAACAGCAAGCGTTCGACCGATGTCGGTTGTGCGATGTCCTGCAGTAGCTAATTTACCGAATTACGGCTCTCTTGCAAGTATAATGCGTCCTCCCATCATGTATATACACACGACCAGCCTTATACGCGTTCGGTACATCTTCCACACGGTACGATACACCAGCTTGTCGCAAGCACTGGCCCAAAAGTAAAACAGAATTTGTGCAAGCAGACAGACATTAGACAAAAACGAATTATTTTGCCATCTGTGGATTTGTGTGTAGGCCTATATTTTGCCAGAAATCTTTTTATCACTATACACTTTATTATCATCCGCCTTCATATAAAGTATTGGATTGTTTTTGCACGTTAAATGTTCTTCGACTTTATTAGCCTATGTTTTCGGACGATTACCATCTGTATTATCTGTATATGCACGCAAACCATTTTGGCTATACCAGTAGCCAGTACACATCTTTGAACATCGCACGCCGCGTTTCTCTCTCAAACTTTTTTGACTGACGCGGCGAAAGGACAGGAAGCGATAGCCTATCGAGTGTGCGAGACACGAGATGCGGTACGTGCGCACTGGTTAGTTAACACCTCGCTAATAAGTTAATTACTTTTCTTTGATGTTGCGCCGATGACGCCTCCGGTTGTCTTGCAGTTGTTGTTTGCCGGACGCGACTGTCCGGATTAAGTGGCATTGATATCGTTGAGTTCGAACTTCGGAGCATGCGCACTGATAGGATTAGCTGCATGCAGTAAAACAAGCCGGAGTTCCGCTGCGGGCTATGTCTGTTGCTTGGCCTCTCTCCCTCTGTGATCAAAACAAGTAAGTAAGTAAGCAAGTAAGTAAAGTAAAGTAAATAAAACGTGAATTTATCTAGCGCATGACGTTACGAATTAACCTCAATGCGCTACTATGGGGTCTACTTTAACGTCTTGTTCGTGCTGGTGAAATACCTTTTGCGTTTTTATCACATAGATAACTTGATAAATATGCGCGAATAAGTTGTCGCAGTTAGCTGCTGATTGGCGTTACGAAGGCGAGGAGGTTGGTGACAGTGGCAAAGGGTTTAGAAGACAGAGGCCCCAAACTGAGTCCTCGGAGGAACTGTCCCATGTTGACGCGAATCGGTTTTGAGTGTTATGTGAATTCTTAGGCTGTTTTTATTTTTAGGCTGTTTTTGAGTTCGTGTTTTTATAGTGTTTGACGATTTTGATATTAGACTGTGCAGTTGTGCTGTTTTTATCTGTATATATCTGTCGTACCCACAGCGTCGCAGTCCAAGACTGAGATGCTACTCCCATTCAATCACATCGTTCGCTCGTTGCCACAAGTCGGCGTCGGTAAAAAGCAATCGTCCGGCGATGAGCGCGGATGACAACAGCCAGTAGACAATGCTGCGAGCTACCGACGTGTGATGTCCATAGGCCTGGAGACACAGACGTGATGCGGTAACCAGACACTGCATCAGACAGTCACAGATGCTGAAGCAAGCTCTCATCTGACACGCGCTATTACGCCTTCCCGACCACGTATGTTCGGAGAAGCTCAGTAAGCTATGCTTCTTCGGCACGCGGGCTACTGGCGTGACTAAGTAAGCACTGCGTTAGACAAAACTATTTTGGCGAGGTGAATCTACAAAACTTCGAGACAAACCGAGTTACCCACCGAACAAAATAAACATAGAGAAGAAGTGAGTTTTAAAAACTTTTGATGCAAGTCATGCAATCACGGCCCACTTCAATGACTTTACCCTTAATTACCCTCAAATATTTTAAACATATTTGGCAAATCTCACTGTAACATGAAACAACAAGTGATGCATTGGATAAAAATCGATCAATGTGTAGCCATTAGGATCCGGCCAGTAACAAGGTAACAGTAGGCCTATTTGAAATTTTTCTTTTGGCGTGTACTTTAACAAAAAACATTTTTTCGACAACGGCGCATTGATAACGCGATTGCAATTTTTTTTGGCCAAACCAACATAACATTTTTTGCATTTATGTTTTAGCAGGCGCACAAAGTTAACGAGTGCTAACAGTTGCGTTCTGAACATACTCGGTTGATTTTTAACCAATCTGCGACATGTGCTAAATAACACAGTCTAGAAAGTCACTGTCGGTCTACATGAAATGAGTGCGTAGCATGATCGAATCACTGCAGGTCTGTCGCAATGAATTATCGCCTGCTAGATTGCCGGCAATGGCTACTTACTGCATGCGTGCCTATAATTACCGACGGGCCGCTCACGACGGCGCATCTTTTGTCAGCAAGTGAAGAGTATCATCCGCAGCCTCAGTAGCAACTGCAGGCGGCGTCAGCACTACAATCACGTGTCACGGGTCAAAGGTACAATCGTCTCCGCTACCGTCGTGGTGATCCACTCGATTTCATTTTTATAAAGTTAAAAATATATCCCAGATCCGTATTGTATTTGTAAAATGTACATTGCAACTTTTGCCTGAATTTCTCCGAACACTTAATTACATACAATAAGCCACAGTTATAATTTGCGAATAATATAGTGTACGTAGCAATAGTTTGCTTAATGAGGTTCTATTGCTGCTATTTCTAACTCCTGCTGCTTAGTCGAAAAATTGTAAATTAACTTACACGATTATTGAGCAATATACAAATTTTTTAAAAATTGCTTTAATGTTTTGTTAACGTCCTGTCACGAAGTAATACGAGATGATGATGTATCAAAATGCCAGCTCTTTCCTTTCCCTTTATGCATTGTTGCTGCTAAACACATCTGGAAGTGAAATGAGATCGTTGCGTTACGTCTTGCTGTCTAATATATGTCGACAGTTGACCGAGCACGCAGTGGATGCTTGAATGACACGCCAGCTCGATTGGTCGTAGAAAGACCAGCATCATGGCGCATAGAGGAGGACCTCACACAGAGACAGCAAGGACTCGGCGTCACGGATGACGCGCGGTTCATTGGAGCGTGCGTAAGTCAAGCGGCGCACGCGCGCGACGTCAACTACGATAAACGGAGGCTTGAGGCACGTCGATATTTCAGTCCGCTAGTACAAGACCGCAGTTTCGTTTATCTCAGCTGGATGCACGCCGTCGACATAAAGACGCGTACAGAGCGACGCAACCAAACTTAACCGACATGGTTAGTTTTTGACGAACTGACCAACAGGAAAGCAGTAATGCATTACAGTAGGCATTGCCTACAGCGTCGGTGATGCATGACTAGACACGTGCGCGTCAGCCAGTGACCAATAGGCTCGTCTTTTTCGCCATTAGTCAGCTCGTCGAAAAATAAGCTGTGTCACTGTTCAGTTCAGTTCAGTTACGTTACTCTGTACGCGCTTTTAGACTGATCTAAAGGATAGCACGCCCCACAACAAGCGACAAACCTGGTGTTTGTCGAGGACCAGATTTTAACCAAATTTGGCACGTGGCTGTGGGTTGTCTCCAAGACGGTAATCTCTTCCTGAAATCTTCGAAATGATCAAGTCAGGAAATTCCGACCAGAGTGGTCAATGCTAAATTTTTAAAGGTTTTTCGCATGTGTGATTACTAAAAGCCAGTACGATTAATATAGCTATTGTTGTGAATTAATTCAGAGCTTTTTTCGCAAATTGTATTAAATACGAGACGGCGACGATTTCTAGCAACTATTGTCAAAGGTTATTATTAACTTGGTTGCATGCAGTCAATAAGTGCTATTGAAATAAACCTTTGTGTTAGCGCTAATGTGATGAAAATGAATACCAGTATAGTACAGAATTGAAGCAGAGCTCGTGATGATTCTTGGCTTAGTGTATAGAAACAAAGTGAATAGAAACACATGCAGTCCGTTTTCGCAGCGTATGTATTCCATTTGACATTGCTGTGGATCAGAATCCACGAGTGAGTGTCAGTAGTCCGCACGCGGCTGGCTGTCACCGGCGTCGGTCGCAGGGATGATCGAATTGCAGCAAATTGTCGTCGCCGAGTCAGACACGGCGATTAAACCGAGCGCGCCGAATAACATATGTCACGTCTTCCGATAACAAGCCAACTCTGTAGTGACGTCAGCCTCCTCTTCGTCTTCCTTAAATAAACGTACACTTGGCGCATTAGCGTTAGCTGCTATTTTCTTTCTTCTTGCTAGCCAGTCGCGTTTTATTAGTCTACATTGTGTTTCAACAAAAGACCCTTGCTATATACGTTTTTAAACAACTCCAACAATTCTGGTTCAGCATCAACAACTTCTGGTACAACAAGCCATCATATAATCATGTAATCAACGCGTAATAGCACTTATCAATTTGTGGAAAATGTTAAAACAGAGTACCAGCTGAGGTTTTCCTGCTCTGTTTTTTTTATAAATTAATTACTGATTTGACTTGTATTTTAGTCAATTTTATTTCAAAGATCAGATATTAAAAAGCAGCATGCGCCATATTAACCTACGCTTTACTTACTTAATTTACTCGCTAACGTCTGGCAAGAAATCTTTAGTGTAATAACTGACTACGTGAGGCAAATTTCTGCGAGAGTATAGGCATATATTGCGATTACAAGATCATTATTATATGTTATGAAAAAGGTGCCTTATATATATTCAGTTTAGCATACATTATTAACTCTTTTTTCTGCTGTTTATATCATGGATAAGGTTTTCTAATAATTTTACTATGAAATTTTGTTGCGGTATACTAAATATCGATTGGTTAATGTCAAATTGTCAAGTTCATTCAAATCGCATCATGGCCGAATATACTCATGCGCCCATTAAGCGGCTGCATTTCAAGCACGCTATAGCTGGTACGGAGGACAGTCTCTTAATTAACCTTTTCATTCAAGCTGACACCAGAAGATGTCAAGTCAAGCCCAGTATCCGCATTATGTCATTGAACCGTTGTTGCCACCAGATGTCGCTAGTGTCGCTCGGCGCATTGTGACGTCATCGAGGCGTCGACCAATGGCGCCGCGGTGACGCAGGCCTGCTCAGTCGAGCGTAAAATTGTCGTCAAGCATCTTCGACCAATCACGCATCAGCTGTACCTCCTTTCCTCCCCCGCTCTCCGAATCACATATGAAAGCGACCACCCACGACCATCAACATCGTGTGAGGTGAAGTGATGATGAGTCTTGTGAGCGCTACTGACCGGATGTACGCTGCCGGAAACACTAAAGACGACACCGACTTTCGCTTTCACGACGATATGAGGTACCAATGAGCTACTTCATATATCGTTTTAATATCAACAAGAAATTTGAGTTGATGCTCACGAGACGCGCGAAAGCCTATAGCAGTTCCGGTTCAGTAGTTTAGCTGAAAATTGGAGTGTTCACGCTAAGTTAATATACAAATACCAAATTTTATATCTGGATTGCATAACGATAGTAGCGTGGCGTCACCTTGTGAATAATATAGACTTGTGTTGCAGCCCGAAATCGCCAAAAAATCTACAAAACCCCCTATTTTGGCGTTCAAGGTCATTTAAAGTCATTGAATTCGGCGCCAATCGAGAGCCATTGTACGACTTCGTATTAGTGATTAATAGTAACCTATGCCCTATCTCGCACCGTTGCTGAGATACAGCGACTTATTGGCCAAAAATCGCAAATTTTGTTCACCCCCTATCATTTAGCGCCTTCGTTTGGGGTGACCCCTTCGAATTTATGAAAAAGCTTTACGGTTCCTGAAACTAGAGTCTTCTAGACAGCCGACAGTGAAGATTTGGTGATCCTAGTTGGCACCGTTTTTGACTGATCCACCCGTGTGACAGACAGACAGACAGAATTGCGATGGCTAAGACGCGCTGAAACCAGTAGCTGCTTTCGCGCGTAAAAATCGCAAAAAAATTACCGAGTATACGTTTTTCACAAGAAAACAGCGACATGTCATGGGCCTAAACTATAAGCTCTTCGCGCGATTAAAATGCATTGCTTTGCCGCTTTTTCAATCATCAGTAATGTCATGTTCTCGGCATTCCTGTTTTCTTGCATGTTTTTTTTTCTAATTTTGCTATTCTATTTCGTTTTGCTATGATTGCACGGCAAATGATGTTATTCGTTAAAGCGCGCGTGTACAGACCGACTGAACTGATTTGAACTGAACTCAAATGCCAGTTGAGTTGCGTTGCACGGATTATAGTGAGTGAGTGAGTAGGGTTTAACGTCCCGCCCGACACAGTGGTCATTTCGGAGACGGCCTTTGCAGGCAAAATTGCACATACAGATAATAACGAAACAAAAAGTTTAACCTTTATAGAAAGTTAAGCCTTTATGAAACAAAAAAAACACAAAAAACGACGGAAACCTAAAACTGTAAGAACTGCCGATTACAATTGTGCATATGTATCGAAAATGGCAGTTCTAATAATCTTCCCTGTTTTCCTTCAGACAGTCATCAATCTCATAATGTTTATTGGAGAACAGGGGGTGCACGGATTATAGGCTTTACAAAGCGAGCGAATTGCTAGTAGTGCAGATTATTTCATTTCTGTCGCTTTGCACGTATATGCCTTTAACTGTGTGCACAATTAAAGCGCACATAGTGACCGACAGTGATGATGATGACGTAACGGTATTACTCTGTGTATTTATTTACATGTCTAGGTTGTCGGTGGATCGTCGTGAAGCCTCCGTGTTCGGTTCCAGAGCGTCATCCGAGCATCACGTCGAGTCGGACGCTCGTCGGTCGTCGGCCGGCAGTGCGTCCAGTTCATTAGGGTCGTCAGCGCTCAGTCCTCGGTCACGTGAGTACCTGCGACTCCGGGTGAACGCCAGGGAGCGCCAGAGGATGCACGACATGAACCTTGCTCTGGACGCGCTGCGCCGCGCCATGCCGTACGCGCAGGGACCGGCCGTCAAGAAGCTGTCCAAGATGAACACACTTCTGCTAGCTCGCAACTACATCCTACTGTTGACGCGGACGCTAGACGAGCTACGGCGTCTACTGATTGCCGGCAGTGGCGGTGCTGACCTGGCGGCAGGGTTGACCAGTTCCAGACGTCATGACGTCGAGGCAATGAGAAACTTCGTCGTGCGAGACTTAAACGCCGAACATCAACGGTATGCGTTAAAGTAGACTTTCCATCCAATGCAACGGACGCAGCGAACATAAAAATGTACGCAACAGACGCAGTTGATGCAACGACCAAAACGCAAGATCAGAAGCGATCGTTGCTTCAGCTACTTTCGTCGTGTTACGTTCGTTACGCACGTTGGGTTGGATAACAAAACTCTTCATGCAGAGTCGCAAATTACTAGATCCGCTGTGCAGACAGCAGACATACCACTATATAGTGTTTTAGTTTGCCTAATGACCTGATTGGACACTGCATGGTTTGAGATACTGTTCTGTCTTAAGCGGTATGACAGCTGTCGGGCACTCGGGCCATTAACGCCATGGGCACAGCACAAACTTCCACAATTTGGGACTGAGCTAACTTTTAGTACAACATACCGAAAGATTTATGGTGTAAGTTATAGTGTATAGAGCTTAACGTTTAACTGCGAAATGTACTCGTAAAATAGAAAACAGATATTTCCCCGCCCAATGAGTCAACTACATTATTTTATTAATTTAGTTCATTTCTATCGCTTTAAGCGCACCTTAACAATAAACGAAAAACAAAAAAAAACAACAAATTTTTGTGTCGTTACTAATAAAACCATCCTGCCACGGTGCCTGACATTTTGTCAGCGACGGATGATGTGATGTGATGTGCGTGTGTGCAAGCGCAGATACGCGGAGGAGTTAATCCGTCGCGAGCAGCAGCAGCAGCAGCAGATGGTGGCGATGGCGCAGGATGGAACGGCAACCACGACGTCGTGGAGTCAACCTGGACAGACATCCAGTGTCGGCGTGCCACGTCACAGGATCACACCAGACACCACCCCACCCCCGCCCACTAAGAAACGTCGAACCACCACATCGTCACCTGTCACATGCAGAGAACCTCTTCTTCCTGCCGACAACGTCGCCAATGATTACGTCATCAGACCACGTGACTTGACGTCATCGTCAGACGGTCACGTGGTGGCCGAGTCTTCGGCGGCGGCGGCGGCCATGATGGGTCACGTGCTGGCGACGCAGTTCGCCTGTCCGTGCCCGCACTGTCGCGACAGCAAGCCGACCTACATCATGCCGCTCGACTTCGTCTCCGCCGCCACACAACTGCACCGATAGACCGCCCAAATGTAGCCCGAATCTCGTTCACTTCCAGCAGCAACTGCTGCAGTATCCGATTCCGAACGCCGCCGCATCCAAGACTGACGATACGAGGACATTAGTCCACCGCATAGATAAAACGATATATAAAACAAAGTTGTTCGACAAAAAGAACAGAGAAAAAGACAATCAGAAAGACTGCGTGACCGTGCGGTTGACTTATAGCATGTGCAGTGGTAGCGAGCTCAAGTATTTTCACGTACAGTATTAATCGCCGACGGCTTACCTATTTCGCCGGCATATTGCAGTTAATACATCATGTATATAGTCCTGTTAATATTTATTGATAACCCTATAACATTTAGCATTTTTAATAAAAAGTAATATTTTGCGTTTTATAGACAAATATCGTTTTTTCCGACAACATCGACATGCCTCCCGAGGTTCAGACATGCAACTGCACTTTCAGAGTAGCCTAATAGCCTAATAGGCCTAGGTTGTATCATTCTCCTGCTTATTTTTGCAGCTATAGGCTTATGCGAAGTTTGTGAACGGAACAAACAGCAAATACAAAGCAAATAATCAAAACAGGGTAACAAATAAATCCAACTCGCAGAAATTAATTTTTTTTTCTAAAACGAATAAGGTCTGTTGTGCTTGATAAGAAAAACGACCAAAAGACATATAGCGGCCTCTGCATTAGTAGAAAATGTTTTCGCACCAAAATTGAACAGTAAAAACAACGAGAAAACACGTTATAGGCCTAAAAATGATACGCACTCAAATAGGAAATCCATGCGTCAATTTAAAAGAACGATCTCATGGTCGCCAGAGCCGCACCTATTTATACACTGTGAGGCATCAAAAACACTCCAATTTTTTTCATCATAACTGGAAGAAAAGTGATCCGATTTAAGTAAGTTTGGTAGGAATATTCCTAATACAACTGGCCATCGAAAGACTGTTTAGTTTCCCACCTTACACATTGTCTGTTTTTGCACTACCTGGGAAAAGAAAACGAACAAAATATTGCATTTTTAACCATTTTGGTATTATTGCTTAATCAAAACAACAAACAAAACACACATTTGTTCATATTTTCATCGTTTTGGCTAACAGTTTATCTAATTGTCTATTTTTAACTGCCTACAAAAATGTTTGAAATGTTGGCCCACGAACATGGGCTCAGCTCGGAGACACTTTCTCCATTCGCTGATACCAGCGTTGATAACGTTCTGCTCCAGACCAATCCAGACTTTACCAGTTGTTTTTTGAATTCATCAATATTTCTGAATGTTAAACCTATTTAATAGACATGCTGCTGCACAACGGTCAAACCTTGTAATTGATTAGCTGTAGGTGGCCGCATATCCAGAAAGACAAAAATTTTCAAAGTATTTTTGTTGATTTTAATGCACTTTTTTGTCTGTTCTGTTTTTCTTAGGTAGTGCTGAAACAGATGTTGGGTGAGGTGAAAACTGAACGGCCATTTGATGGCCAGTTGTGTTATGAATATGTGTATTAAAAATTATTAATATTGGATAACCCTTCTTCAAGTTATGGTAAAAAAATTGGTGTGCTTTTTGCCTCACAGTGTATACAGCTTTAGCCGTACAACGCATGGCGAGGCGTCAACTGCCAGCTACCAGGATCCTCATCTTCGTGAAAAAGTAGGGCTACAAAAATGGTGGTAATTTCCGAAAAAAGTTTGTACATTCGAAAAAGTCTACATGCTAGTTGTAGGCCTATAACCAATACCAAGACACATGAGCAAAACATTTCACCATAAAAGACTTTTAAGCTCACGTTCAGGCGTAAAAATTTTCTGTGCTTCCGGCTGTCGTTCGTCGCTAAAAAACTCCGTCGCTAATAAATTATTAGACCGTCAAAAATATTGATGTTTTTCGTTTGATTTCAAAAATTTACTCTATAAACCGTTTGCGTCATAGTCTGTTGGGCTACAATATTTTTAGCCGACCGTACTTTAGTAACGGTCGAGCTGTTATCATGGCTGTCGTCATCTGTTTGTCCGTCCGTCTGTCACGGTGTACTGTGGCTGAACGGTGCGAAATAGGGCCTAGGTTGTTATTGATCACTAATAGGAAGTCGCATATTGGCTTTCAAATGAAATGAAAATCATCGACATTGGATGACCTTGAAGGTCACTGACAACCAGTACGGTCGGCTATCCTAGCGACAGCTGAGCTTCTTGTAAGCTTAGTTAGAAACACATCTGTTAGTCACTTTTATGAGTGGCTGTCAAACTGCGTAGGTCTAATATTACACGGCGTGTCACAAGGTAAATAGTAAAACGTGCGCGCGAGTACTAGACCGAGATTATCGCCATGACAAAAAAGTTTTACAGAACTGGCCTAAGCTTTTGGGCGTGGGATAAATTTGGATGAATATGAAAAAGAATGATGACGGGATAAAATTGCCATAACAGACGCGGGTAGGCTTATAGCCCGGCGTCATAAATTACAGCGTGAGACGCGCACGCACGTCGCACGTATACGTACAGAACAGGTCGTGTACGGTAAGAACGTGTCAAAAGTCAGCGGCCTGCAGTCCGGCCGGGATGGTATCCGATTCACCCCACTGCGGTCAGGACGGACGGACAGAAGAAGTTTGGAGGGAGCCTCGGGCAATGTCTGAAGGTTCGACGTGTCGCACGCGGCACGGCGGGAAGCGCGGAACACCCGTCGTCTTACAATTATCACCGTTTAATGGAGTCAGTCTCAGCCAGTCACTCACTTTGTATCAGTCACATCATCATCATCAGCGGCAGACGCAGATTAATGACAAACTACTGCTCCGCCGTGCTTGCTAATCTATTGTTAACCGTTATTGGAAGGAAGCAAACTCGTGTGCACCAGCTCGTCAAAGCAGCTCAAGACAATGAAGCATCCTGAGGACTGTCCATCTATTTCAAACCTGACGTCGTCATATAATGCAATTTCAGCGACAAAGTAATTACCGGTACTTAATGGTTTGAAACAACAGCGACAATTCATGTACGTTCCTCTAATGGAAAATGGCTGTTTTGCCATTAGCCCGTACGTACAATTATTAGGTGTATACTAATTTTGGCATAAATGGTAATAACGGTGGAAAACAATATGAGATAACAACTTATACACAACATTATAGCACAATTTAACTCCAGTCAATTCTCAAACATGCTGTTTCGCAACATTTCTCAAACGCTTTATTTTACACGCAACCGTGGCTTTCAGCATAGTTATGATAGGCCTAACGTTTTCTCCTTCAAAAAAGCGTTTAAATGTTTTGTTGAACTTTTTGCAACGTTTTTATTGCCAATAAACGATAAACGGCCAATGTAAAAATAACGGTGGTATAAAATCATAACGAACTACCGATCTAGCCTAAAGTAAAAAGGTCACACTTTTTATTCAACGTTAAATAAACGTGATTTTAAAATATTTCTTCGTTCGAAAGCGCGTTTTATGATTCCTCCCCTAACGTTTCCTGTGTCTCTGGGGCCCGAAATTGTTACAAACGACATGTAGGCCTGACTGAAAAGATGTGCTTTTTTCTCGCCGAACTGCACCTGTGAGTTGGCGGCTCTCGTCGCAGGTGGTAGACTGTTCCAGGCTCGAGCTGCTGTCACCAGAAGCGCCCGGTCACCGATGGATGGTACAGCGTCTTATTGTCCGTGTCCGGGGGGGATTAGAAAGTCCAGCCGCTAACCTTATTTCCTCACTTTGATCACACCACTACGAGCATAGCAAATAAAATGATGGCATCAAGAGTCAAGACCACAAGGCCTATGAGAGTTTCGTCGAGAATTAGGAGGGTGTGGGCCTACATGTAGGCATATAACTAAAGAATGGATTACTTTCGGTTTAACGGTAATTTCGGCCAGACCTTCGCACAAACCTGCTGTTTTCTTACACGGTAGGCCTAATTTGTCATCGCTGACGTTATACACAGGAGATGACCTAGGCTACTTAGTGGGGATTAGGATAAGCTAGAGTGAAACATGATCCAGTTGACACGTGCGTGCTGTATCCACTGACTGACGTCATTTATAATTACGTCACCGGATTGTTTAGGTCTAATCCGCGGATTACAGAGGCAATGATGCGGCTTAGCAGAGATCATCTGATACCGTTATTGCGTACGCTACGCCAGTTCCATCTACATTACGTACTCTGGTGGTCAGTTGCCTAACGGTAACAGCTGTCGACATAGTATTTAATTCTACGCGGCCTACATACGCCTCGTCTCCCATCGGACTCTGTAGCCTAGCATGTGTTAGGTTCATGCAGTCAGTCGAAAGCGGCGAAAACTCAAAAACCAATGTTGAGTGACGCCAGCTATTTTGTGTTTGTGACACAGCCAGGGAAAACGCGTCATCGTGCACCCGTCACATTAGGCTGCAATGCGAGTCTGGCCTGTCTGTACCATACGGGCGTGCGTCTACGGCGAAAACGAAAAGGCTCTGAAAACAAAAAAAAATAACGTTAATGTTTCTGAGGGGAGGAGCATAGTTCGAGAAAACGTGTGAAGCCGTTCAAAAAACGTAAAAAGTCACGTTTTTTTTGAATTTTCAAAAAACGTTAAAAAAACTTGCCTATATATAAAATAGCGGAAAGTCTTCCAAAAAGTCAGGTTGCAAAAGGCATTACATGTAGGCCTATTATGCAGCGACTATCGACTGTCAGTATTACTA
>Ga0209367_1009144_pt1:7500-13485 | contig 13485 bp, 12 predicted proteins | sample WorMetLIZISLAND2_FD_187412 | JGI IMG/M metagenome (GOLD analysis project Ga0209367, IMG submission 187412) | Marine gutless worms symbiont microbial communities from Max Planck institute for Marine Microbiology, Germany - Olavius geniculatus... ... | reverse complement strand
GCCTTTCCATCAATAAACATCGCTAAGTTATAAAAGCTCAAATGTCCATGTTAAATCCATGTGTTACAGTCAAATTTGGCAGAATTTCGGGGTGATGAATATTTATGCAAATTAGGCAAAGAATATTTAAATGCTTTACTATGCAAATTTGTCACTTATTCTTTACAGCATTCTGAAACTTTTGAGGTATCACACGTCTTTCTAACACTAACCGTCGCTGAGTTATCAACGCTCAAACAGGTCTGGGTTTTTTTGGCCCACCCTTTACTACTTAGTAACTGAAAAGGATAGGCAATGTCAGGCAGTTTTTGTCACCTGTGACTTTGAGGCCAGTAGAATGTTGCGAGCGGCCAGGTCGCGGTGAACGAGTCCTTTGGTCTCAATGTAGCTCATGCCGTAAGCAATCTGACACGCCCACAGCAGCAAGTCGTGATTGACCGATACTTTGTCTGCGTAGTCCAGCAGGAAATCCAGCAGAGAACCCATTGCTAGCAGCTCTTGCACCTTATACACAAACACATGTGCGCAAAAAGCTAGAGCTGTTAAATTAGTGCATTATCTGAAAGCAATAATGCACTAAAGCACTAACACCTGATGTTGATTCCATTGACTTGAAGGCAAAGTTACATCGATTTACATAAGTGCTATAAAGCGCTTATTAGCTTTATCAGATGCTAATTTGTCAATATTCATTACTCTTCTGCTTGCTAATACATCTTAATACCCTAGAAATAAGGTTTAAAAAACACTTTTCCCTTTTCACGGCTTTAGCCATATTCAGAAATGCGATGTCACATATAGGAGGGTTGCTAACTAGCTTTATAGCCTTGATGTCAAATGAAGCTTAATACCGCCAGATATCTCAAAAAAGCCAATTTTTCATTCACAATTAGCCTACTAAAAAACCACAATATTCCAGCACATCATTAACTTTACAAATCGCACACTTCTAACAGTGAACAGATAAACAATGACATATTTTCTGATGTCACATGTGTCATTACTTGTGCTATAAATCCAACATTATTCTGAGTAAAACCGACAGATTTCATTGACATATACACATACTGCATTAAAAGTTGGGCAATGCAAACGTCAGTTTGTATATATTTCTCTGAAAATTACTTCAATGCGATGTTTTCATTTCTTTGGATAAGCGTATTGTTAATTACACATATTTAGCCAATATCGTTTTCATGCGACTTGGACTTTAACACTCCCATCACCCATAACACTGTCAAAAAATTAACGCACACACATAAATTCTATAATGCAGAAGTTTTAATACTCAATAAAACTGTGGTTAATTAATAACCGAATAACATTCAAGTAATTAGTTTCATCACTACTGTAATAACTTCCAGATGACAGACTAATGAAACCGATCTTAAACATTTTCCATGATACTGATGAAGCAAAATATACATCGCATTACATACACGTACTTCAGTGAACTTTACACAAATTACTACTACCGCTGCGGCTGCTGCTGCAACCATTATTACCAACGTTACTTTTCTATTATATCACACACAGGACAGAGCGTAAAATACTGCAATATTTTGATCGTTACCAGCATGAGTTGCGGCTGCTGGCATATGCCGATGAGTTTCACAATGCACGGGTGATCGAGCTGCACCATCACGTTTGCCTCTCCAAGGAATTCATCTTTGCCGCTGTCCAAACGACTCGGGTTCAGCATCTTGATCGCTACATCCACCTGAGCACGGCAACGACAAACTACAGACCGTGGAGGTGACTGAAAGTGAGAGGCACATCCTGGCAAGCTCAGAAAGTGAGAGGATAATGAGGTTGTAGCGGGGAGCCCCCAGCAAGATCCAGCAAAACCCCTGGTGAAAAGTAAAGGCTGAAACCCGACCCACTAAAGCTAAAACGGAAAATAAGTAAAAATATGACAATCGACTTTCCTTCTTCTTTTGTGCATAACACATGCACTGCATATAATCGAAAAAGAAAAGTCTGCCCCAAAAATACGTAGGACAAAATGTTCATGTACAGAGCAGCACATAAAAATGGAACATACATGCCTTACGTAGACTGAGCAATTGAGTAGTTTTATAAATAATCAACGTCGACCATTGGAATGAAAGGTGCTCATGTTAAATGCTTAATGTAATATTCAACATGAAAACACTGCAGTAAACAAGGCTAATTGTCTCCAAAACTGTCTGATTACTTGAACTACATAAAACACATCTATTCCGCGATGCAAATGATTTAACAATTAACATGTATTAGTAACTTAAATCCATGACAATTACTTAGCAACAACTTTAACGATAACAACTAAATTATTCATCAATCAAACTAATCATTACTGAATCTTACCGTCAACTTTAATCTACTTCAACTAAATTTTGCAACAAATAGTAGGCTAATCCACAGCTATAAATATAAGTAAGCATTTTACATGTCGCAGAAGGAAGCAAATCCAAACAACAGAAAAAGACAATTTACCAGTTCGCCGTTTGGCGCTTTCCAAGTGCCCTTCAGCACTGAACCAAACTCTCCCTGACCAAGCTCAATTGCTGCATGTAAACATACCTTAAACACATTAGTGAGCAAAGTAAAGTAAAACGTCGATTTGTATAGTGCATTGTCGTTAAGAATTAACCTCTAATGCACTTGGCAGTTAATCGAGTATGAATACTGCATGTTCATAGTGTCCACTAGAAGCGAACCTGCGACAAGTCTGGTGATGGTAGTGTTGGTGCAAACTGTTCAAATCATCAGACGGTAGAGCTGTTGACTGTTAACTGCTAACGCTGACGTTCGCTAATGACACTGTGGAATCACGGCTTTCACGATCCATCGTTAGACATGTGTCAACTGGTGTACATCTTGTGCACGCTGGTCAGCAAGGCACACTGTCACTGTCGCGGTTGAATGCATACAATCGCAGACATACATACGCTCGGCCATGGCAGCCTGGCCTCCCGACAAGCATATCGAACATGATGGCTAGCACGTGTCAGCACACAGCAAGAAACATCGAGTGTCAACGATGGATGAAACATGTCGTCAAATCAGCAAACCAGAACATCCAAACGGACTGTCAGATGTAGCGCTACCATACTAAAAAGTATCATGTCGCAGAACGCATTCGTGCCATATAGCAAAACACTAGAACATGCAGCACATCTAAAACATGCCTCACACTGCAAGCAGCGCACTCAACATTAGCAGATGGAACTAAAATTCACGATTACAATTTACACGTTATTTACCTTCATTCATTTCTTATTTCAAATGGCTAACTTATAACTATGAAAGCAACTAAGAAAGTCTTAACTTTACAGCTACAAATATTAGAAACTATAAACTGCTGTAAGCAAGGCCAGTAGCAAGTTAATTCGGTCATTTTCACCTTATAATTTGCTATTGTGATTCAGCATTTTTCATGTTCTGTCATTTGAAAAATTAGATTTAAAAAAGCACTTGACATTTCAATGTTAATTTTTATATTCCTTATTTTATTACAAAATAATACATACTCAATGTTGTATAAATAATATTAAGAGAATGAATAGATGGTTTATTTCGTATGGCAACTAGAACTGTGACATCTAAGAGATGTGAGTTGTAAAGTTGGCATGAAAGTAAACATACTTGTAGTGATGGAGTCAGGGTCAAGAATCATTGGCTCTGTAGCTACTGGAGGCTGGCAAACACACACGCATAGCAACAGTATACATGTACTACTATGTAGATAACTATGCTTGCAGATCTATTAATAATTAATGAAAAAAGTCATTCTGGAATATACACAGGCTAAAATGCTCACATGGTTTCCCTAGAACAGCAAAGATGTGAAATCTAAAAACATAGAATATTAAACTAAATTTTGATCTAAATCAATCTAAATACTTACAACAAAATAATAATAATAAAACAAATCAAATGCTGATGATTCAAATACGATCGCACATGCAGTAGCTCACACGATCACGGCCAGGAAGGTCCGGTGGATAACGAGCGTGACAATCTTCTGATATTGATTCCATTGACTTAATGGTTCCATCTGCCCAGAATACACCTCATGCTGTTATTGGCAAACTACAGCCATAACGACCTCTCCAGTTTGCATCAACAAAACAAGTTGTAAACCTACTAGCTTGTAATATTCTCAAGTAAATAACTAATAACTAACGATCGTCACAGGTCTGCAATCAAACTCAGCTACAAGATGTCAATAGAATAACATACATCTACACTAGTGGAAAAATATTCTGTTAATTCTGCAAATATATAACAGAAGGTTTGAAAAAAGTATAAATAAATCATGTGCATTGGTAGAAAATGGTCAAATATCATCTCAAGTTGTTTTGAAAATGACTACTTAGGCAAAAGCAAGAATAGCTGAAAAAATATGAACCTGGGGACACAGCCTTGCGTAAAGTGGTAACCAAGCCATCGGCAAAAACACAGTAGTACTCAACGAGATGCTCAAGAGATGGCAGCAGTGGTCCAACGTCAATAAAATATGTTGTCATCTACAAACAGCCAATTAAGCACATGTTAAAACTCAGCCATTCATTACACTAAAATGCTTTTGCAGTCAAGACATACATCACTGGTAATTCTGGTTTATAAGTCACTACACGACTTCACTCCAGTGCCACATCTACCATACGAAGATGTTTGGTCATTTTACTATCTGTGCTGATTCATTTCGACTATTCGGCTGAATAATGCGCTCAAATGTTCAAGATGTTTTTTGGGCCACAGAATATTTTATTTTCATCTTTGCCAACTCGTCATAAAGGTGGACGTCGACGTCGAAAGTTTTCGAACCTCTACACATGTGCCTTACCAGCGACAAAGTCAGAGCTTGGTGACAGAAGTTTCATGGCAGTTGGATCGTGGCTATGGAACTACTGCTGATTGAGATCCGACATACAAACATTATCTTCGAATATTAAAAGCAATTATGCACTTAAGGCGCTTTTGTATGTTGAGACTGCAGCACAATTTGTTACTTGTTTGCTTATTTGCATCAGCTATAAGCACTCCTACTCATTCAGTCACTCACAACCAACATGGCACAACACGATTCAACAACAAAATGTACACATGTGGTGCTTAGATGCTGCTGGATTGGTTGACATCTGGCTGGTCAAAACGCCCACTTCTAACAATTTACGACAGAAAAACTGTCCAACCGTTCAAAAATAAAATTAAAAAATAACAGTGCAGCAGCAATGCAAATAAAGTAAAATATCAAACAAACGGCTATAGACAAGTTCTCAGTGCAACTCACAAAATGAGTGATAACGTAGTGGTGTTTATCTCGCTGGTAGCAGACATCAAGTGTGAGGCAGTCAGCACTGCGACTACTTGGACGAATCAGAAACAAGCCATCTACTGCTCCATGCCGATCCAGCAATACCTCAGCCTCCTATTATAAACCACGCCCCTCACTGGTATATTCATCCAAACCAGTTTAATGTCGGACATGTTGAATTAATAACTGAATAGCCCAACTTTCAATGCATTATATGTATACTGCGCTAATGAAAAGTGGTAACCCCATTTCATTTTCAAATAACTGCAACAAACCTGGCTTGATATCGAATAATTAATAGTGCAAATATTCAAATTGCCATTCTACTAGACCTTCATTCTTGCAAGATACGTAAAACTGTGCAACAAAAAACCAGCAGAAAAAAAGATTTTTCTTTTTGTGGCATTCGTTGCAGAGACTAGTTCAATGTTAAGATGTTTTTCTAAGCTTTAAAGAAAAAGTAACTCTATGGGTGCTCTATTAATACTTACTAACTTACTTAATGTAATAAAGCATCAGCCATAAAAATTTGGTTATTAAAAAAGCATCACAGACAAAAACAGCTCCATCAGTAAGTACTTTGCAAACAGAATATAATGACAAAATAAAAAAGAAAGATTAATACTTTACGGCTGATTGTCTCATGAAACCAGTCTTGTGTGTTTGCTAATGCTGGTGGA
>Ga0209367_1009144_pt1:0-2500 | contig 13485 bp, 12 predicted proteins | sample WorMetLIZISLAND2_FD_187412 | JGI IMG/M metagenome (GOLD analysis project Ga0209367, IMG submission 187412) | Marine gutless worms symbiont microbial communities from Max Planck institute for Marine Microbiology, Germany - Olavius geniculatus... ... | reverse complement strand
TGGCAGTTGTGTGGGACACAAAGGTCCAACCCCAGCCTCAGACCGACAGCAACTCTCACTGCCTCATCGTCCAACTTGAGCCCGCATGACGCAATCGGCAAAGCAAACAACCAGTCCCAGCTGTGTTGTGAAGTAGCTGCCAGAAATGATGCCTGGTGACGTGCCGTGTGCAGATTGGCTTCTACTAATGCCTTGTCCTCCAGCACGCCAGGGCGGTCCCAGAACGGTTGTTTACCAGGTAAGACGTCCGGCACATTACCAAACTTGATTGACCAATCGGACAGATAGTTCTGTAGAAAGTCATTATCAGAACTCAGGACATTCGGCCAAGATGTCAACTTGGAGGGACAGTGTGCTCACTGCTGAAGCCAAGAAGGCAGGGAGTGCAAGCGAAGACACACGTCTAACTCCAAGGCTGCCGTCTTTGACAGGTAGACTGGCCTGAGTCCACTGGATGTCGCTGAGGAGTATTTATTATTATTATTATTATTACCGGAAGTTGCTTCTCACTTTACATACAAAATATTATCTTCTATGTCTTTCTATCAACAAAAATACTCAACATTGGTCAATTATAAAAAATACGATAAAAGATTTTTGAAACAAACCACCAAATGTAGTAAGGCCAAAGTAGAGAAGATCAGCTGCAACATCCAGCTCTTTTCGCCAATGTAACCATGAGTGGACACCTGCAATGTACACACACTTGTTAACTTTGTAATCTACGTCTAGGATGCCAAGATTCAAATGCAGGCCTGAGCACAAGAACATTTTTTTCCAGGACAAATAAAAATCAAGAAATTCGGGACATCTTTTCAGGACAAATAATACTCACAAAATAAGTTCTAAGCGGGTGGTGCCCCTCCCCACCAGCTAAGAGGTCTGGGGAGCTCTGTTAGCTCCCCCAGTGGGGTCCAGGTTGGAGCTCATGCTGCAAATGCATTTTTTGGCACAGAAAAACCTCCAGAATGCATGTAGCAGGTATAAATTTGGTTCATTTCCAGTGCAGAAATTAAGTATTTAGAAGTGTGATCAAGTACGCTTCCAAATTTCAAGATAAATGGACAATTTTCAGTGCACTTTGTGAATTCCAAGACATTTCAAGACAGTTTATAAAATTTCAGGAATTTCAGAACCATGCTCAGGCCTGCAAATGTGTAAGTGCATGAAAAATGTTGAGAGTTTTTACGAGTGTCCAGTTGACCCATGGATAGCAGTCCATCAGAAGAATACACATGCATTAACAATGGAGCCATGAAAATACATTGCCAGCATGCAGAGTCATTTTTCATCTACACAGGATTTCCTACATGGTTGTCCCTCCCAGAGTGAGCCAGCCAGCCAGTCCTGGAACTAGTGGCGTCATACATAGGTATCATGATCACAAGAGAAAGCCAAAGACATATGCCACCTAAGGTTAGAGAATCCAGTAAGCTTGGTAAAGTAGTCATACGCCTGCTATTTGAAAACTGAATTTTCTGTAGCCCTACATTGGTATGCATCAACGTAGTCTTGGCCTTGACTCTTGACCCCAACCACACGGTCTTAACCTTAAATCTCGAGCCCAACCATGTGGTCTTGACCTCGACACTTGAACCAGCCATTCGTGGTCTTGGCTTGGAACCTCGAGCTCCGCCACGCGCTTTTGACCTCGACCCTCAAGCCATGCTACATGGTTTTGGTCTCTACTCTCGGGCCCAACCACGTGTTCTCGATCTTGACTCTGGAGTCCAGACACGTGGTCTTAGTCTTAACTCTCAAGCCCAATCAAATTAAGCTCTTGGTCTTGGTCTCAACTCTGGAGCCCAGCCATGTGGTTTTGACCTCGACTTTCAAGCCCAGCCACATGGTCTTGCTCTCGGTCTTAACTCTTGAGTCCAGCCATGCAGTCTTGGTCTCGACTCTCGAGCTTAACCACAGGGTCTCGATCTTGACTCTAGAGTCCAGACACATGGTCTTAATCTTAACTCTCAAGCCCAAGCAAATTATGGTCTTGGTCTCAACTCCCAAGCCCAGCTATGTGGTTCTGACCTCGACTTGCAACTTGCAAGCCCGGCAACGTGGTCTTGGGTCTCGGTCTCAACTCTTGTTGTTGTTGTGTTACTCCACCGATTTTGGTGAAAAAGAGTCGCGACCCTTCCATGAGGAGCCAGAGACACTTCTCTATTTTAATTAGCACCTTATGCACTGGGACATCCTTCAAGATTTTTCGTTATGCACTCAGCACTGCCGCCATGTCCACAACCACTACTGGTCAGGAGTCTTCAACTTGTTGAAGTTTGACCATACTCCGAAGAAGAAGTAGGTTGTAGCCCATAGCTTGGTCTTGGCTTGGAACCTCGAGCTCCGCCACGTGATTTTGACCTTGACCCTCAAGCCAAGTCGAGTGTCCATCAACTCACCAAACATAGAGCGCATGATGTTTGCTATGGAACTTCTCATGAAAGTCATATAGTATTCATCCTTTTGGTTGGAGCGCACGATTTCAGCGTGTCGTGCT
>Ga0209367_1009143_pt1 | contig 13485 bp, 9 predicted proteins | sample WorMetLIZISLAND2_FD_187412 | JGI IMG/M metagenome (GOLD analysis project Ga0209367, IMG submission 187412) | Marine gutless worms symbiont microbial communities from Max Planck institute for Marine Microbiology, Germany - Olavius geniculatus... ... | reverse complement strand
CAGTACAGCGGGTACACGCGCGGCCCGCCGCAGCAGCCGCCATCTTGTTTCTCACCGGATGTGACGTCATCACGGTGGGCGCGGTCACCGACGGACGCTGATTGGTTGTTGTCCGGAAGGTGCTTCATGACGTCATCGCAATGGGGCGTGGCCTCGACATCCGAGCACGTGACTTGATCAGCTGACTGAAGTTGATCTTCGAGTCCTGTGCATGTTTTGCTGCTATCCGCGACAGTCTTGTCTCGACCGTCTGATCTATCGGAAATACGGAGTGGTGCAATAACAAGAAATCTGAGCTAATGCTCACGAGACGCGCGAGAGTCCATGACAGTTCATGCTCGCAAGTAATCCTGGTCAACGGCCATCTATTTCGTCGCAATTCACTCTTCTGCAGCCAAAAATTGTCAAAAAATCACTTAAAATCAATATTTTTAGGGCTCAAGCTCATTTAAGGTCATCGACGTTGACATTCCTAAGAAGCTCGTCGCCAGTGCTTGTTATGATAAGCGACATGTATGTGCCTATCTGCAACCATTTTCACGCAAGACAAGACAACAGCAGATAAATAACCACTTTTCAGAAAGGTACCCCTCTTTGACACCTGCGTACGCAGGACTCTTTGAATCTAGAGGGCCTGGACTTGGACTGCTGAAATGTACATTTAATGTTAAAAATTTCATATGCAAGTTGTCTTGGTCTATCTCCAGCCATTTCGGCGCAATTCACTCTTGAAATGCGTGTCGCAGCCCAAAATCGCGAAAAATTTTTTAAAACTCCTTATTTTGGGGGTTCAAGGTCATTTAAGATCATCCATGTTGACATTTCTAAGAAGCTTGTTGCCACTGCTTGTTAGGATAAGCAGCATGTCTATGCCAACCATTTTCACGTTAGAGGAGCCAATAGCGGTAGAATAACGTTTTTAGAAGGGGTGCCCCTATTTCGCTCCCTTGTTCGTGGTGGCCCCTTTCACCTAGTGGCATGAAATTTTGTCACGATATACTAGAGTCACTAAGCTGTCATACGGTAAAAACCCGAAGTCTTTATCTCAACTGGTCTTGAAACGGTACCGGGTCGTGACAGACAGACGGACAGACGGAAGAAAATTACCATAGCTAATACGCGCTATAGCTAGCTAGCTCTCGCGCGTAAAAAGTAAGCTTCTATGCTTTCGTTATGTCTCCTTCAAATAGTAACTTAGTTTACTCTGGAATATTTTATCACCAAAAATCTGCAGTGATAACTAAAAATCGCACCAACGTTGCTATGTTACTCTCTGCAATATTGTCAGCTATAGCTACACTGCTTTACTTTCAGTATATTTTCAGTATTTTAATGCTGACTATATTTTCACGACGCGTTCAAGACGTGATGAGATCATTATGTTTTTAGATTTATCGGATTATGCAGCCAGTGAATGTAGTTTGAAAATCGGATAATATTTGATGACTGAAAGTTAGGGGCTTACTTTTCTATAGAGCACCCGGCATAAGGCGACATAACCGCGGAACCACGTGACCCGAATGATGTCACGGCATGTAGTGATGGCGGAAGCACTGCGACTGATGACGTCATGACTCTTCTGATGACGTCACAAGGTTGGACGACGAAGTACGACGTCGGCAGCATGACTTCTAGTTGATCTATAGACCACACACGCCAAAAAGTACTGATATACACGGCACTGAATTTGCACTGAAGATCTCATTACAACGGTGCGAGATCTTATTACAATCAAGCGCGCCGATACACTACCTTGTGAAACCTAGTTAATTTTATAATAAGTCAGTGGCGTCGTTAGTTAACAAAGTAGGGGTGCATCTAAAGTTGCACTTTTCCGGCATACAGCTGCAAATCTCTGGCAGAGAAGATTGCCATGGTCTCCCGAAACATTTAATTTGGGTGGGGGTGATTTGGCCTCTAGGTCGAATTTCATCTAAACTAAACGTGTATGTTAATGATTGTTGTTATTGCACTGTATGCTGAATGAAAATCAACTTGAATCCATACGTTACTGTCAATTTAGCATGACGTTAAGGTGAGTGCAGATTTGTGCAAATCTGGCAAAAAATATTTGAATGCACGGACATGCAAGGTCTGCGATTATTCTTTAGACAATACCGAAACTTTGACATATATCCATCTGAAATCCATGCGTTACAGTCAAATTTGGCACAGTTTCGGGAGTGGCGAATATTTATGCAAATTAGGCCAAAATATTTGAATGCTCAGCCATGCAAATTCTACGCTATTTTTATGTAACATACTTTTGACATATCACACACATTTTTACTACTAACCAGCGCTAAGTTACCAACGTCAAAATAAATCCAGTTTTTTGGCCCACCCTGTCTGTATGCGCTCATAAAATACAATGGTTACTGTAGGCCCTATTTCGAGTTTACTGGTGATGTGGGTTACTGAAAGAATTACAAAAATCGGTAAACACTTGATGAAGTTATGAACGCAAACAAGTTGTTGAATTATGAGCGCTTTACTTTTTGACGCGCTACAGTTATGCTGTAGAGCGTCTATGGCACGTCTATGTCGTCTGTCATCTGTCTGCCTGTTCGTCTGCCGCGGATGTATTGTGACTAAACGGTGCAAGATAGGGCCTAGGTTGCTATTGATCATAAGTAGGGAGTCGCATATTGGCTTTCAAATGACATGGCAATCATTGACCTCGGATGGCCTTGAAGTGCCAATATCGTGCGGTATTGTGGCCAAACGGTAAGTTGTAGGTGGTCAGCGATGGTACCATCGGATAGGGCCGATCCTACTGTCAACAGTAACCATGTCTCCATCTGCAGCGGTTTGGCAGCTATAACTGGTAATATCTCGGAAACGGTGAGAATAGGGCCAACGTTACTACTAATCACCACCAGAAAGTGGCGAACGCCCTTTCAGATAAAACGAAAATCATCGACCACGGCTGACCTTGAAGGTCAGTACTGCAACAGAAACTGTATGGGCTGTAGCGCGTTTTCCCTAGCGACAGCTGGGCTTTTTCGCTTGTTTATGCAAAAGATGCTGACGTTAATGTCTATTAGTGATTTCACTGCATACAAAATGTTTATATTTTTTTTCCAGAAATTACACTGTATCTCAAAAAAGTATCTCCGACATTTTCAACTATAACCTGAAAACTAATTATCAGATTTTAATATTTGTTGGCACAAATATTTCTGACACAACTTGCTATCAAATGAGCATTCAGTTTCCCACCTCACCCAACGTTTGTTTCTGCACTACCTACGAAAAGCACAACCAGCGAAATATCACTTTTTTATCTAATGCGATATGATTGCTGAATTAACATAACGCGTAAAACACATTTTGTTCACATTTCTGACACTGGCAGAAATTTCATTTTGTTGTCCATTTTTCAACTACCTGCAGTAAAATTGCTTGAAGTGTTGGCCCACTATGCGAACACAGGCAAGGAGACGTTCTCCATTCATTGACAGCAGTATTGATCATGTTCTTCTCCAGACCATCTACCAGTCGCTTATTGACTTTGCAAACATTCCTAAACTTTATCTGGTAGACATACTGCTGCAAGACTTGCTGTTGGGGCCGACAAATTTAGATGGAATTTATTGACGTTTATTCATTTTAACACGTATTATACCTGCTTTTCTCAGATAGTGCAAAAGCAGACGTTGGGTGAGGTGAAAACTAAAATATCTATTTAATAGCCAGTTGTGTTGAAAATATATTTGTTAAATATTATTAAAATCTGCTAATTTTTTTATTCAAGGCACGATCGATGTTGTTGGGGGAGTTTTTCAGGTTATTTTTTATTTTAACACATATTTTGCGTGATTTTTCTTCCCTAGTAAGTGCAAAAGCATACATTAGTTGAGGTGAGAAACTGAACGGTTATTTGATGACAAGTTGTGTCAGAAATATTTGTACTAAAAATTATTGAAATCTGATAATTAGTTGTCATGTTACAGTCCAAAATGTCGGAAATACTTTTTTGAGACACAGTGTATATCGCCTTCACAGACCGCGTTTTTGTGTAGATTTATTGATTCACACGTTATCTCGTAACTACGTCTATGCGTACAAGTAATTTGAGCAAAGCTCTCGTGGCGCGCGATAGCAGAAATCCTGCCACTTTGGCAATCAATGTACTCGTACGGCTATAACATAATAATGCGTCATGAAAGAGTACTTAAATTTGAGGCCTCTGTACAAAAGACTGTTAAATTTAAGAGATCGAAACTTAGATTGTTAAAAATGTACGTTCCATGCTAAAAATGTTTGTTGTCCAGGTCTATCTCCAGCCATTTTGGCGCAATTCACCCTTAAAATGTGCGTCGCAGGCCGAAATCGCGAAAAATTCACTAAAACCTTCATTTTAGGGGTTCAAGGTCATTCAAGGTCATCGATGTTAACACCTTTAAAAAGCTCGTCACTAGTGCTTGTTATGATATGCAGAATGTCTGTGCCTATCTGCAACTGTTTTCATGCTAGACGAGCCAATATAAATAAAATAACCACTTTTTAGAGAGGTACCCCTCTTTGACGCTTTCGTGCGCAGGCCTCGTTGAACCTAAGAGGTCGGCAATTGGACTGCGAAAAAATCTCCGTTTAATGTTGAAACTTTCATACGCAGGTTTTCTTGGTCTATTTTCAGCCATTTCGTCGCAATTCATTATTGATCTGTGCGCTGCAGCCAAAAATTGAGAAAAATTCACTAAAACCCCTTTTTGAAGGTCGTTCAAGGTCATTAGTGCTTGTTATGATAAGCGGCATGTCTGAACCTATTTGCAACCGTTTTCACACTAAACAAGCCAATATCGGCAAAATAACGTCTTTTCAAGCGGTACCCCTCTTTGACGCCCTCGTTCGAGGGGAGCTCCCGCTCCATCACCTAAGCGCACGAAATTTTGTCACGAAAAACTCAAGTCTTTGGTTAGCCCACAATGAAGATTTCGTGATCCTAGCTTGCACCGTTTTGATACAGCTCACGAGTGTGACAGACGGACAGACGCCCAGGCCATGGCTAAGACGCGCGAAGCATTCTGCTATCTCGCGTAAAAAATGATGAAAAGGCTGCAAATTTTCCCGGTTCAATGAGCATATAATACAGCTTCATCATATCCCACGTTGTTTTAAAGTAATTCGGAATCTATAACATTCAAATACCTGTATGTTGAAATGAGTACTGGCTGACTCTGGACATCTCAAGCCTCCGCAACTAAATTTTATCTGTGAAGAAATGCAGTGGAACCAAGCAGCAATACTGCATGCACTGCAGGCTGGCTGGCAGGGTCCCGGGATCGTTTAGCATTGCGATACGATCAACCGATCCTAGTTCTCTTATCACCGGTGGTCAGTCGACCAGCTTTTGCGCTCAGTGTCATCGTTTCAGTAAATCATTAAAAGTTTCTTTCTCTTTTCCTTTCCTTCTCCTCCCCTCCTTTTCCCCTAGCTTCCTTTCCTTCCTCTTCCCTTTTTGTCCGCTTTCCCCTCCTTTCTCTCAAAAGTAGGACCACTTAATTCAATCTAGCTATGGGGCTAGGGGAGCGCTGTAAGCTTCCCCAATGGGGTCTGAGGCAAACTCCCAGCCGAAATCGAATTTGGTGCATTTTAGTCTTAAAATTTGACACCTGGTGATAACAATTTGAATGATTCTCTTGAGAGTCACATCACTAAATTTCGTGCAGTTTACACCGTAAAGATCAATCAAAGAACAAACATTTGACGTCAGTCGTTTACGCACGACTCACTTAGGAATAAAATAAAATCAGAAATTTTGGGGGTTTATGACCACTAGCCCTAAATGACGCCCCTGCTTGCGCTTGTTCATGGAGAAAAGGCGGGGACCAGGTCGGCCAGGATGACAAATAGCCTAACAACAGTGTCATTCTACAGTGTGGGCCAAAAAAGTTACACCTTTCTAGTATTTGAGTTTCCTCTCTTGTGAGATTCATTATATTTGCAATTTGTATTTTACTTACGTAATATTTTTATGCGTGGCAACATGTAATGCTAGAACGTGTAGACATATATGCCATCGCAATTCTGTCCGTCCGGGTGGATCAGTTAAAAAAATGGAAGCTGCTAAATAACTCCAGTTACAAGATTTGTAAACTTTTTTTATAAATTCAAAAAAAGGTCACTCTAGTTTTAAGATCCGTAGAGCTTTTCCCGAAATTCGAAAAAGGTCACCGGGATCGAAGGCGCTAAATGAGAGGGGGGTACCAAAATTAGCCATTTTGAACCGATAAGTCGCCGTATCTCAAAAACGGTGGGAGATAGGGCTTAGGTTACCATTAATGATTGATAAAGTCCATGCACCCTTTCAATTGACATCAGGATCAATGACCTTGAACGAACTTGAACCTTCAAAATATGGGTTTTTAGTGATTTTTCGCGATTTGGGGCTGCAACACACATCTTAAGAGTAAACTGCGACGAAATGGCTTGAGATAGACCAAAACAACCTATAAATGGAACTTTTAGCATTAAACGTAGATTTTAGCAGTTCAAGTCCCGACCGGCCGACCCCTTAGGTTCAAGGAGGCCTTTGCACGCGGGCGTCAAAAAGGGGTGGCCCCATAAAGGTCGTTATTTTACCGCTGTTGGCTCGTCTAGCGCTTGCAGATAGACATAGACTTGTTGCTTGCCGTAACAATAACGGCTGACAAGCTTTTAATGATTCAACATTAATGACGTTGAACGACCTTGAACCCCTTGAATAGAAGTTTTAGTGATTTTTCTGCAATTTTAGGCTGCAGCACACACTTCAACAGTGAGTCGCAACGAAATGGATGAAGATAAACCAGAACAACCTGCGAACAGGAATTGCTATAAACTGTCGCGCGTCTCATGAGCTTTGCTCAAATTACTTGGCTTTATGCTTATTAGTGGCATAGCCAAAAGTGTCAATTGTGGGGCCTTGTTTTCTTTTCCCTCCTCTCCCTTCCCCTTTCGTCCCTCGCTTTCTTTTTTCCTCGTCTCTTTACCCTCCTCTCCCTTCCCCTCTTCTCCCCACTTTTCCTCCCGTTTCTTCCCTTAGACGTAACGTAGTAGGACCCCTTAAATCCAGCTAGGGAGTCTAGGGGAGCGCTGTAAGCTTCCCGAGCGGGGTCTGAGGCGGAGCCCCAGCCGAAATCGAATTTGGTGCATTTCACCTTTGCAAGATGAAATCTGGTGGTAACAATTCTAGTTATTTTCCCGAAAATAAACTGACCAAATTGGCTAATTTAGTGCAATTTAAACGTATGCTTATGTCTTGTCTGGAGGATTGGGGGAAGGGGCTGGGCCACTGAAGCTTATGCAAAACAAAAAAAACAGTTTCTGGATCAGCAAGAACTTAAAACTTGCAGTGTTCAATAACGTTCAAAGAACATGTTAATACTGTTCATAAACAATTTAAACGTAAAACAAAACGAGTAAAGCTTATACTATTTAAAGTACACAATGGACTAGACACGTAAATCATATTTTGTTATGTCTAGGGCCCATTATGCTGCAAAACAGCCGATATTTGTTCTACACATGCAGTATAGAAATTACTGACAGTGACACTGACTCAGTTGCCATGCCACGTCTTCGTGAAATGATAAACACGACATGACACGACATCATCGACATGGAAGTTATTGAAGTAAAAAAAAACATTCGAAAACAGATTTTGATGTCAACTCACAGTTTATTACAGACAAATAGACATAATAAGAGGCAGTTTGATTTAGACGTTGTGACGTCCGCGTCTTAAAATTTGGTCGTGCGGGCTGAAATTTTTGGGTGCATTCACGCCCAAACCTCCGCTATGGAAAACCCTGATTGTAGGCTTTCGATTTTTGGAATTTCGTGTCGTCCGATTCGATGTGCAACAAATCACAACAAAACAAAGCATCTAGAGTTTGAACGTAAAGACTGAAGACAGGAAGAGCATATCGTTCCGTTCGGCTGCACTCCTAGTTGGCCGCATCGTCAGCCGGTGCGTCGGACGTCATGTGTGACGTCACCTGTGACGTCACAGTGGCGTTGAAGTGAGTGACGCGACAGCGCATGCGCTGGGCGTCGCTGTCAAACTGTCTGCCGCGAGCCTGCTCCTGACGTAACTGATGACGCAGTCGAGTCAACTGAGCCGCGTTCCTCTTCTATAATATACACAGACACAGAAATATACACAGAAATTTAAATGACACCATCGGATAGCGCGGGCCCGAAAATAGGGGGATATGTGCAAACAAAGAGCAATTATCTTTCACAAGGGCTGAGTTGTAGTCAATCTTGTCCCAAAATTCGTTGCCATAGCAACAGGAGTCGGCAGGGGAAAAATTTAAATGACACCATCAGATAACCCGGGCCCAAAAATAGGGATGTATGTGAAAACAGCGCGCAATTATTTTTTACGGGGACCGAGTTATACCGCTTTGAAATCCCCAAAGGTGTAATGAAATTTTTTTAAAAGTTGGGCTAAAATAGGGGAAGGAGTTATCAGATTTGTATCCCAAACAAATTCGATCTTACTTTTCGGGCCCCGAATCACTGTGCAAAATTTCATCAAAATCGAATCAATATTGCGGCCGTAGGAGTGTTTACAGACAGACTGACAGAATGACAGACAGCTCAGCAAGTGATTTTATAATCTGTCCCATGCTATGCTATAGCAATGGGACAGATAACAACAGAGTACACATAATTACATGACAAACTAAGAAAAAAGCGTGGCTTGAGACTGTGAAGCAAGCAGAAAAAGATATGAAGAAAGCGTTTGATAATGTTTACGTGCAACCGTTGAATGTCCTGACGCAGTTTGGTCTGCTTTGCCTTCTCCTCTTCCATCTGCATAACAAAAATATAACACTAGAAAGCAGTCATAGCCCGCAGGTACTTCCGCCAAGGCAATGTTATTCGCCAGGTGGCGTCACCACATTCACTCTGCCAGCGGTTCCCTTATCCCCACTTTAACGCAATGGTAACTAAAATTTCAAAGTGATCCAGAATCCAGGATTCCTGCCGGATCATGCCAAAAATTGAATCACTTGTAGTTTATGCCATGCCCGACATACCCTCAAAATTTCAGAAAGATCCGTCCATAACTTTTTGAGTTATCTTGCTAACACACAGACAAACAAACAGACAAACAAACAAAAACCGGCAAAAACATTACCTCCTTGGCGGAGGCAAAAATACTTTTAAATAAAATGAAATAAAAACCATCGTTTTGCGTAGAGACTAGGGTCTAAGACTTCCTGTGCTTTTTGTTGCAGCCTGCTAAAAACTGGGATTGGAAAAATAATTTGTTTTTATTTTTTAAATGTTTATTTTATGAAATTCTCTGTAATATTACACAACAACTCACAAAAAAAACAAAGTAACACAATGCATAGGCCTATTATAAGACTAAGAACCGAAATAAAAATACTGTGGCATAACAGACTCTAGATGCAAACAGTTTTGTTTTAATAAAACTTTGAAAGCAAACGAAAACTGCATTAATATTTATAAGAGGGTCTAATAAAAAATCTTAGGACACGGGTTTTTTTAATAATATGGCAACTAGAAGCATTTTACACCTAACTTCGACACCGTGAGGCTGCACTGAGGCAAACGGCCATAGAGTGTTACAGCTTTCCACATAGTCGTAACGTTCGTAATGTGAAAACACGTTACGTCACGTCACGTGGCCTCACTGTCACTTACGTACATCAGTCAATAATCTCAGCAGCATTTATTCATTCATCCATACATTCACATTCGTTTTAGATAGCAGTTTACAAGTCCACATCTATAGACAATTAAAAAAAACAAAGTAATTTGACAAAAGACACAATCACGGTGGCAAGTCTACCCAACTCCTCGTTCGGATTTACAATCACCATGTGGCAACAATCTCTTCTTCCCTTTAAGGCAGTCAGGAACCGCCATCCAACACCATGTGTTACTGACCCCAACACGTATGCCTGCCAAATGGTTTAAGCACAGTGCACGAATGTGACAGACGACAGACAGACAGACCACGCTACAGAGAAATATGCAGCAATAGGCGGTAGCGCTTGTTCTACAAGAGCAATTCCGCCTAAATAACCTATAAAATTGTAAAATTTGCTGCACAACAAACAGAGGACGGACGGAATGACCAGTGCCACTGGACCTGGAGAGCGAGTGTTGCTAGCTGGGCCTCAGTCTGTTGGTGGTCGTCGTCAGTACACACTGCGGTCTCTGCCAGTGTGATCTGAGGAGGACTGCCAGGTATCTCACCCTGCTGTGTCGAGTCACCAGCTGCACTGCTCTGCATCAGATGAGCCAACTGATGCCCTGCATGCACGTCAGTCAGTAAAAGATTATACAGTCCATCAACACCCAATAACGCCCAAAAACGCCCAATGCGCTGTTTACGTTACTAAGGTACTGTACAGAAAATATAATCGTCCAAAACTCCAAATACGGAGATGATATGAACAGGATGATCATGCAGATGTCTCGGCAGTGAGTCCCATGTTGACAGAGAAAGCCCAACGTCCGTACGAACTTGTTCGGTCGACGACACAACAAACTATGACTTGCAACATCTATTACTTGGAGAGTAGGGCTGTGCGCGGGTATGGCAATTTTGGCTACCCGACCCGACCCGTAACCCGTAAACTTAGCAATGATGCTGAAAACAATACTGTCGTCGCTACGGCTGACAGTAAGAACGTTTACAGACGTCGTTTATTACGACTATTATGCTAGGAAGTGGCTCACTCTCGGTATCAAGTTGACGCAGTCTGTCTCTGAGCTGGTCGGCCTCAAGTCTGGACGTCAGTGAGGTTTCTGCTGCGTCAATCGCCTGCCGGTGCTGTGACATCTTGCGACTGTAGGCCGCGTGGAAGTCGTTCATTTCGTTCAGCTCATCTCGACGTCGCTCCAGACGGGACTCCATTTCACCGCCGCTATCCAGTTCACTCCGTGTCTCTATACGCCTCAGCACCAGCAGCAGCAGCAGGGTTATCAGTCTAACTTCGGGGGGGGGGGCTCAAGAACTCAGTGTAGTTTCGCCCCCTTCCCTCGTCACTCACTTAGGGTTGATTGTTCCATGCACGGGTTAGGGTTAACCATGCGAGGTCAACTCATGGAATAATCCGGGTTAATTCATGGCGCGTTTTTTTCATGCCAAAAATTGGCATGGAACAGTGTGCGCAAGGTTAACCCGAGAGTTAAAGTTAACCTCTGGTACGTTAGCAAACTCGAGAGTCAACCAAGTTACCTAGGCATGGAACAATTGACCAATCAACCCGTAAGGCTTTAAATTTAATTGAAAATCTTATCGATATGACACTATATAGCTTCTGCCCGAATTTCTAGTTAATTATTTTTTTCAGACCTGTGAAAATTAAAGATTTATTATGCGACGACTCATAGTTAAACATCTTTGGCACAGAAAATATCTTATAGGCTAGGCCTATATGACCGGTCAAATTTTGTTACCGGTTAAAAGCGCCCAATCATGACCAGTCGACCGGTCATGACTTGTCCAATATCCGGCCCTGTCGTACCACCGCAGGGACGGCGGTAGCCGAGCAACTGACGACCTCAGCCGTAGCAAGTACGGTATCACGGATCCGCCAATCAGCCAACTAGCACGTCAAGCCTAGTAAGCAGCGTGGCAGTCGGCAAGAATTTATCACCCATATTGTTGTGTACACTTATTTTTGGCGTTCATTATTGTCACACAAATCTTTTAAAAACGCTAACCCTAACTCAACCCAACCCAAACCTTAATTTTAACCCTAATCCTAACCCTAACACAACCTTTACCCTAACCTTAACTTGTATTTTAACCTTGATAAATGAAGTTAATTTATATACCGGACTGTAGGTCGGTCGTTTGTCGAGTCATGTCTGCACAGGATTCCTGCATGAGATACACTTGACGCTTTGCACTGGCGAACTCATCCTTGCTTCTCGACTTCATCTCATCAGCTAGCTCAACACACAAACAGACATCTGGCAAGTTTTCCAATTAACTATAATAATGGAATTAGTTCGCCGAAGATGCCAATTCATTAGAACTCAAACTGGTACAAGTCCAAAGCTATTTGAATACAAAGTGGCATTAGTAGGAAAAAAACTAAAACAAAACCAGTACATTGCAGTACAATTAAAATTGGGAATATGCGCCCATAATTGTGCCAGGTCTACTTTTACAGACTCATAGTTATAAAGCACGCACAAGTAGTTTCGGAATATAATAAACCCAGAAACATTCTGCTAATTACGCCGAAGAGTAGCTGCAGGCCTACGGGTAAAACATGTAGGCCTATCAAAATATGCTAACTGCTGAGAACTGTGACTGAATGCTACTGTACCTGCTTGCAGCTTTGCCTACAACGTTAAACACAATGAATCAACGATAATCAACTAAACGGTGATGTACTGGTATATGTTGGTAAAAAGTAAATATAAGTAAATTTCTATGGCGTACAATATCAACGGGAAACTGGCTGAATCTGAGACGCAATGCAATGCATTTAAAACTCTATATTTCATTTTATGAATAAAATTAAAGTGGAGATTGCGCATTATAAACACTGTGATCATAAGCTTTCAGGCTCAGCAGACACCTGTTGATAATGGAACGCAGGGCAGCAATGAACACAGCAAACCAAAAATATCAAGATTAAATAAAAAAAGAAGTTAAACACGTTTTCGAACCGATTCACTCTTTCACAGTATCAGCAAAGTGATAACTTTGTGATGACGATGATGATGGTAACGATCCTGTTAACAATACGTACCTATGTACAGGGCCGGATTAAGGCTTCGATGGGTCCTAGGCCCAAATATTTTTGGGGCCCCCGTACACATACATGTACAGTACAAATTACAATAAACCAGCCATTACCTAAACATTCATCAAATCGCCAAAACTAAAAAAACTGTTCTGTTCTATTTTCTATTGTGTGTAACCCCTTAAATTCAACTAGGGAGTCTGTGAAAGCGCTCTGAGCTGCTCCAGTGGGGTCTAAAGCGGAGCTTCAGCCGATATCAAATTTGGTGCTTTTTACCCTAAAAATAAGACAATTTTGATTATCTTTCTGAGAATCAACATACTGCTTTTAGTGCAGCTTAGCGCGGGGCTCCTAAAAAGCGCGGGGCCCTGGGCCATGGCCTCGTTGGCCTATGCGTTAGTCCAACCCTTTTTATGTATGTATGTAAATATGTATTATTTGTACATGCCATCTTTAAAAAAAATGAAAATATAAATAAAAAAATAACTTTTCATTCTTCATTGATTCGGCACTTTGATTGACTAACAAAAGAGCGCATCTGGACTGTTTCAACATTATTCCAGAAGGTTAATTTTGGGGGCTGGCATTAGTGGATTCAAGGGGGGAGGGGCGGGGCAGTCGCCCCCTATTAACTGGATGCATCTCAAAAATGGTGAAAATTTTGCACAAAAATGCATCATTTTTGATTAAAATTTTAAAAAATTTTCTGGGGAGAAGGCAAAGCCCCCTCCCCAGACTTCACCCC
>Ga0209367_1009142_pt1 | contig 13485 bp, 7 predicted proteins | sample WorMetLIZISLAND2_FD_187412 | JGI IMG/M metagenome (GOLD analysis project Ga0209367, IMG submission 187412) | Marine gutless worms symbiont microbial communities from Max Planck institute for Marine Microbiology, Germany - Olavius geniculatus... ... | reverse complement strand
TGACACGGAGCATGCGCAGTGAACTTTTGGCCTTTAACATGGGCAAATGCAACTTTGAGGCTTTATATCTCCGTAACGGTGCAAGATAGACGCATGGTTCCAATGGACCACCAATAGGAAACCACATATGCCGAGTCCAATGGTCACGTGACCGATGACGTCACGTGACCCCAAAAGGTCAAACTCGTGACCACATTAGCTTTGAGGCACTATACCTCCGTAACGGTGCAAGATAGATCCATGGTTACAATAGACCACTCATAGGAAGTCAGCCACTGTGAGTCAAATGGTCATGTGATTGGGTTGGGTCACATTATTGCTTTTAACTCACAAATTCACAATTAAATTTGCTAATAAAACAGCAAATATTAAATATAAAAAACTTATCAGTTTACATTAATGCGTAAGGGCGACCGAGTCACACATCCAAAACAGCAAAAATCATTTTGCTAGGACACAGAGTGATAGAATAACGAACTGGCTGCCCTTACAAACCATGTGACGTGACCCCATTTAACCTTTTCCACTCCAGCATTATCTCGTAAGCTAACAAATGTAGTCAATGCAAATGTGACACAAATGTTTTCCAGCTGATTAAACGTACTGCTGGTTCGTAGTAAAAAAGTCAAACTGGAAACAAAGTTGAATTTAGTCTTCCAGTTTATACACTTGTTAACGGCAAGATTTGAAGAACAGCACATTGAAAACAGCAAAAATTACAAAAATGATATTGCCCGCATCGCATTGAGAGTGTGTCAAAGTGCTGCTGAATAAAATGAACTTTTGCAATTTTTGCTGTTTTCGATGTGCTGTTCTTCAAATCTTGCCGTTAACAAGTGTATAAGCTGATGTTTTGTACATATATATTTGCAGTCTTATTGCCAAAATAATGTTTTCCTAATGGTGATCAATAACGAAGATATATCTGATCCAGATATTTTACAATCACGATATTGACCTTTTGGGGTCACGTGATATTGGTCACATGACCATTCAACTTGCTACGGGAGTTTTCTACGGATGGCCATGCATTTATCTCGCATGGTTATGTAGACATCGGGCCACATATTTTAGGCTATCTATATTACTACTATGGAAATCGAGTTCTAACCAGTTTCTGGTCAAATATCACAAATTTCACTGCCATGGCAACCAAGGTCGGCTGTGGTAAATTTTGACTGACATCACTTATTTGCTGGACCCCAAATTTCCCAGTTAAATGCAAGGCTCTCCGAGATATTTTGTAGACATGCCAAGTTATAGCCAATTTTGTCTCAAATTTTGTTGCCATGGCAACAAGGGTTGGTACGGGTAAAATCTTGTTGGCAGCATTCGCCGGTCAAACCCCGAAAGCCCCTATAGATGCAAAGTTCTCACAGATATCTCTCACAGAAGCCGAGTTATAGCCCATTTTGTCCCAAATTTCGTTGCCGTGGCAACCAGTTTCGATCTGGGGTAAATTTGAATGGCAGCATTAGATTGGCCAACACCGAAAACCATACCTTAGAACCAAAAATTACGACTCTATCGTATACACATCCAGAGTTATGATCGTTTAAAGAATTGTTTAATTTCCCCCATAAGCACCATTGTAATTTTTTGGAATTTTTTTCTCTGGTGTTAAATATTAATTTCAGATATTTTAACCCCCCAAAAGGCACATCCTTGCGAGACCGTGTAAATTTTGACTGACATCACTTATTTGCTGCTGGTTTGAGTCATCGTGCGCAAAAATCGGGTGATGGGTCTGACTTGTAGGTGAGTTTCTAAAAAAAATTTATCAGTATAAATTTTTGCATATATTTCACCCATTTGCCGGGAAGCCCCCATTGGAGGGATTTGCATAAAATTTTGCATGACGGGTCCCCTCGCCAACGTAATCAACCCTGCCAAATTTTATCTCAATCAGGTCACGGTTTCGATTCTGTGGGAGGTCAAATTTTTGGCTTTCCCATAGGAAAGAGAAGTCGCCGTTAACACATGGCTTAAACTACCATTGAGCCTTGACATTAGGTATAATATTATGCATATATAATTTATGTCATTACTAAAAACACATGTTATGATTTTATTTAACCTGTGTGTTAGTTGCTGGTTTAGCTGCTAGATTTTGAAATCTCAGTGTAAAACCAAGGCGTCATGACACACATGGCCTGAAGTCGAATGCATTAGCACACACAGACCGAGCTGTGTCAACTTAGGGTCGCCACGTAATCTCTGGTGTTAGTGGACCAGAGTTCACCAATTTCTTTGTTTAACGCAAAAGAGATCGTAGTTGACAATGCCGTTCTCTGCCTGTCGATACCTCTATCTGTTCCAGAGATATTCGTGATCAAAAGTCAAAAGTTGTCATAAATTGCACCTAATTTTGGATGTTTTATGCCGTCCCAAATTTTAAGGGGGCCGTGCCCCCCAAAAGTTGTACCCGCATTATCACCCATACCTAGCAGCACGTCACATGGCAAAGTTTCATTAGGCTACTCCCCATGGCTCCAAAGTTCTTGTAGCTAACACGATAAACTTTAAGCAAATTTTTGACTCCCATTGTAAAAAATGGTAAAGTGGACCCCATCCCTGTTACGGGTGCACCAGCATGACTTGTTCATTTTCTAATGCATGTAAAAATTTAGGGACAAAAAAGTCGATTTGGGTGGGAATTATGATTTGACCCTTGGATCTACAAAGTTTCTAGAGCAAAGTTCACCAGACTTTTTTCGCCAAACTCGAGAGAAATCGCAGTCAATCATGTACTTGTCTGATTTTGAATATCTTCATCTGTTCCAAAAATATTTGTCATAAAATTTTGAAGTCTACAAAATTGCGCTAAATTATACATGTTTTGCTCCCTAAAATTTTTTGGGAGACAACCTCCAACTTTTTGGACCTAATTTTCAAACTTCAAACTATTACCGAGCATGGTGCAAAATTCTGCCGCGATCGGCTGACGAACCTCGGAGATATCGCGGTGAAAAGAAAAATAAAAACCATGGCAGTAAAACACAAGTCCGCTCTGAAAGCCACCATTCTCGGGTGGACTAATAAATAAATAAACAACACATCAAATATGTTATTGCTATACTGCAACGTGAACATGCAAATACAAAACAGAGATATGATGGGTGAAAACTATGCAACCTGCTGCAGCTGTCCATTGATGTGAGTAAGAACGCGAGTGACTGAGCGAAACTCACAGTACTTGGCAACATCGGATGATATCAGCAACTCAACCAGCGAACCACGACAGTACAGCAGCTGAACACATGCACACACCATGACGTGTGTACAGAGCGAGAGAAATAAACTGAACTGAACTGAAGTTACTCAGTAGAGTTTGCAAAATGAATTGAAATTCAACACGATTCAACGTAAAATTGTCCGAAGACAGCCGAACTGCCTCACAGCAAGAAAGCGCAAACAATAATATAAATCATCTATCTGTCATAAAGATATCCATAAGCCCAAATTCCATTACGCCGACTTTGCGACAAAGTCGTGGACGTGTCACGGACGCAAATCATGAAAGTCTGCGACACAAATCACGTTGCCGACTTTCATCATTTGTGTCCACGACTTTCCCCGCGGGGAGGTTTCGGTAAAAGTCGGCGTAATGGAATTTGGGCTATAACGATGCAAGATAGATGCATGGTCACAATGGACCACACATAGACAGTGGCTCACTGCGAGTCGAATGGTCACGTAACAATGATGACACATGTAGGTGGCATCGATGGCTAGCCATGAGTAAAATTTAGAGAACAATCTGATGACAGCATTTTAAGGGAATGCGGGGAAATAAAATATCTCATACTCCCCATATCTCCCCCAACAGGGGAGCTGGGGTGCTAAAATGTTTTTCTGCAAACAGGCCTTCGAGAGAAACATGTTTAAGCACAATGTCAGACATTTTACCCTGTGGCAGACGTCAGGTAAACTATTTGGTTTTGTTCTGCATTTGTATTTTTTTGCCACCCTGTGTTTGTAACGCTATTGTTGACAGGACGATATCTAGGTCCATCTTTCCCAGACCTACAAATAAATTGGGGAAGAATGTGACACACAGATGTGTGGTTGTTGCATGCATAGGCCGACGTAGACCTGTGTTTTCTGTATGCTGCCTGTTTTCAGCTGCAAGCACGTATGACTGTTGATCGGCCACTTGGCTCTACAGGTGTGCGGTGCATCTGACCAATGATTAGTCTTGGCAGGCAATTGTAAGCTGCCTCTGGCTGACGTGCAGTGTTTAGTTAGAGTTTAGCACGCGACGTGTGCAAGTCGCTGTTGGTTATACAGCTGTGTTTTTCGGAATCTCAATATCAGTGGGTCGCGACATCTCAGGCACTGGACTGCTAGACGTCGGTATCGACACTGGTATTGGAAGTCATCGCCAGAAACGTCTGGGACAACCTTTGAGGGACGAGAAGCTGTGGTTTGGCTCTGGACAGAGCATTCGCTCGTCCAGTCCACAAACGTAGATACATCCCCGTCTGGAGTTGCTATGCTGCTGTCAGCATGGGCTGTTGTTATGAGCGGTAAGCAAAGTTCATAAGTAGAATTATTAAGCAGAGCTGCTATGCCAAAGTATTGAATTGCCATCGTACATGACGTTTCAGTCATTTGATTTGTGAAATTGTGAAGAGTAATAGTTTTGGAAGTGCTGAGGTGAAGTTCACTTTTTCGTGTTTTTTTCAGTGATGATATATCACTGTGGGTATTTCAGTGTATTCGGGATTCCGTTTGTTTATAGGCAAGTCGATTAAAATCGGAGTTGAGGCTGATCAGCTCGTGTCGGAATGCAAGACTCGAGGGACTGGTGTGTGTTGTGGTCGAGTCTACGTCGTTTTGGACACCGTGTGGCTGGAGGGTTGCGCTGCAGTTGGCGCATCTGCTGTCAGTCCACTAGCTGTTGGATGAGTTGTTGCTGTTGCTCCTCAGTGTTTTCTGCCGAGACAGTTCCGCTGGACGATTCTACCAATTCTACTAATTGTGAGACAGTGTGTTTTCTTTTGCGTTTTCATCGGGTCCCATTTTGTGTGTCTTTGATTGCGTTTTTGTGCTTATTTTGCTATAGTATTTGTATTGCTCATAGACATGAGATTAAATTTTTATGCGTGACAGCAGCCATTGCTGTGGCGCATCTTAGCCATCGCAATTCTGTCCGTCCGTCTGTCTGTCCATCACACAGGTGGATCAGTCAAAAAAGGTGCAAGGTAGGATCACCAAATTCTTAGTGTCGGTTGCCTGGAAGACATTTTGCTGATAACCACACGACTCTGTGATGTGTGGTTGCAAAATTATGGTGCTGTAGACTTTGTGCCGTTCTTTTTGGACCACCCTGTATTTCCCGACTTACAAGAGGTGCACGGTATCCACTATGAGTAATGAACAGCGATAATGTGTGACGATAAAATTTTCGTCCAACTGCCACAGTCTACATACAATCAAAAAATCTCTGAATACCTTTGGCATAAGGTCAATGTTAAACTTTCGCCACTGCTTTTTGACGTCGACAAAGTACCATGTTGTTGTTTCGTTCGAGGTTCCTTCATTGTCAGATTGCGCGACGCTAACATCCGGCTTCCCAACGTCTTCTTTCACTGATGCATCAGCATCAGCAGCAGCAACAATCTGTAGATCATCATCATCATCATCGTTATCATCATTATCATCAAAAAAACTTGATGACGCAAAGCCAACAATACACTGGCCAGGATCCGTTTTCTGCGAAATGCGAGCCACTTTGAGTGGGCCCATGTGTCGCCAACAACCGACAAGATAGAAAAAAGCATTGCATTGCAATAGCATTGCACTGCTATGCTTTTGTGGCCGATGGCCGAGCAGTTGGCTCGTGCCGCTAGATCCGGTTGTCTGAGAGCCGCTCAGCATAGAATTTTAATTAAACTGCTAATGATTTATACTCTTATAAAATTAAACACTAAACAGTGCCTTTTCCTGCGAAATTTGGCTTTTTACACTTTACGCCCAGTGGAATCATCTAAAAATTATGTCGCCCTTCGATTCTGGTTACCTGTACTTCGCAAGCACTACTGACGCAAAATTCTGGGAGAACTGAGAACGAGTAAAAACGTTGATAGAATCAATCAGACCACTGTCTCTGGGACATCAGAATACAGAAATAGTGCAATGAAGAAGAAAGCCAAGAAACAAATAAAAGTACAAAAATACACACAAACGAAAAATGTAAAACATTTATTAATTCACCCAGAAACGATAGTTTTCAGAGTGGATTTATGTTTTACCGCAGATGTTTTATTTTTTTTGTTTCCTCACGCTATCTCCGAGATGCATCGGCCGATTGGCGCAAAATGTTGCATCGTGGTTTGTAGTAGGCAGACTTTACAAAATTGGGTCCAAAAAATTGGAAGGCCCTCCCCCGAAAAATTTTAGAGGCCAAAAACGTACAAAATTTAGCACAATTTTGAATGAGTTTAATGGCGAATATCTCCGGAATGGATGAAGATATTCAAAATCAGACAACATTTGATCTACTTTGATTCCTCCCGTGTTCAGCGAAAAAGTCCGGTGAACTTTGGTTCACTAAATACAGGGGTCAAGAGGCCAAATCATACCCAATGAAATCAACTTTTTTGGAAAAACTATATTTCGGTCCCTAGTAGGTGCTGTACCACCAAATTTTTACAGTAATTTTGGTCATTATGCCTTCGAACCCTTTACAACTGCAGTAATTAAGCCTATTAGCATGCAACCTCATAAAGTACCTCGTCGGCTTTCCAGCAAACATAAAATGCTTGACCTTGAATGACCTTCAAATGCCATTTTTACACGCAATAATGTATTCATTAACATTCAACACGTCTATGACCACGCCGACGACAGAAGGCTGGCTGGCTGTATCGTGGTTAAACTGTACATTGTACGTTATTAGCAGACGACCGTGTTGTTTGTTTACTTTATTCAACGGATTGTAAAATACACAAATTTTGCGTTGAGGTATAACAAAACAAACAGCAACTGCCATCATCGATCATTATTGGAAATCTTTTCCCATTAGCTCATAAAATATTGCCCTCGGTCTTCGACCTTGGGCAATATTTTACGAACTTTGGTGAAAAATGTTCAATAATGACCTCAAAGCCACGCACTATTTGTATAATGTTTCACGCATTTTAGGTATTGTCGAGGCGTCCATCTGTGCATCTGTCACACTCTGCAATTGTGTCAAAATGGTGCAAGCTAGGATCACAAAACCGCGACAGATTCAGTTAATGAAACTTCTAGGATTTGACTTAAATATGGCATGAACCGAAAATGTCTAGACATGAATTAAAAATTTAGAACATAGCATTAGCGGATTAGCAGTCCATGCCCATTGCCCTTAGGACTATAAAAACTAGAAAGCAATCATAGCTCGCAGCTACCTCTGCCAAAGCAATGCTATTCGCCAGGTGGCGTCACCATATTCGCTTTGCCAGCGGTTTCGCTTATGCCCCCTTTAACGCAATGGTAACAAAAATTTCAAAGTGATCCCGAATCCAGGATTCCTGCCAGATCACCCCCAAAATTGAATCACTGGTAGTTTATGCCATGCCCGACATTCCCACAAAATTTCAGAAAGATCCGTTCATAACTTTTTGAGTTATCTAGCTAACACACAGACAAACAGACAAACAAACAAAAACCAGCAAAAACATAACCTCCTTGGCGGAGGTAAAAAACATCAACCTGGTAACTGGTACTAGTTTATTACATAGGCCTAACATTCATATAACATGAGAAGAATGTGCACTAGAAGCTGAAATGAACATGCAAATGTGCAAAAATAATATTCATATAACATAAATTGACTTTTAAAAAATCAAACAACCCCACGAATACATAATTTAGACCCCAAATAAAAATGACCTGACTTGGCACCAACGCCTCAAGTCAACCGACTCCGAGGTTGATCTGCAACGGGTTTCCCATAAAAATCTATACACAACCTTTAACCTTTACTTTATTCATCAGAAATAATGAAGTCTATAAAAACAGTTACAAGATGAGCAACTTGTTGAGCGATGGTTCATTCAGATTCATTCAGTAAGCAGAGTAAATGTCACTCTCTTAGGATGCATCTATCTTCTTTTAGACTTCTATGGTCAGCTCCTACCAGTGATCAATAGTAATCTAAGCCCTATCTCACACTGTTTCTGACGAAAATCGCCAATTTCCCAACCCCATCACATTCAAAGCCCTCGATCAGGAGGTGACGGCCCACCATAGCCAGGGGCTGCCATAGCCACAATCCCATAGCCAACCAGGGTCGCCATAGCCAGGGGCCGCCATGGTTAGGGTTACGGATAGGGTTAGGACCCCACATTCCTATAGGCTTCCCATAGAATCCCCGCTTCAGAAAAGGGGTGGCCGTAGGGGGTCGCCGATGGTACGAATGGCTAGATCGAGGGCTCTGCCACACTTTCCTATAGGCTACTAGGGTTAGGGTTAGAGTTAGGGTCAGAGCTAGTGGGGTCCTAACCCTAACAGTAACCCTAACTATGGTGGCCCCTGGCTATGGCTATGGCATTGTGGCTATGGCGGCCCTTGGCTATGGCGGACCACAATCATTTCCCTACCCCCTCACATTCAAAGCCCTCGATCAACATGACCCCTTTAAAATTTCCTGAAAAAGGTTTACAGATTCCATAACTACACTGTGTCTCAAAAACGAAGTTACCAATCAGCCAAACTGCAACCATAATGTGTGTATAAACCGTATAATAAATAAATAAATAAATAAAGTTGAATAACATCATACTTCATCTGCAGGCAGCGGGTCCATCACGGATGCAGGAGCACTGAAGTCAACAGTCGACTGCTGCTGCTGCTGCATGGACGCATCTTCACTATCGTCAGTCGTTGTCGTAGCATTATCTTGACACTCAGCAGGATCAGCAGCATGACTATCAGCTTGCTGGTCAGCATTCAGCAGAACATTGCCAGCACTAGCAATTTCTCCACCGACAATGACGTCTTGGTTCACGGACGCTGGACTCGCTGCTGCAGTCTCATACACAGCAGACTCGCTGCAAACACGTCATTGATAACTCATCACTTTCACTACTAAGACATGCAAATGAATGCTGACACGAAGAAAACGAATGGTACTGTATAGGCTACGTGGTACGCCATCTAGGGAATAAATCCATTGCAGGTGGTGAGATAAGGCTATGCATAGCTTCCTTTTACATTTTTTTTCATTAAACTTCTTTGTGGTTTGTGGTTTGCAGATTACATGGAAAATTCATAATTTTTACGTTTTTACGTTGCATTCTGCCATGTTTGTTTTCAGCACTGGTTTTCATCCCGAGTGGATTCAGAACGAAAAATCGACTTGAAAAATCAGTAATGATTTCGGCACCGATTTCCGGAGTTGACTTTGGTGCTGGTTTCTGGACCGTGTGTCTTTGGCATTACAGAGAGTACAATAGACTAACAAAGGTGAACTCGCTGGCACGAATAAAGAAACATAGACGAACCGAGAAATGCTGACTTACGGGACATGAACAGTCTCGCAGATGTTAGTGACTGACGTTGAGAACTGTGGTAACCGGATCACTCTTTCACCGTCTTTCAACAACGACTTCAGCTGAGATGATGCAACAAACTCCCTGCTTGCCTGCTTCCTTTCCTGCTCATATTTTCTCACATGCTTTTAATTCTCCCAGTTTACGTAATTAATACGATTACAATAACATACTTTACGTTTTCAAACAGCTAAAAAATCTCACTACAACTGCTACTCATCTAGTACATTTTGTTCGTTGCCCTTGTTTTTATCTTAACATATGTTACGGTGCCATACAAATTGTCTTCTTCTTCTTCTTCTTCTTCTTATTATTAATAGCACTATAACCGACTACATGCAAAGTAACCAAAGTGAGGCAAAAAATGTATACTTAAGCTATATAAAACAACATTAAAATTTAGCTACTACAGTGCTTTACTACAATATTAAGATAAACACAGGTACTAATTGTAAACCAAACCAACTCAGGCCAGCATTCCATGGATAGACACAATGAGTAGGAGTAAAATTTTGGATGTAAACAATGCGCAACTGCAATTCAACACTCCCATCCATACTTGTGACCTTGCAGTGTAAGCTGGCATCTGGCTGAAAGCTATAAAAACCGAAATCAGCGCCGCCCTATGCGCCTTATAGTTTGGAAAGAAGTTTAGGTATAATTTGTACACTACAATGTGTCTTTAAAATGTCACCTTTTTTATTTTCATGGTATCTTTGGCATCCAATTTTGCTAATTTTTGGCACAAACATACCCCCGGAAAATTTGGAACAAAACACAAATGCACAGCCCACCACATTTTATGTGTTCGCACTCTACCTTGTAAAAACCAGCTTCGTATCAGAATGCACATTGCAATGTTGGCAGCTTCCCTTCGTCTTCTCGCTGAACTGGAATGTTGCAATTTCTTCAAAAGACTATTTGACTTCTGACATTCTCAAGTATATCAAGAAACTAACAAATTAATTGTTTAGCTTCATGTCCTTTGAATTTATGTAATCTTCTATCAAAAACTGATCTTCACCTGTGCGACTGCTGTGCATTCTGATTTGCAGCAGACCAGAGGCACAGACGGTTGTGCAACTTTTATGCAACACTTCAAATATCTGAGTTGATAATATGAATAGCTTTTTTAGTTTTACGTGTTAATGTTAAACTTACTTGACAGTTATCTAATGTGACAAACAACTGGAGTTTTATGTAGAAACTTTTTGACATTGTACTGTATGCTGCAAAAATCACTGTCATTTCAACAAGATATAGTATGAACATATTATATCTTAAACATACAAGTTATAGAAGCTCAAATGTCCATGTTAAATCCATGTGTTACAGTCGAATTTGGCAGAATTTTGGGGTGATGAATATTCATGCAAATTAGGCAAAGAATATTTAAATGCTTTAATATGCAAATTAGTCATTTATTTTTACAGCATTCTGAAACTTTTGACGTATCACACGTCTTTCTACCACTAACCATCACCGAGTTATCAACGCTCAAACAAGTCCGGTTTTTTTGCCCCACCCTGTACAAAACAAGAGATGGTGGGCTGTGTATAATGCATTTGTTTCGAATTTTCTAGCCAACATTTCTTCCAAGAATTGGCAAAATTGGACGACATTTGACTAAGTTATCACAAATATAAAAAAGTGACGTTTTTCTGAGACACAGTTTATATGCAACAAAAGATGTAGAAAAAGCTTCACAGACCAGTAAATTGTACAGTGTTTTGTACAATGATTTTTAATCATGTCAATAAAAAACACAGAAAGAGTCAGAAACACTGAAAAACCAAAGTATAGTGGGAAAGCCAATGTTTTCCCGATGAAATTAAATGCTAATTTTGGCAACTAGCTGAACTGCCATCTAGAAGGACTAAATTTGTAGAAAAAAAATACGTCGCCATTTTTTATAAGAAAAGCCAAGCTGTCGCCAGGGTGGGCCGACCGTACCATCTATATCTGAAATCCAGTGTCCGACTTCCGGTCAAGGAAAGAAAGCAATACCACAGAGTAGTCAGATATACACTATGGTGACACTGCTAGATCAAACACTACAATACACGCTACAGTATGATGCGGTAATTCAGTGCACATGGGTGATGGCTGCAGGCAGAAACTTTGCATTCCAAATTGTGGCTAAATTGCTGCGGATCATTACATAATTATTACTGACAGCCTATAGGAACACGTCATCGATAGGGATAGGGATAGGGATCCAACGGTACAATTGTCGACCCATTACGACAAACTGTGAAGTCACAATACTGCATGATCAGCAAAACAGAGCGTGCAATGACCCTTCAAGGTCATCCAAGGTCATCCAAAATTACTGAATTTTTGTGTCGTATGAAAGGGCTTAGCTTATGTGACTTACTATTAGTGATCAATAGCAACCTTAACGCTATCTCTCATGGTTTCCGAGATGCAGTGACTTATCGGTTGAAAAAAGTGCCTCACTTCCTACCTCATGTTTGAATATGTATCCCTCTTGCAGTGGATCACTGAAATTTTGCATTGGAAGAGCTGTGACACAAAATTAATTGAGTAATAAGTAAATGTTTTAATGGCAACATGTTTCGACTTCAACATTATTGTTTCCACAAAACTGTTTGCTTAACATTCTCCAGCAACTAGAATTTTTCTTGCTGAGCTCACACAAGATAACATCAAATGTTACAGTCAATATGTCACGGTTGGATGTTAGGATCATTATCAACATCTAGCCGATTCAGAAGAATCCGAGCAAAGATCTTCTCTGCAATTGACAGAAGGGAGATGCCTCTGTAGTTATCACAGCACTGTCGCCTGCCCTTCCTTTTATAGATGCTGACAATACTGCATTCCGGAAATCATGTGGTATGCAGAGACGTAGTACTTGTACTTGTACTCAAGTAGTACTCGAGTACCATTTTCAAGTACTTGTACTTGTACTTTTGACCTGAGTACTTGTACTTGTACTTGAAGGTCAGGTACTTGTCAACACGTGGCAAGTACTTTATTTTTATTTTCTAATATTTAAGCCATGCATCGTAATTGAGCCCAATGCCCAAAACAGTCCAGAAAATTGTGGAAAAATAAACACGGATATAGGCAACACTGCAGTGAAATCTTTTACTAGCTGGCAATTTAATTACTTAGCGATCTGTGTTCGCCAATCGCTGTGATTTAGTTGGACCCCTCACGTCAGCTTTAGCTGTACAGTGTGGGTATCAAAACACAAATTTTCTCATTATGATTTGAAGAAAAGTGATCCAATTGCTACAATTTTTGGTACGAATACTTCTGACATAACTGGCCATTACAATACCTTACTCAACTTCTGCTTCTGCGTTAACTGAAAAAATCAAGACAAGCGAAATAAGCATTAAAATAAAAAAAAACTTTAAATTAATAAACATGTCTTCTGATCCATGGCTCCTAGTACCCAATCAACTGCAAAGTTTGACTGTCTTGTAGCAGTGCGTCTGGGCTGTTAATGAATTTAAAAAGTGACTGGTAAAATCTGCATTGGTCTGGAGCAAAACATTATTGACACTGCTATCAACGAATAAAGAACATGTCTCCATTTCTGTTTGTATAATGGGCCAACATTTTTGTAGATATTTGAAAAATGGACAACTGGATAAGTTAGCCAAAGCAATGAAAATGCAGACAAAATGTGTTTTTGTGCGTGATTTTGATTTTTAGTAATAATACTGTCTTTGATAAAAATGCTACATTTTGTTGGTTCTTTTTCCACAGGTAATGCAGCAGCAAACACTGGGCGAAGTGGAAAACTGAACAGTTATTTGATGACGAGTTGTGTCAGAAACATTCGTACCAAAAACTATCAATAACAATGGCATTTTATGTCTCAAGTGTAGTGGGCCTTAGCTATAGCGGGTACTTCGGCAGGTAGTTGAGCAGAATTGTACTTATTTGGAGAAGGGGGCATCAGATC
>Ga0209367_1009141_pt1 | contig 13485 bp, 7 predicted proteins | sample WorMetLIZISLAND2_FD_187412 | JGI IMG/M metagenome (GOLD analysis project Ga0209367, IMG submission 187412) | Marine gutless worms symbiont microbial communities from Max Planck institute for Marine Microbiology, Germany - Olavius geniculatus... ... | reverse complement strand
AGGCGCAAAAATTTCGCAAAAATCTCTTACGCAAGCCGAGTTATAGCCAATTTTGTCCCAAATTTTGTTGCCATGGCAACCAGGGAGGGTCCGAGGTAAAATTATACAACACCATTAGATTCGCCATCCCCGAAAACCACACCCTAGAACCAAAAATTACGACTCTATCTTATACACAACCAAAGTTATGACCGTTTAAAGAACTGTTTAATTTTTTCCCATAGGCGCCATTGTAATTTTTTTGATTTTTGCGAATAAATACATTAAATATTACATTTTAATTTTCTAATCCCAAAAAGGCACTTCCTTGTGCAGAACCGCGTCGTTTGACGTATTAAGCGTAAAAGGTCTGACCTGTGGGTGAGCGGAAGAAAAAAAGGCATATAGAAACAAAAATTTTTGCGTATATTTCACCCATTTGCCGAGAAGCCCCCCTTGGAGGAATTTGCATAAAATTTTGCATGACGGGTCCCCTCCCTGACGTAATCAACCGTGCCAAATTTTATCTCAATCGGGCCAGGGGTTTTGATTCTGTGGGGGGTCGAATTTTTGGATTCCCCATAAGAAAGAGAAGTTGCCGTTAACACAGGGCTTGAACTACCGTTCAGCCTGTGATGGTTATTTCAAACAACAGCATGGAAACTGTTACCTGCAGACCGAACGCCTTGAGTATGTCGATTTTGCATATAGGGCAGCTACGGTGTTCAATCAGCCATGGATCAATGCACGACTTGTGAAATACATGCCTGCAGCACACATACAACCGGCTTCAGTGTGCACAATACACACAGGTTCTTTGACCCCCCCAATCCATCCTACGACAGACAGCATTCTGAGATTAATGACTGACTAAAAGATAAGAAAGAAGATTATTAGAACTGCTATTACTGTTGCTAATGCACCATCATAATGAACAGTTCTTACAATTTTGGACTCAAGATCAATTTTTTGTGCTTCGCGTTCTATATCATGTTTTTTCTAAAAGATCAAACCTTCTGTTCCATTATTATGTGTTTATGTGTGCAGTGCCGAGAAAGGCCATCCAAAAAATGATCTTTTATGCGATAAGCGGGACGTTGAACTTCTATTCACGCACTCAATTGCAGGTTCTTTGCGCACACAGAAGTAATATTTTCAAACTGTTTCACCTCCGTGAAAGTTCCAAAAGCAGTCGTGTGTTGTTTTATTCACTGGTGGACTGCACCGGTGCGCTAAAGTGCTGCATTGCACATCAGTGCACTGGTGCATTCCACCCTAGAATACAAGAAATTTGAGCTAATGCTCACGAGATGCGCGAAAGCCTATAGCAGTTCCTGTTCGCAAACTGTCAGTCTATTGCAGCCATTTCGTCGCAGTTCATTCTTGGAGTGTCCGCTGCACCTCGCAAAAATCAATAAAACCCCTTATTTTGGAAGTTCCGGGTCTTTCGAAGTCATCGACCTTGATATGACTAAAAAGCTTGCCACTAGTGCTTGTTGTGATAGGCAGCATGCATATGGTGATCTGCCACCATTTTCACGAAAGACTGACCAACAAAGGTAAAATAACGACTTTTACGGAGGTACCGCTCTTTGATACCCTCACGCACAGATTTCCTTGGACCATCAAAATCTACGTTCAATGCTGAAAATTACATACACAGCTTATCCTTCTTTATCTCAATTGATTTTGGCGCAATTCGCTCTTGAAATGTGTCTCGTAGCCTGAAATCGCCAAAAAAACCCAGTAAAAACCCTTATTTTGGCATTCAAGGTTATCCAAGGTCACTGATTTCGATGCCTATCAAGAGCCAGTATACAACTTTCTATTAGTGATTAATAGTAACCTAAGCCCTATCTCGCACCGTTTCTGAGATATGGTGACTTATTGGCTGAAAATCACAAATTTTCCCTACCCCCTCTCATTTAGCAGCACCCCTGCTTGGGGTGACTCCTTTTGAATTTATGGAAAAGCTTTACAGATCCTGAAACTAGAGTCTTCCAGGCAACCGACGATGAAGATTTGGTGATCGTATTTGCTTGCAGCGTTTTTGACTGATCCACCCAGGTGGAAGAACGGCTGAACAGAATTGCGATGGCTAAGACACGCTAAAGCAGTAGCTGCTTTTGCGAGTAAAAACAATGCAAGGAAGCACAGAGAATCACACAAACATGTGGCAATAACAATGCAGTGCAATGATTCAATTGCAGATATCACATCAAAACTTTCCTGCCATTCTCTGAATCACACAGTCAACTAGGTCACTGGGTGGAATCAGAAAATGCATTTTGCAATTTTGGTCCACAAAAAGCATCAGCGAGGATTGCAGGAAAAAGTGTGTATCTATGAACTAATATCAGACGTATTAATCAAAGCATATTCACTGTATGGTACGTATATTCTTCGTTATGCCTCAGCGCAAAAGACGTATTAATCAAAGCATATTCACTGTATGGTACGTATATTCTTCGTTATGCCTCAGCGCAAAATATCTGCGCGTGATTGGTCCAAATCGCATCACATGATGTTAACAAATATGCACTGCTGCCCACACACTGTTGCCTGGGCAATATTGAAGTTGCCGTGCAACTTTTTCATAATTGTTTACTTGTAAAACTGCTTGGTTTTTGAGTTATAACAAAACATATCATAACTGGCATGATCAATCATCATTGAAAATTTTTTCCCCTTAGTGAGACGTTGGTAAAAAATTTTAAATGATGACCTCTATGCCAGACACTATTTGTATAATAATCAACCATGGTAACCAAATAACACTAAATAGTCCTACCACCATAATACCATCACCCAACTTAATTACCACCATCTCGCACATATGACCATTAATTATTCAAATAACTATATCAACAAAATCCACAATAATGTCAACGCTCTAGTTAAAAGATTACACTTCCATTAAATTATTCTCTTTTTTCCCACAAGTATCGAGCTGTTTCACATGCAGCAAGCTGCAGGTCAACTTACTTGCAGGGCAAGATGCGGATCACATCACAGCTACGATAGCCCTCAATGCACACAGCACACATGTCAAACCCTGTCTCCATCTCCTGAGCAAAATGTCACCGCAAACAGCTGCAGCTAAAGGATGCTTCACACTCTTGCAGTTTTTTTGGAGCATCATGCATTATGATACTTGCTTTAACTGAAAATATGTCACATCATGACTCACACGCACTCTACATGCAACTGAAGAGCTTACTTCTAAAGTCCATTTTGGTCAAAACTTATTTTTCCCACTATAAGCAAAAATGACTTGACAGGTATTGGAAGTAAGCCCTTCAACTTATTCCACAACTGGCAAAATTTCTGCATATTAAAAGCAACTGTACTGTGAGTACACGGAGTTAATTATTCAAACACATCCGCACACCTTTGGTTGTTACAACTCTGTCAACTATTATGCCTCCGCCAAGATACTTGACACCATCGTGACCTTGACCCTTGACCTTTTGACCCCAAAATTTGATGCATTCATCCTTGCCCCAAAGTCACATAGCCGTGAAAGTTTGGTCAAATTCCATCAACAAATACACAAGATATCGTGCTAACAATGTTTGTTTGGGACTCGCGCACAGAGGAACGGACACACGCACGCACGCAGCGTGAACAGTACACTCCGGAAACATAAAAGCCATAAAGAATAAAAGATATGTTTCAATGTTTAAGTGCACATTTTATATTATGACTGAGTTTTTCAACTGACATGCAGAACAACTATGGGATACCGAAAGAAATATCGACAGCAGGTTACAAATAAAGCTGCAGAAAGATAGGACAGTTGGTGCCAGGCAGCAGGGAACACAGCTAGATGGAGTGAAGTGGTCTGACGATCAAAATACCATAAGTTAAGTCGAGAGTATTTAAGAGACTTAGCAGTGCAACAAACGTACTTCATCGCCACTGCGCAATGTTCTCAGAGGCATCTTCCCGATCGCTTTCTTTGCAGCACACATCAGACGTCTCTGTAGTTCCCACGCAAGATACACAACAAATCTGTCACTGGAAACACCACGTAGCTTCACCTCAAATATGCTGAATGCACTATACGCAGTGATGGGCATCAACTACCTACAGTACTTAGTGATAACAACTATTCCTTAACTACTGCTCTACCGAGTAGCTATAGCTACTCTCTCTCTCTCTTTCCCGGTCAGGGGCGCGAGTCTCCACCACGATCCGCTCCAAGAAGTCCCAGAGGCATTACAGCTACTTTCTGCTTCAAAAGATAAGCAGTTATAACAGACTTGATTTAACTCCCATTATAGCAGACTACTACTTAAACAACTACTTTTTACTATACTGCGTAAAGTAGAAAACAGGCAACATTATGTACAGTTTAACTAATCAAAACAGAAACAGGATGAACTGCATAATTAACAGATCAAGTCTAAAATCTGGTCTGACGAAATGAACCCAGTTGGATCAGCTAATTTGCTCACAGTCTTGCCATGGCAAGTAGTTAATAAGCACAAACTACTGCTCAACCCATTCAATGATCCAGATTAACGAAAAATGTAGAAACCAGGTAAAAGAAACCATAAATGCCAGCAAAAACAATTACCGAGAGACGCTGTTTGGCGTATGTGTAACGAGATCGCTGAACGTAGTAAAAGACAAGCCAAGCGAGCGAGATGATCATTAGCACAATGAATGATATGGACAGAAACAACATCGAAGTCTTGTTGATTGTGCTGTAGTACGTCGTATGGTGCCGGCCAATTGATATATGCATAAAGACACGTGTGCCGTTGTCCACTAGTGTGCCAACACGCATGCCAAAGTCATAGGATACGAATATGTGCACAGTGGCATACTCAGCTGTCAACAAGCATACCACATACACAAACAGAACTCAGAATTGAGAGGACTACTGTTAAAATGCTAACAGCAAATGCAGCTGCTGTAATACTAAAAGCAGCAATGATACATGCAAGTTCCACTTTACATGATGCAAAGGTTAAAGATTACACAACCATTGGACACGTGACATTAGAACATTGAAGTGACAGACACGATTGCACAACCTGACAGGTTGTTCCAGATTGACTGAAATTGCTAATGAAATGAGCAGTCTATGTGGCAAAGCTGTGGACTTGCCACATCATAAAGTTTTCAATCCATACAATACATATGAAATTACATACAGCTAAAATAATTTTACAGAAACAATCGTAACTGCTTACATTTCAGTCGCCGGCTTTGCATTTTGTGCATATCATCCTGACCGTAAACCGCAATTGCAGATGCATTCTTAAGTGCCGAGGCCCCCAAGATAAATGCAAGCTTGCATCCACCTTTGTTTACAAGAGCTATCCATTTCTCCGCTGGCAAACTGGTTGGTGGTATAAAACAACTGGAAGAACCACTTTCCGGTGTCAATGCGTGCATGTGAATTACATAACCAAACTCGGCCGACAGTCGACTTGTGTCACCGTAACGACCAAGTTCATCAACCTAAACAAGAGAACATGTCAAGTGCAACGAATCCTGATAAAGCAGGTAAAGTAATTGACAACAATTAAATGTGTGCTTGTGCATGGAACAATTAGTAATAGCATATCTTTGTAAATGCTATGAAAGAAAAAATATCACGGCAATCTGAGATGGTGTGGTAGATGGCTATCATAACAATGGCTGATATAGCATGGAATAGCCCCCTTGGCATCTGCTGACATGCTAGATATTGCTCACAGACCTGAATTTCTAAAATCAGGCTCAACGACCGTCATCCAACTTTCCAATCCACTGTTATGGTGCACGAAAACCAGAATTGTCAACATGACAGCTACATCTGCAGTCAACAGCCAAAAGCAAAATAATAACGGCAACCAATGCACATAGACCTAATGAAATGCAAGGAAGAGCTAATATTATGACATGTATGAGTTTTCTGCATGGTTCCTACTACTATGCAAAATTCATTTTCTTGGACATGTCAAGTGCATGACTTTCCAGGATGAAATGAATCATTTTCCCTGACTAATTTGTTCATGCTAAATACCGGGATACCGAGTAAGCAAAATATGGCTAATCGCCAAATCAGGACGTAAGAAGCATAATAAGAATTTTTGAAGAGTAAGCAAGTAAACTGATGCAAGTGTTTGTCGCTTTGAAGAAATTTTTTCTGCACCTTTGTTAACTTTTGCACCTTGGTACTTTTACATTCCCCGACTTTCTCTGACCATAGGAACCATGTTTGTAGCAGCAAACGATGACGCGGATAAGGACATGAGTGATGCACATTGTGAAATAGTCTCACCTCACTGTAGATGTTATCAGTTGCAGGGTTATAGTACGATATGTTGACTATCGCTGAACTGCGACTGACGGTCATATATTCTCCAGCATGCACAGCTGACGCTAGGCTAAATATGACCAAAGACCACATAGCCGACAGCGAAAGTGACGAACTGGGTCTATGCACTAAACTCTGCCATAAACCGGGTAGATCAACAGAAACTTCTGGTAGCATAATTTCTAAACCAACCTGCACAGAAAATCCACAGCTCAAATACTCCTTGTTATACTGGCATGGAGTTTTTTTAAAGACAAGCATCATTACAGTTGCAGCAGTTTGTTCGCAAAAGTTACCTGATTATTTCTAGTTAGTGAACAATAATTTCAATTTGTCGGAGACCAAGCTCTAAAAATAACATGTACATAAAAAATAACTTTACAACTTTTCTGCTCAACTTCTTTTCTCACATTTTTCCAGCTCAACAATAAAAGTGGCCAATTAATTTGGCCCACAATGGTTAAAAAACTGCCAGGTAAAAGATTATCAACTTTTCCTTAAATTTTAGTGATTTAAAAAGCGTTTTTGCAAAGGTTTACGTCTTATAAGTTATTATCTGTAATAAAATTGTTGGGTTTTTTGTTATTTTTTGTTGAGGGAGATTTTTACAGTAAAAACAGCAAGAATTGGCATAGACATGGCATTATGGCTTTCGATAGCCAATGCGACATCATGTATAATTTTAGCGAAATTATGTTCAATGTAACGTACTAAACGTTAATCAATTGCCAAAGTTGTCTAAAGTCCGAAAAAAAAGAAATATATACAATCGTTTCACGCTTTTCTAACTATTTTGCAACAAATCATGCATGTGCACGCAATGCGATCTCCACGTCACAGCTGTTTACTTCAAGCGTCTATCAACTGAGAACGATTGTGACACTGATCCTACTAAATTTTAGTTAATTTTAACTACAGTTGAATGCGACTACAATCCCTAAACCTAACCCTATTTTTGTCCCTAACCCTAAAACTAACCCTAATTCTACACCTAAGTCTGAAGATCTAAACATGGTCGTTCTCGGTTTTTAGATGCCCGCGTGTTTACTTCCAATGTGTACATATGTTTATGTAAATATGTTTAAAGTTATGTTACATTATATTAGCGCAAGTTTACGACTGCCATGACGGTGCAGTGCGATGTTTATGTTGATTTTGTGCGAAGTTATGTTAAAGATGTTAAAAGTCTGTCTTACTGTTCCAGGAAGTTAACTGTTTCCTCCACTCAAACGAAACCTCTGATGACAAACATTCATGAAATGTGCAATAAGGCGAGATTACTACAACATTTGCGGGTAAGTAACCATGTTATTTTGCCGCATATCGCATTCACTTCACAGCAGTCTGAAACCACACGGTTTATGGTTTAGGGCAAGAGAGGCGATCAGAGTTAGCGTTAGGCTAAGGTTTAAATGGACAAACGAACGTAAAATGGAGGCCGCAGAGTATATACTTCCGTCCTTGTGGACGCTAAGCAACAGGCATAAACCGTGCCCTACACAGGCTGACTTTACATGCGATATTTAAACATAAACTTTGAACATGGTTAGTTGATCATTAAAGCAACAAAATTAGAACGTGATAGGCAACAGGTGGCAGCCTACGCAACACAACACAGAACTATTGTTGCCTAGCCCCTTAACAGTGACTATGATAATGAGCAAATGGCCTTTAATTTCGCTTCGATTCGCTGCCAGAAATAAATTATACACACAAAAAAATCAAGCGTCGGTGCTACGGTGCGTACTTAGTGTTACACCAATAACTCTAACAAAAATGCTGTTTTCAAAGAGCTTCAAGATCCTATTGATTTCAACAAAAAATATCCACCAACGCCTTTGTTGTTGTTGTTGTTGCTGTCACGTGACTGCTGCTGCTCGTCTAACTAAATACTGAAATGACCCAACATTGAACAATGCAACAGCCGAGCTATAGGCTGTCAGTCAGTTAGGAAAATTAAGAATCATGTGAGAAATGTACAGTTTTTGTTTTTGATATAATTATCACCATCTTCAGCGAGAAAATTGATACTGTCAGGTTTTGTTTTATTTTTTTAGCCGACCGTATGTAACGGTCGAGCTTATGGACGGTACGGTTGTCATCTGTCGTGGTCCATCCTCTGTAACAGATGTAATGTGGCTAAACGGTAGGTCGTAAAGGAAATCTTTTTACGTGACTAATTATTCCTGTGCCATACACCTAAGCTATCTAGTGCAAGGGGAACATTTTCAAATTCTGAATTGAATGGAAGGGGGGTAAAAAAACATTTGTTTTTCGACGGAAAACTGGCCATATCTAGAAAACGGTGAGCCAAGGTTACTACTAGTCACTAATAGCAAGTGCCATATGCCCTGTCAGAAAAGATGAAAATAATTGACCTAGGATGACCTTGAAGGCCACTACACCCTATTGTGACTAAACGATCCGAGACTCTTACTGTCATATGTAACTATTGTCTGTCCTTGCTTTTACTGTTGTCTGACAATACCTGTCTGTCTTGTCTTGTCTCGTGTTTCTATGGGCCATGCTGCCTGAAATAAAAGCGATTGATTGATTGATTGATTGATTGAAAGGTGCCACGGTTGCTATTGATCACTAATAGGAAGTGCTGCACGCGGTTTCAGATGAAATGATAATCATTGACCTTGGGTGACTTTTCAACGTCACTAACAACCAGTACGGTCGGCTATCGTAGCAACAGCTGGTCTTCTTGTTTCATACAGTTTGAACTGCGGTGAAAGTTTTCACTATTCAGCTTCCTGACAGCTGTTACTTCGTGCAATATCAATGCTTTCCACTTGTACTACCTAGAACTGCCAGAAAGCTCAGACTAAAGCTGCCTGAAGAGAACCAAAGAACCTTTTAAGTTTTAGACTACCAGGTGGAAACACCATGCATGTGTCGAAAAGTCAAAAACAAAATGTTCATTATCCTCCCTGAATAATCTACCTGTATGCAAAGTTTCAACCTCAGATCTTCACAACTGTTATATAACACTGATAACTAAGTGAAAAGTAAAATTATGAAACCACACAGATGACATTAATGACACAAAAATACAGATATAACAGCAGACAAAAGCTCAAAAGCCCAAGATGTTAACAAAAACTACACTTTAACAGCACAGAAGTCTACATACAACGTTAACATGATTTAGGTAATGAACACATCAGCTCACCCAGACACAATAATGTCTATGATTTATACACTTAAAAGAATATTATTTACATGGCACAAAGTAAGACAACCATCCTGCACAGTGATTGCAAGCATTACCTTGCACAATTAAAATAACAACAACACTAACAATCAGTGGCTTCTATTCCAGTACCTGGTGGGCGCCGCTTACGCCCAGTGAAAAATAGTGGGAAAGTTTTGATAAGGTTGTACACGGTGTCTCATAAAAAGGACCCAATGATTATCAATTTACACAAAATTTGTACAACTGGTAAATTGATAATCATTTGAGTGAATTATGAAAAAACAAAAAGGGGTTCTTTTTATGAAACACCGTGTAGATCAAAACTTCCCCCTATTTTCAATGGGCAAACTACACCCTTAACAGAACTTCCTCCCAATTTTTTTTACTTCCCCCTATTTTTCAATCTAAACCCCTAACAAAATTTTCTCCCCAGAGAGAGAAGAAGCAAGAAATAGAGGAAAAAACTTAAGTCAGAAATTGGGGGAACCACAGCCCAAAACTAGAGGGGGGAGTTGCACCCAATTTTGATTCCAGATTTGGGGGGATAGAAGCCACTGCTAACAATAATACAAAACAGAAACAATTGTAAGGCAATCCAAACTGAATCCATAATTAACAGTCAAGTGTGACTTACCACTTCACTCAACACAATTTGAATCAGATCCGCTTTGCTGACATTCAATCAAGCTAAAAGAATGTAGCGAGGCCAGTTATCTGCATCATCTGAATTAAACTCAAAGGGCGAGTAGATTCATGTTCAGGTTATCTTCTAGATTACCTAACTAACCAGAAGTTAACTTTTGTCAGTTTACTAACCCAGCAAGTTAACCTACTGATGTGTCATGAATCAACATGACAGAGATTAAGTTTTAGAATAACTGAGTTTAATTTATAGGTTATCTTTAAACTGGACATGAGTAAACTGGTCCTAAGTCACAGGGCATGGTGTTCCGTTACATTTGCAGACACATGCAAGATAGAAGAACAATGCCAACGACAGCTCAACAGAACACGTTATTGTCACAGACTTCTGCCCGAAATTCGTACAAAAATGGTTAAAAATGGTTGAACAATATAGCTCTTCATGGAAGATGGAGCGTCACCTGCCATATGGGATCACAGTGTTACCTGCCACCCGACACAGATGAACGAGCACTGTCATAACCCCAGTCAGACTGGCCAGTATTGATTCACCTACCCCGGAGGGATGAAAGGCTGAGTTCATGTTGGTGTTTGCTCGATACTGAGATGATTTACCTGTCCACAAACAGTCACCCATCTTAGCAGTAACCATTTGACAGTGAACGCGTGATCGCAAATCCACCATCCTAACTGTTACATTACCAAGCCACAAGCTGCCACACAACTACACTATGTACATAACAAGCATCATCACCAGGGCCCACAGTTTGCCGCGCAAAATTTTGCCAAATTGTGCGGGTCAGCTCGCAAAATTCCGCGGCTCACCACGGCAAAATTGTTCAAACTCCGTGGCTTAACGCGGCCTTCCGTTTGTGCATAAACTAAGCTCTATTCTGTCATAAAACTTCACTTTTTGCAAGCTGGCATGGTGCTCAGTTATGCTAGCAACATACAAAAAAAATTATCAATCTATTTTTCTTTTCAAAAGTGCAATTTGTCAATTAGTCACATTGTGTTTATTTATGACTGTGCCATATTACGATGGTAATTATTAGTAGGGATGCAGTTTTAGGCAGTTTAGTTAGATTATTCTCCGTGATATAGTTAGTTTAAAGCCGACGATCATACTAATCATCCGTCATTTCTCAACTTCTGCAAAATTCCGTGAAATTCCATGGCAATATCAAAATTCCGCCAAAAAGGGCAAATTCCACGGCTCGGCTCAAAATTCCACAGCCTGCGGAAAACTATGGGCCCTAATCATCACAATCTCGGTATTGCATATATTCAACACCAGACTTGTGCATGGGCCTCTTAATTACTTGCTGTGGCATGGCCAATCTGTTCACTGTTTTCAGTCCAGCCCATTTTGAACAAGTTTATTTAGCAGCCTGGACTGTTAATCTTTTAACCTGGCTCAATGATTTTTCATGCTTAAAACTACAGGTCCAACAAGCCTGTTTTGCTAACTTCACACCAGCTGAATTTCGATTATTATTTTATAAAATCAAGAACTTCAGAGCTGACTATGAAATAATGCAACATGAGAATGACTAGACACGGATCCCATCATTAAAATGTGTCTTTTGGAAAAACATGAATACGTGAAACGTCTGATCTCTAAATGTAGACTCAGATGAATATGACTCAGCACAGTCAGCTGATTTGTCAGTGAAGTCTATTTCTCGGCCCCGCCCACGAACCACTACCAAGCATATGCACATGTCTGTTCAAGACACAACAATTAGCAAACAGCGAGACATGTACAAAACAACAAGGCCTCATGATGACATGACTCGTACTAATTAACTTAATTAATTAGTACTTCTGCAGCAGAAGACAAAACTATTTAAATACTTCGTGTACAATGCCCAGAAAAATAATCCCGATATGCAAATGCAGTGCAATAGTCAACCACCACAAACTGTACACGAAAGCGAGCTGCCATCCTGTTAACAAACAGAAGCATTAGCCGCCACTCATTTCGTTAACAATTAACTACCACCTCCAGTCGTCTAACATTCTCGGCTTGGCATCACAAATGGCAGCTGTAAAAATATGCCTAAAGCTGTCTGAAAAGCAACTGGCCATTCGAGTCATGAGCAAATCGGACAAAAGGCCAATAAACCAATTATGCATGCATGCACAGTGCATTCAGTCTAAGCAAAGCTCAATGGGAACAACTTTACATTAAACCAGTGATAATATATACAAATGACTTGCATGCCGTCGTTCAACAAATGAAGTGGCTTCTGTCTGAACACTGAAAATCAGCCCAGATCAGATCAGCTCGAAGTAACTGCTTAAGTTAGTGACTGCAGATTGGTCTATGACAACGCAGATCACATTGGATCATTATCCCCGCCAAGGTGAGCGTAGTGAACATTGGAGGAGATTAAGGTCCCGTTTTTCCATGCACATTTGATGGCCGATCAAACTGATCTCCAATCAACTTTGGGACTTGACCGGAGATCATCTCAATAACCGTTTTTCCATCGCCAATTAGCGACTGATCGTCCATCAAATCTCCCATCAAGTTGACGGCCGAATATTGGCAGATCAAGTCAGATAATTGATGATTAAACGTGGCGATCTGCAGTTCGTTGCTTATTCGCACGAGAAACATCGCTTCACGTCGCCGGCCAGAACGGCAATTCACGCATTACAATGAAGTTCCAGGCATGGCGATCAATTTATACTGTGCATGGTGTTTTGTGAAGAAATAAAATGGATAGACGTTCACGTATTGATTTGCGATAAAACACATTTTTGACAGCAGACGATATCGTTGATATCGTTGCTATGACGACGTTTACTGGCTACGGCATCCACTCGAAGTGCATGCTGGGTAATTTGGCGCAACACCGCAAATTGAGGTCACTGTCAGCCAATCAGATTGGCATAAAGTAGGCTCAGTTGAGGGCGGATCAGCTAATTGCCGATCACGTAACTGGAGATCGGAAATGCATGGAAAAACGAAACACAGTTAATCGATGATCAACTCTGAACATCAAGTTAATCGAAGATCAGTAAATCAAAGATCAAATTTGATTTGACTGGTAATGGAAAAAGGTCCGGTTTTTCCATGTGCATGGAAAAACGGGACCTAAGAGTTTGGTCATTCTGTCCTTCTGTCATTCTACAGTGGGTGGCCAAAAGTGTGTCATAATGCGTTGACGATGCCAGAAAGTCGTGAAGCGCACCGCAAGTAAAATAAGTAAAATGTTAAACTTGAGCGCATCTCTAGCTGATTTATATCTATGGTCATGTAGTTTTATCTATGTAAATGCGTTGTGCCATTCATGACCATTTTAATCGAAAATATTGACAAACGAAGCAATTGAAG
>Ga0209367_1009140_pt1 | contig 13486 bp, 10 predicted proteins | sample WorMetLIZISLAND2_FD_187412 | JGI IMG/M metagenome (GOLD analysis project Ga0209367, IMG submission 187412) | Marine gutless worms symbiont microbial communities from Max Planck institute for Marine Microbiology, Germany - Olavius geniculatus... ... | reverse complement strand
AACCCCTGCACCCAGTGGCACGAAATTTTGTCACGATAAACTAGAGACCTTGGGGCAGCCCACAGTGAAGATTTCGTGATCCTAGCTTGCACCGTTTTGATACAGATCACGAGTGTGACGGACGGACGGACAAACAGACGGACGGACAGACAGACGGACAGACGCCCAGACGATGGCTAAGACACGCGAAGCATTCTGCTTTCGCGCGTAAAAATCAGCCAGTGCAACGAGGAGGCTGCTGTGACTGAGTGAAGCAAATGACAAAAGTTTGCTGCAACTGGTTGCAGAGAATGGACGATCACAGACGCTGGACTGTAGGTAAGGTAAGTGTCACAGAAAAAATGATCTCACAGACTATATCATACCTCATCACGACGTACATGTGCCGAGTCACTACTGGCGTGCCGTAACCTCAGCTGCTGAACTGGACTTAGTACTTGCAGACCCTGACACATCGCAACAGACAGTCATTCAATCAAAACACCTTCATATAGGATCATTTACCAAACACTCAACTGTGCAACCTGAAACCTGACACCTAGGACCCTTTAAATTAAAAACTGGCACAATGGCTAATCCTGCTCCGGGGAATGTCCTGTAAGGGTGTTTAGATGGTACCCCCCTTTTTCCTAATTATGCATCTGCGAAGAGGTAATGGGCAGTGGAAAGTAATTAGACAAAACTGATGTAGAAAGAAGTGCGAATTACGCACGTCTTTAATCAAGCCGATCAGAGCGGCAACTGGTTACTAGCTGCTGCGTTGCGCCGGCCCAGCTGCTGTCTGGCAACCTTAACCCTTTAGCTTACGTTAACCAACGCACGCTCCATACAGTCCACACCAATCACGATTTTCTCTTCTTCTTCTTCTTATTATTATTATTATTACAGTGTACAAGTGATACAGATCCTCTCACCGTTGGGTCGGAGGCTGGAGACCGAAGACAACTCTGTGACAGATCATCACTTGCAGCTGTAACACATTAGCACATCAATATAACCTTCAAGCTATGATTACACATGCAACTGACTCTGCAACCATTGCTAAAACTGTTTTAGTGACGATCCCTGATTCATAAAACTGCCGAGTGACTAATGGATTGTCTTGCTGCAAAATATTCGATTAGTATCACACTGAATACAGACTTTGTAGTAGTATAATAAAACATAAGTTTTTTCTGTCATTTTGCACACAGATAAATAATGGTGCAGCGCTTCAATGCTGTTTTGTTGCACGACAGTTTGCCGGCCGCTGACTGCACGGACTGACGATCATACCCACCTTTGTATTTCATAGTTAATTTTTAGGCTCCCTCAGGAACGAAGTACCAAGGGTTAAAAAACAATAATAATAATAATAATAATAATAATAATAATAATAATACAACTTCTATAGTGCCCTAACATCCTAAAATACAGAGACACTTAACATTAGCGATTAAGTGGCCAAAGATGGCCAGCTGAAGTTAGAGTCGACATTTAGCTACTTTTCAGTCGTACCAAAAACATGTTAACTGACTGGTTGAAAGCCAGAAACCGGCCTGAGACTGAGACTGATAGCTAGCTAACTGACCAGTGCTAGTAGAAGATGAGGAAGAGTTGACAGTAGACCCACGATGACTGCCAGCTGCTGTAACCAGCAGGTTCCGCTGATGATCAGTACGAATAGCCTTAAACACAGACATACAGAGAACAAAAATCAGCTGCCATGACCAACAGGGTCCATCAGCATAAACGGCTTGATATACAGACACAAAGACACGGAGATGAAAAGACACGGAGAGAATTAGACAGCACTGCACTAGAGAGACAAGCAGACCAGCTGTCATGGCCAGCAGCTTCCGTTGCCGATGTAACCAGAAGGTCGACATTTTGTTTAAGCATTTGTTTAAGCACTCGGAGAGCGCAGACCTCCGCCAAGCATGCTAACCGAGCATCTCGTGAGCATTAGCTCAAATTTCTGGATCACCCCCAAAATTGATAGGTAATAAAAATAAATGTTCGTACTGCTCAGCAGAACTTGACACATTAGTTAAATGTAAACAGCAGATGAACATGCCAACATGCCAACAGCTTAGACACCTAGACACACAGACAGATAGACAGACAGACAGCTAGTAAGCCAATAAGCGATGTGACCACGAGTTGCAATGAAAAGCCACAGCTGACCAAATGTCGGCTCTAACGCACAACTGCTAATATAGTCTGCATGTGCAGGGACAAATATTCTGTTGACATGCGTGAACAAACTGGCAGCAGACGAATGGAGAGATGCAGAAACACAGCCACAGAGAAGCTGCCTGACAATAAGCGTTGCAGCTCACGAGCCAACACAGAGACAGATCCAGAGCGTGCAGAGAAAGAAACCAGCTGCCATAACTAATGTGTTGAGTTCTGCTGATCAGTAAAAACATTTATTTTTATTGCCTATCAATTTTGGGGGTGATCCGGAAATTTGAGCTAATGCTCACGAGACGCGCGGTTAGCATGCTTGGCGGAGGTCTGCGGTCTCCGAGTGCTTTTCTAGTTTTTTTATTTATTTCACAGACAGACAGAGAGGCAAACGTATCAGTTTGAAACACTGTGACAAACAGACATTCCATGAGATATTATAGCGAGCACACAAGTGTTTGAAAACCCACAAGGAAACTATTGATGGAATTTCTACTGAACACCAGACAGACATAGAGCAGAAACAAACGACAGACAATACCAAAGAACTAATGCTGCCAAGAAGTTAATTTTTCTAATGACATTAACGCATGCATTAATTTTTTTAACACAAGCACTAACGCGTTAATTAATGCATCATTATTACCTCCGGCAAGGAGGTTATGTTTTTGCCAGACTTTGTTTGTTTGTCTGTCTGTCTGTCTGTGTGTTAGCAAGATAACTCAAAAAGTTATGGACGGATCTTTCTAAAATTTTCTGGAAATGTCGGGAATGGCAAAAAATACCAGTGATTCAATTTTGGGGGCGATGCGAAAGGAATCCTGGATTCTGGGTCACTTTGAAATTTTTGTTACCATTGCTTCCAATGGGGCATAAGGGAAACCGCTGACAAACCGAAGATGGTGCTGCCACCTAGCGAACAACATGGCCTTGGCGGAGGTGTCCGGGTTCTGACTGCTTTCTAGTGTTGCTGATGTTGTAGGTGGACTACACCAACAGTGTGACTGGAATGATGACCGACGAACTCGTGGCTGTGTCGCAAGACCATGACAGTAGTGATAGAATGACAACAAAACAATTTTTAAGCACTTGAATATTATTTGACCATCAAACGGAACCGCTGTTTAATAAAATACTGGAACTCCTGCTTCGAAAATTTACATACGTGCATTAATTTTTTTAACATGTGCTAATTTTTTAACGCATGTCAATTCTTTAACATGTTAATGCATTAGACTAACGCGTTAATTTGACAGCTCTATGAATAATGTTAAGAACTCTGTACGGTATCCTTCCTTTGCCTTTATTTACTAACCTTTGCAGTTGAAGCTTTTGTATTGGTTGTAAAAACTTGGCTGGCGGCTAGAGGATTGATCGGCTGAAAGACGGCATTGGCAAACACACTCGATATTTCAGCGGATGCACTTGCAAATACACTCGATATGTTGGAGGCTGCAGCAGGCTGGAACTGAGCTCCAGAAGCTGATGATGGGTTGGGTAATATGTTTGTGAATGAACTGTGCAACAATTGCTCACCTACACAGCAGAAGATGGATTTAAGCTCCAGCTGTTTTTATCACAATATTGTACAACTTTCATAATTTCCACTGTCACTTTACTGTCGTCAGTAAGTAAGTAAGAGAGCGAGCTTAAGAGACACAATTTAACACTTACTCACAATGTGGTGCTATTTCAACACCCAAACAAAAGCAAAAATGTTTCCAAGTAGCCAGTTAAGCTGTTCAATTTTTATGTCAGCTAACTCGTACACATAATCAATCAATCAATCAATCAATTAATAATATTTTTATAGCACCAGTAATCGAAAATCAAATCTAAGGCGCTAGTGTGTGGGTGACAAGCAGAAAGGAAAAGGTGAGATTTAAGACGAAATTTAAAAGTAGTAAGACTTTCAGATGAGCAGACATACACAGAAAGAAAATTCCAGTTATTAAGCAAAAAGATATACAAAAAGCTTGAGAGGCAAAAGAAGATCTAGGACAAGATGGAACAGCAAGAAGGTGGAAGTTAGCAGATTGTAAAGCTCCAGATGGCTTATGTGGTTCTATCAAATCTGCTAAATAATATGGCTGTCCTGTGTGGAGTGCTGTATATGTCAATACAGACATTTTATAGATAACAGATAAATTGCAAAGAGTTCGACGTACTGTTATGTCGGACCCTGTGAAGCTGGGTGTCGGTAGAAGGCTGGACTGAACCTAGCTGATTAGCAGACAACGACACATTACTGGTTGATGGAGGGCGAGTGATCGGAATTTCTGGCAACGAACCTACAACACAACAAAAACAGCTTGCTGCTGTTCCTTTTCAGCGCTCAATCACTGACCATACGCAACTGGTGTCATAAAGGCCAACATCGCTCAGTTGTCAGTTAACTGCCACAGTAGGTTCTTCGAAGAGATAGGATACTCCTCATCAAAATGATTGTGCATCTTGTATTACCGGTACCGCACACTCAGTCATTACGTGTGCCAATGTCTCATCAGCCCGACCACATCTCTCAACTCAAGCTGATCTTGTATAAAGGTAAAAAAAGAAAAAGTCCAGTACTTTCTATAGTGCTTCTTCTAGAGAAAGATATCATGCTGGGCATCATGCCTGGAAAACGTCGGCAAGATGGCCAGAAAAAGCAATGGATCGATAACATCGTTCAGTGGGGCGACAGGAGCCTGGTCGAAATGGTAAGGCAGGCTGAAAACAGAAAGGGTTATCGGTGCTTAGTTCATGAAGCCGCCTACGCTCGTACATCGGGCACCGTAAGCTGATGATAGTGCTTCTCACATAAGACAGACTCAGAAACAGAAGCACTTTTACAATATCAGAAGCTGCAGCTGATTGGTTTCTTATAACTTGGCTACGATACCATGCTAGATCTGGCATGTGGCCTCCCATGTGAAAACGTGATAGCAGTGTCCATTCTACAAGTGTCAGGTCATTTTCACGTCTACCTTCCAACTACCCAAATATTTCTTTCATGAAATAACATGAACCAACTCTGAAGTTACGACATGAAAATGCTATACAAATCTATTATTATTACTATTATATTCATTATTAGTGACTGTAATACAAGATGAGATGCATGATACAAGAAAAGACAAAATGTATTTACAAAAATGCAACAATGAGCGAGTATGTTTTATCGGCTGCATCCCAGTTATCCTTGCCCCGCAAAACGTTCGCACCAATTTTGTTTTTTTTACATGCAACAGTGCTAAGAGTGTACTAGCTATCGTAATTCATTCAAGGCCAGGTGAGATAAAGACACTGGATTTTACTTTATGATAGCACAGTCTCTAATTTTGTGACAAAATTTTGTGCCATTGAGTGAGATTCCCCTCAAACAGGGGCCATCAGCCCCTTCCATTAAATTATTATTCTGCTGCTATTAGCTCTTGTAGTGTAATGGCAGTTGCAGATATGCACAAACTTGTTGCTTATCACTGCCGAAGAGCTTTCCTCCGATACTAAAATCTATAACCTTCATCGACCTTGAACCCCCCGAAAAATAATGTACTTTAGAAATTTTTTACGATTTCAGGCTATGATGCATATTTGAAGAGTTGACTTTTGCTGAAATTACCATACAGAGACCAAGCCAACTAGCACACGAAATTAAACTGATGCTATCACACGTCTCGTGAGCATTAGCTCAGATTGCTTGTTTTTCTGCATTTTGTGTTTTTGTGTTTCTGTAAAGGTTAAACCTACTGTTCCGTTATTATGTGTTTGTGTGCATTCCTCCTGGAAAAGCCATCCCCGAAATGACCTATACTGTGTCGGGTGGGACGTTAAACCCTACTCACTCACTCCCTCTTGTTCTTTTTATATACCTCTGTACTTTCGAACTAAGAGACCGCATGGGACAGATGTATGAGCAAATGAACAGAGATGGGCAAAACCGATAATGCCACCGAGTATGTCAGCTTCTCAGTAAAAAACATGACACTTACTGACAAAGATCTTGAAAGCGTCGTAGAACATTTGTCAGTCGAGCTTACCGTGTGTAAGTATGTGGGCTAGGACAGATGTCTGTTGCCTCTGCATCTGAGGCGCCGTGGACACATCCAGCCGTGGAGGTGAGGAAACCGGTAACAGCAACGGTGGTGCTGGTGGCGGTCGGTCCATCGACTGTGAACGTTGAGGCTGGACAGATGCTGCATGTAGGGGTACGAGACCTTTAGACTGGCCGATAGATGTGCCAGTGTGTGATGAGCCAGCAGTGTGCTGAAGTAGCGACGCGCCAATGCTCTGTTCGGCAGCATCACCGCCGGTTGCTACTTGCAAACCAGCAACTGCTGCACTGCAGCGTTTCAACATGGCCGATGCTGGCGACTCACTCGGTTGGGGCATCGGCGCGATCGGCTACACACAACAGCCAACAGCAGACAAAATGTCATTTCCCGAAGCAAATAAGTAAGTAAGTAAACAAGATAACTCGCAGTGCACACTTTAACGGTCAGTCACATCGTGCAACAACATTCTCGAAAGCAGAAAAGAAATGTCTTCAGCAGTTGCAAAAACTGCAAGAACCACAAACTGTAAAAACTAGGTACAAGTAAAACTGATAATACGATCAACTATTTATGTAGATTTAAGTAGTAAGACTGTCAGATGAGCAGACATGGACAGAAAGAAAATTCCAGTTATTAAACAAAAAAATACACAAAAAGCTTGAGAGGCAAAAGAAGACCTAGGACAAGATGGAACAGCAAGAAGGTGGAAGTTAGCAGATTGTAAAGCTCCAGATGGCTTATGTGGTTCTACCAAATCTGCTAAATAATACAGCTGTCCTGTGTGGAGTGCTGTATATGTCAATACAGACATTTTACGGATAACAGATAAACTGCAAAGAGTTTGACAAATTCTAAACCACCAAGTCAAGTCTACCAAACTAACAAAAACACGACATTTACAAAAATATACAGTGCACCATAAATGTTAAAGTCAATTTTGGACGCAGTGCCACCTATAAAAACGAGAAAATTAACATGTGACCTACAGCAATACAAAATGAAACATAACACGCCTGAGGCACGCGGAAGCCAGCAGCAGACTGCACTCGTAATGACCCAGTGGAATTCCGTCTGGACTCACCCACAGAATTTGTCATCAGGAAATGAACCAAGTTGTCAAAGCTCCGACTTTCGCCAGTGTCCGCACTGGCTGCTGCACCAGCGACATTCGCAGTTCCAACCAGAGCTGCGAACATCATTCAATAATCACACGATTAATCAATAAACTTTTCAATAATTAGTAAAATTTTAATCCATAAAAATAGTCACTTCATTAAGAAAGCATTATAAAACTAAAAATTTGGGGCAAAGCCCAACGTGAGTCCACCTGGCGTCCTATGTCTGATTAGGGGAAAAATTTAGGGGAAGGATAAAATTTCCCCGGTAGCAAAGTCACGTGGCCTGCACTCAAATGCATTAGCATACGCAAAATGTGCACTGTCGACCGAGGGTGGTTAAACATTAGCCGCGCAATCTCTGGCGTTGGTGGAATAGTTTGCCAAATTTTTTTATTCAATGCAGGAGTAATTGTGCTTGATAAAACTTTTTACCGCTTGTCGATATCTCTATTTGTTCCGGAGATATTTGCAGTCAAACTCGAAAATTGTCATAAATCATACCGATTTTTGAAAGTTTTTTACCCTGCTGAATTTTAAGAAGGCAATGACCCCCAAAAGTTGTACCCGCATTATCACCCCTGTCACGTGGCAAAGTATCATGAGGCTATTCCCTTTAGCTCAAAAGTTCTTGCGGCTAATACACTACATTTTAAGCCAATTTTGGACCCCCATTGAAAAAAGTTGTAAGGGGGATCCACATCCCCAGTAGGGGTGCAAGCAAAATTTGGTCATTCTCTAGCGCGTGTAAGAATTTGAGGGTGCAGCACCCCTTAAAGGCCGAAATATGGTTTTCCGAAAAAGTCCACTTGGGTGGGTATGATTTCACCGCTTAATCTCCATGATTAGTGGACCAAACTTTTTTTCACCCAACGCGGGAGGAATCGCGATACAAAATGTACTTGTCCGATTTTGAATATCTTCATCTGTTGCAGAGACATTTGCCGCCAAACTTTAAAGTCGTCCGAAATCGGGCCAAATGTTGCATGCTTTTAGCCTCTAAACCCCCCCCTGAAATTTTAGACCAGCATTATAAAGCTTGGTCTAGTGCTGATCACCATGCAAAATTTCACGTTGATCGGCTGATGCATCTTGGAGATCTCGCGTTGAACAAAAAAAATTGTAGCAAAACATAAACAACCTAGAAATTTGAGGCAAAGCACAGCGTGAGTCCGCCTGGCACCCTAAGTCCAATTAAGGGAAAATTTCAGAGAAGGGGGGGGTGAAATTCCCCGGCTAGCAAAGTCACACGGCCAGAAGTCGAATGCATTAGCATGTGCAGAATGCGCACTGTCGACTTAAGAGTAGGTTGAAAGGAGACAGCAGAACTTTTTTGTTAGTGGACCGAATTTCACAAATTTTTTGCTTTAACAGGAGATTCACTGTAGTTGATCAATTGCTATTCGACTTTTTGACAGCTCACTTCGTTTCAGAGACATTCGCGGTCAAACTCAAAAGTTGTCTGAAATCGAACCTAATTTTAAACGATTTTTGTCCTCCCAAATTTTAAAGGGGTGGTGCCCCCACAAAAGTTGTATCGGGGTTATCACCCCCACGTAGCGAAACATCACATGGCAAAGTTTCATTAGGCTACACCCCTTAGCTTCGAAGATCTTGAGGCTTATACGCTGAATTTTAAGCCAATTTTTGACCCCCTTTGAAAAAAATTGTAAGGGGGGCCATCCCCGGTGGGGGGCTTGCGCTAGTAAGACTTGGTCATTCTCTAGCAAGTGTAAAAATATGGGGATGCAGCACCCCCTAAGGGCCAAAATATGGTCTTCCAAAAAAGGAACTTTAAGTGGGTACAATTTCACATCGAGATCTCGAAAGTTACTGGACCAAAGTTCACCAGACTTGTTTCGCCGCGGCCTAACGTGGGAGGAATCGCTGTCAATCAAGTACTTGACAGATTTCGAATATCTTAATCCATTCCGAAGATATTCGCCACCAAACGTTGAAGTCATCCGAAATTGGGCCAAATTTTGCATGTTGTTGGCCCCTAAAATTTTTTGGGGGTGGGGCGCCAAAAATACTGGACTGGCATTATTAAATTCGGCCTAGTGCTGATCGTCGTGCAAAATTTCGTGCCGTTCGGCCAATGTATCTCAGAGATCTCGCATTGAAATAAAAAAATAAACAAAAAAACATCTGCAGCAAAACATAAGCCCTCCCGAAAACTATCGTTTCTGAGCAGACTAAAAAAAAGCATCTGAAAAAGATAATCATCTACACCATAAAATATCAAGTCCATTTTACTCATCCACAGGGCTGGATAAAACAAACAGTTACTGATCATGTCTCAGAGCATTTGTGACAGATATTAGTCGAATAACTTGCAAAGTTAACCTACTAAATGAAATTGCATGAAATTTTTAGCATGCATTTACCTGGACAATTACCACCCAGTGTTAGTTTTAACCAAAGTTAAGTATTAATAAAATCAATAAATGATATCTCTTTACTTTGTGTGCAGCCAATAGCTGGACTAAACAAAAAAAAATATTAGTCTAAAACTAAACAAAAAAACCTATATGAATATAATTCAGCAAAATTTCCCTTTTCATTACCAGTGCTAGTTCCAGATGATTTTACATTCGGTGTGGTCAGGATTGACAAAGTCCCGGAAAGAGTTGCAGCTGACTGTGGAAAAGAGGTCCCACCAACTGACTGCGAGAAAGCCCGATTCTGCAGCACGTTGGGGCATGGTTTCACTGGTGGATCAGGATTTGCCGTCCCAGGGGTTTCCGCAATGATGGGAAGTTGAGCAGGCTGTCCGAGTTGCGTGGGTTGATCCGACTTGATCAGCAATGCCAAGAGTTCATGCAGCACTTCATTGCTGAAAGCGTAAGCCGACACATCCGGCAGTGCAGGCGAGGCCGCAGCCGGCATGTCCTGCGACAACAGCGACTCATCCCTCACCGACTGGTTCTCAACCATTGCCAAAACTTCTTCTGAGGAGCCAAATGACAGCACCGGACCTGCACCAAGCCGAGGCTCTTGGCTCTTGACCTGGGCTGATGGAGTCCGACCTAGGATGGCAACACTCGGACTCTGATACTCCACCTACAAACGCAGTAAACAAATCCGTAATTCATTACAAACAACTAACTAAATGTACCTATAATTGGCGCAATCGAACAGAAATGACAATGTACCATGTATGCACATCGGAATATGCGCTATATAAATTAACGTGCTATATAGATTTACACCACTTACTTACTTACTTTTCAGTAATTGTTTAAACTCTATTCAAAGTCCTACTGGTATATTAGTTTACAACCGCAATTCAACTGTTCTAAGTCAAGCTTCTGTAACCTACAACAAGTTGACCCGAATGGCAGTAAATTTTTTTAATCGTGATCAATTTATTAACCTGTTGTTCGCTTACAATTTCCTTGGCACGGTAATACTGAGAGCTTTGTTCATACAGAACTGACAACATCAAAGTACTAAAAGACTGAGAAATAAAATTAACCAGTTAAAGCTAAAGGTAAAAGTTAAGTCCAGTACTTGCTATAGCGCTTCTTACATAAGATGAACTCGTGGCCAGAAGGGCTTTGACAATCTCAAAAGTGGCAGCTGATTGGCATGAGCTAATAATACTGCAGCGCACTATGTGGGGATTGCGGCCATCCATTGCCCGCGTTAATGAACAATAATTGGACCCGCAGTTTGCAGCTAGCAGATGTAACAGTGCCACAATCAGCCACATTATGCCTTCACCCCGTACCCTCATTTCCCGTCCACGGAGGGTAGGAAGCTGAGTTGGCCTGAGCAAACAGTAGGTTAGCAACTTCCTCAAGGTTGCTTGCAAATGACCGGCAGTGAGAATCGAACTGCAACCTGAAAGTTACGAGTCGACACCAACCACTATATACTTGCACCTACACAGACAGGTAGGTGTGAACAACTTTCCCAGAGTTGTTACTTGGTAGTGCACTGGCTGGGATTTGAACTGTGGACCTTTTGGTCTCGTATCCAACGCCCTAACCGCTGACCACCAAGCACGATTACGATTGCAAGCAATCAGATGAATGTAAGCTTTTCTAACGACCTGCCCTGAAGAAAATTCTTGCTTCACTGGTCGCTCAGGAACAGACAAATCCGACTGAGGTACGACATCCTGACGCAAAACTTCTTTTTCCGTCGTTGTCAATGGCGCCACCTCATCTCTCCGAAACCCGGACACCAGCAGACTGCCACGATTGTCCACGACGTTGTCACATCTCTCCAGCATAGAGCTGGCAAAAGATCGTGGAAGCCCGACACCGGTGGGCCGACCACCATAGATTATCTCGATCGTCGATGCCTCACTATCAACAGTATGGACACATCATGTTTCAGAATTAGCGAGCCCCATAAACACACAGTTCTATGATTGTTACCAGAATTAGTTCAACAATTTTCACAAAATAACGGCAAACAAAGAAGTGATTTAAAATAAACTAAATTCAAGCTTACAAAAAATTACTGTGTAAAGCTGTCAACAAATTCATACCAAGTGACAAACAGCAACTTCAAAACACACGACAACAACAACTTTTGCAGTCCAGACTTTGACAGCAAAATGATTAGAACATTTAAAACTCAACGCTGCCAATGCATGTGTTCAAGCAGAACAGCTCTACTCACAACATAACATAAATGCCAAAAATATCGCCAATAAATGAAATTATTTTAAGCATAGATGTAACTCAAAGTTGGCGTTATCTAAGTTCCGTTAACCACGACACTATGCTAAATATTGACTCTAGTGTTCCAGATAATGAAACTGTGATTCTACGCTTTATTCACTGCAGAGTGACTTTATAACTTCTGCACTCTGTGTAATTTTAGCCTATCTTTCATGCTGTTTTACCGACACTACACAACTTCACTTTCTTGTTCGATTTTTATTCTCTGGACTTGGTTGTGCCAATAAAGACTACGGTATTAACAAAGCACGACATGCCTGTCGTCGTCAGTGTAAATGTCAACTGGGGTGGTAGTGGAATCGGCAAACGGGTCGTCGGTTGCGCCGGTGTCAAAGGAGTCGTCCATGGCACCGGCTTCGAATAACACGTTGGAGGATGAGGCGGCGTCAGCTTCAAAGAGTACAGATGACGATGCTGCTTCAGCAGCTGGGTCAGCAAATGTCTGCTCATCCATTAGACCAGCACTGTCCTCACCCACAACCTGACACCAATCACTCAATTAGTCAATCAGTTCTACGAGGGTCATTCGATAAATAAAATTACAAAATGGTGCCATTACATTAATTTTTAAAATAGGAATAATCCAGAATATACATTTTGTTCAAAATGTAATTCTAAACACGTGTAATACACATCTTTGATGCTCACGTCCTTACTGTGACGTCATCTGTTAATAAAACACAGTCTATTTGTGTATTATTTTCTCCACCAGTGATCTAGCATAACTCACAAGTGACAACCAGCATAAGAGCAAAACAAGTAATTTAAGCAAAGCTTACGTGACGCGCGATAGCAGTGGTCCTGCCACTTTGGCAATCAGTGTAGGCCTACAGCAATAAGACATAAATGCATCTTGAAAGAGTACTTAAATTTGAGGCCTCCATACGGAAGACTCCTTGAATTTAAGAGATCAAAATTTAGATTCTTAAAGTGTACGTTCTATGCTAAAGATGTCATACACAGGTTGTCCAGGTCCATCTCCAGCTATTTCGGTGCAATTTGTTCTTAAAATGTGTGTCGCAGCTGGAAATCACAAAAAAAATCACTAAAAACTCCTATTTTGGGGGTTCAAGGTCATTCAAGATCATTGACACCAAATAAAAAGCTTTCACCAGTGCTTGTTATGATAAGCAACATGTATGTACCTATCTGCAACCGTTTTCATGCTACACGAGATAATTGCGGTAAAATAAGCACTTTTTAAGGGGTAGCCATATTTCATGCCTGCCTGTGCCGGCCTCCTTGAACCTAGGGGGTCGGGACTTAGATTGCTGAAATCTACGCTGAGTGCTGAAAATTTCATATGCAGTAGGGTTTACAAACCCGGAGCACTTTTCCAAACCCGGGTTTTCGGGTTTCAAAAATCTTAAACCCGGGTTTCGGGTTTGGGTTTTAGAATACACATAACTGCATCTGATTCAGTATGCATGCTGTTTAACGTAGCTTCAGTTGTAAGTGGGTATTAGGC
>Ga0209367_1009139_pt1 | contig 13486 bp, 13 predicted proteins | sample WorMetLIZISLAND2_FD_187412 | JGI IMG/M metagenome (GOLD analysis project Ga0209367, IMG submission 187412) | Marine gutless worms symbiont microbial communities from Max Planck institute for Marine Microbiology, Germany - Olavius geniculatus... ... | reverse complement strand
TTTATAATCGATAGGGTTCAGATCTGGGCTGTCTGGAGGCCACAGATCTGAATCGATAAACCTGGGCGTCTCGTGTGCAAGCAGGGCCACTGTGTCTTGTGCTCAGTGTGCCGGTGCGCTGTCCTGCTGGAAGATAAACACTACCCAGTCAACAGTAAGCTGGTTCCCAGCCACAATGATTTCGTAAATAAGTAAATAAATATGCACCCATGTCAATAAATGTCTAGGCTAAAAACGTGCCAAATATTATCCAATTTTGTTTATATTTGATAAAGTTATTACAGAAACAAAACAGTTCCACTTTTTTACGGTTCACAGTGTACAACCAAAAATTCAGCCATCACTCAACTTTTTATGATCAACAGTTTTTCATCATATTATTTAGTTAAATTTTAAACAGTGTGCGATCTGTTCGCCTGCAGGCAGCAACATATTCCATGGGTGCTAAAGATGTTCTTTCTTTCGCCCAAAAATCCTTCTTAACAGAAGATCATATTTAAAAGTGCTACTACAAAAATACAAACAACTGTCCGGCTGTTAACCAAATTTGACACATTATCACCAGAAGCGATATCACATTACGCTGTTACAAGAGTGCATTTTGAAAAACAGCCTTAAAATGACACGTGACACCATATATATGACAAAAACAGAACCACACTCAACTCAAATTACAATGTAAGGAAGGGAAGTTTTCAGCGACGAACATTAGGTAGAAAATATGCCCTAAACATGAACGAAATCGTGCCGAACATTAAGCTTGTGGCAAAATCAAACCAATTCACGCAGACACGCAGAAAAATTCTGGGAAACTATAAAATACAGCCGCGCTCAATTTATGACAGAATCGCTTCCGAAATTTGCCAGCAATATTGATTATAGCATCACCGTTCAGAATCGGAAAGCAAGTGCAAAAAGTGCATATGAGTAGTACTATGTGCAAGAACTTGTAAATTATTCAAAACAAACTTCCAGCTAAAAGCAGTAGCTACAACTTAGTGCATATTTCTAACAACTGACTGCCTTACAGCTGTCTCTTCACAATAATGTACCAGTGGCTTTTTCTGACTAGAGTTTGTAGTAGCGACGTGTAAGTCATCACATCCCTTAGCTAGTAACCAATTAGTGAAGAACCATCACCAACATATAACGGTAGCCAACTGCTGGCAAGCTACATACACCTTTAACCGACATGTATTTGTCATAGTGTGACAACATTTTGTCCAACTGGTTAGATAGGCAGAGACTATTCAGTTCACTGACAACCATACACCTGAACACTGAGGATGCGGAGGCAATGTGCCAAACTTGAACAACAAAACGCACAGACGAGAATTTTTCAGAGAAGAAAAACATCGGGAAGCAGTGTCAGACACAAAACGATAAAAAATAAAACCATTATCACGCATCTCCATTTTCGGCCTTTCTGCGACCGGTGGCTGCACCGCTGCTGTAGAAACGATCTACGAGAAAATAGTGCGTATCTGACTGCATCAGATGCTTTGCAGACGTCGGACTACTTTCAAGTGATAAGTTGGGTCGGGAGTTTGCTGCAGTCGACGTGGTCGGAGATGGAGAGGAGAGACTGTTTTCAACAGGAGTTGGGACCAACGACATGCTATTCTCACCTACTGCCGACCGCGAACTGTATCCCTCATCTATATGATGCTGTCGTAAAGGACTTGTGCTAACAGAACCCAGAATGTCCGAGTCATTAATGCAAAGCTGTGGAACGACGGAAAATGACTGGATGTCAGAATAGGAAGGTGGAAGGTCAGAATATGACGGCAGGTTGGCACTAGATTCGACTAACAGTGGCGACGATTGTACATCTATTGGGGAGTGACGTGCGTCGTAGTCAGCTAATGACCGGCACTGACTGTCCTGCAACAGGCTCGGGGAGGCGCCATCACCACCGAGAGTAGGACTAAGAAACCAGTCGGATCGCTTGCGGAGACGGACCATCTGCCGTCGACGGACACTGTCAACCCGACTGAGACTGCTGGACTCGAACGACGAGCTGACACATGGGGTTGCCAGCGAGGTCGGCGAAGAACCATCGTATGTCTAAAAAACACAGTTCACACATCACAGACAAAACACAAACTATCACATTCTATCAACTGTTCGGAAGACCATATTTCGGCCCTTAGTGGGTGCTGCACCCTTAAATTTTTACACGCACTGGAGAATGACCAAGTCTTGCTATGCACACCCCACCAGAAATGGTGTACCCCCAACAATTTTTATGCGCAAAAGCAGCTACTGCTTTCAGCACGTCTTGACCATCGCAATTCTGTCCATCTATCTGTCTGTCTGTCACACGAATAGATCAGTCAAAAACGGTGCAAGCTAGAATTATAAAATCTTCACCATCGGCTGCCTGAAAGATTCTAGTTTCAGGAACTGTAAAGCTTTTCCACTAATTCAAAGCGGGTCACCCAGAACAAAGGCACTAAATGAGAGGGAGGTGGGAAAAATTTGCGATTTTCGGCCAATAAGTCGCTGTATCTCAATAACGGTGCGAGATAGAGCCTAGATTACTATTAATCACTAATAGGAAGTCGTACACTGTCTCTCAACTGCCACCGAATTCAATGACCTTGGATGACCTTGAACGCTAAAAATAAATGTTTTTATGGATTTTTTGGCAATTTCAGGCTGTGAGACACATTTCAAGAGCAAATGGCACCAAAATCAATAAAGACAGACAAGGACAAGCTAAGTATAAAATTTTTGGCATTGAATGCAGATTTTGATGGTCCAAACCTCAATTTTCTAGGTTCAAGGAAACCTGTGCACGAGGGCATCAAAGAGCGGTACACACATAAAAGTCGTTAGGCTATTTTAACATTATTGGCCAGTCTTTCGTGAAAACTGCTGCAGACAGGCATGGGCATGCTACCTATCATAACAAGCACTAGTGACGAGCTTTTCAGTCGTATCAACATCGATGATTTTGAAAGACCCTGAACTTCCAAAATAAAGTTCTTATTGATTTTTGCAATCTTCGGCTGCAGCACACACTCCAAGAATGAACCGCAACAAAATGGCTGGAGACAGACTGACAGTTTGCAAACAAGAACTGCTGTAGGCTTTTGCGCGTCTTGTGAGAATTAGCTCAAATTTCTTGTTAATACTAAACATCCAACAATCAAACAAAAGATTAAGACGTGCGAAGCATTCTGCTGTCACACGTAAAAATAAATCAAGTGTAATCCATTAATTTTGACTGATATTTGGAGATTAATCAATTAAAATCTTTAACCCACTGCAGCCCTAGTAAAAATAGACAGCTCCAGTCACCTGATGGACATCCGGTGCAGACAGCGAAGACGTATAAGTTAGCTTAGCATGTGCGCTGTGTTCAGCATTTGTAGTGTTGTTGTTCTGAGCAGAAAGAGTTGACGAATGATAAGTCTCGGCAACGGTCTTGTTGTTATGATCATCAGAAATTCGCTGCGTACACAACTCATGTGCTGACAACGTCCGGGAGTCATAGAATTCTTGTTCGCTGATAACTGTCAACCAGTAAAACACAATTTTCAATAAAAATATTATCATCAGACAACTCACACACAGGAAAGGTTTCTCTGATGGAAATTTTAGTGAGTTCAAATCAAAAAGCAGAATATTGACTTTTTTAGGCATCTACTGCATTTCAGATCACATTTTGCACAGAATGCAGGTTTCTACCCCAAAAATGTTCTGATCATTCATTTAAATATATTTGCACAAGTAATCTGGAAGCTGTCATAATAAACATGCAACTATCATAATGGATCACTGGTTTTCTTACACACCATAGCCTGGCATTATACACTAGATCTCTACAATGCTGTATTAAAAAAATCACAACTAAACCATACTAGACTGAAACTTGCTTCGTTCATCCTCTACACAGATTTGCTCTACTACTTAATGCTCAATGCTGAACTAACAGACGATATCATAAAAACATATACTATCAATGGAAACACAACTCGACATGCCAAAGATGCATGCAAAACACAGAAAGAAACTATAACTGTCAAATTAACACGTTAACTTAACATATTAATGCGTTAATAAATTAACACGCGTTGAAAAAAATTAACGCACAGACAAAAATTACTAAATTGTGTGAAGCAAAAGTTCCAATATTCTGTTAAACTGCGGTTATTTGAATGAATTCAAGCATATAAACTGCTGTTCCTGTTCCATCACTACTGCAAATAATAATTATATTCAGAGGACAGAACGATTTGGTCCTTTTTCCAGGAATTGCAAACTCCAGCCCTTCGATTTCGTCCATCATTTTCCAGGCTGCAATTTCCAGTCATTGTTTTTTGTGGTCTGTCATTTTCAGGTCTTGCAAATTCAACACCCACAGCAATATTAATGACACATTATTAACACATTAACTAACACAAACGTGTGCGTTAAAAAAATCAATGCTTCAACAGCTCTAGATGAAACACAAGCAGAACAAAGATGAATAGAAATACCATTAGAAACTGGATCAAATCCGCGGCATGCAGCGTCGGTTTCAATAACACGTGCAAACAGCTGGCGACATTCCTCAACTGCAGAATAAATAGCAACCCATCACCCAGTCACAGGCACTAATAACGAAATTGCAGTATTTCTTTTCAAACAATTAAAGCCAGGTTGTCAGTAAGAGCCAACAGGAAATTTGAGCTAATGCTCACAAAACGCGCGAAAGCCTATAGCAGTTAATGTTCAGTAGTTTAGCTGAAAATTGGGGTGTTCACACTAAGTTAATATACAAATACCAAATTCTCTATCTGGATCGCACAACGATAGTTGCGTGGCGCCACCTTGTGAATGATATAGACTTGTCGCAGCGTGAAATCGCCAAAAAAATCCATAAAAAACCCTATTTTGGCATTCAAGGTCATTGAATTCTGTACCAATCGAGAGCCAGTATACAACTTGTTATTAGTGATTAATAGTAACCTAGGCCATAAATCTCGCACCGTTACTGCAATACAGCGACTTATTGGCTAAAAATCAAAAATTTTTCCCACAGCCTCTCATTTAGCACCCTCGTTCGGGGTGACCACCTTCGAATTTATGGAAAAGCTTTACAGTTCCTGAAACCAGGGTCTTCTACGCAGCAGATGGTGAAGATTTAGTGATCCATGCTTGCACCGTTTTTGACTGATTCACCCGTGTGACAGACGGACAGACAGAATTGCGATGGCTAAGATGCGCTGAAAGCAGTGGCTGTTGTCGTGTGTAAAAATACATCTTTCATGTAGCTAAACTGAACTATCTTGCTACATGTAAGGTGCCAGATATTGGAGAAAATCCACGTTCATATATCTCGTAGATTAACTTCTAATCTAAGTCAAAAAATGTTAACCTTAATGCATCTAACATAGCATAAAATGAACAGCTTTTAAAAATCATGCGCTCGAATATGTTAGTAAAAGTTTAACTGTGCCAAACTATCAAATGACTCAAATAACTACAAAGCAAGATTAGTTTAATTACATCTATTCATGAACAGATGACACGCACTGCCAGATCTACCGTGCAAAATTTTCACCATAGCTATACATGTCAGGTAACTCAATACAAAAAATATCTATGAATGACAAAAAGAGTACAGTACAAATAATTGACCAGCATCTGCAAAAGCTGTAGCATCATTATACAACCATAAAGAACCATGTGTGCCAAAAACGGTCTTGAAACTTAGTCCTGTCAACTGCAAAGGGCCACTTTATTGCAAAAAGTCTACGAATAATGAAATCAAACATTAACAAAATGGACACCGAACAACAATTAGTTAAGTCTCCAACTCTCCATGCAATAATGCAAAATGGAACAGCTGCGATGCATACCACACTCGACTCGTAGTATGTCGTTGGTGTCGTCGGCAGTCACCAGGGGGCACCTGCCACTCATTCTGTACTTGTACATTTCTCGCACTTTTATCGCGGTGCTCGTACGCTCTGTGAAGTACTGGATATTTGCATGGCCGAGCATCCCTGGTTGGCCAAAATTGTCAATGATGACACGAATTAGCTGAACGGCGTTACCGACCATCGACGGCTCAGTGGCGCACGTGTGAAAAATGCTGCCGGCGACCGACTTTGCCAGCGCCTCGGATGTCATCGCGTTGTACTCGCAGTGGTTGACGACACGAAACCATGTCCCAAACAGCAGCGCAACTAGCCGCTGGGTTGCCATAGGCAGCGAGGCGATAATGCTGCAACAAACAATATGCATCATTGTTTCTATGTACCGGTGGTTAGACGATGATGCCAATATCAACAGAGCAAATGTTAAACACAACAACTCGTTTACACGATCAAGTAAACATCGAGCAAACATCAAGCAAATACGAAGCATGCATAAAGCATAGCCTACACGAAGCAAACATCAAGCACACATCAAGCAGATATTGAGCAAACGTCAAGCAAGCATCGAGCAAACATCGAGCCAGCTTCATGTTAGCTGGATGAGCCAGCTCGTCGAGCCAGCTGGATCGTTAAACGGGGTATAACTTAAATTACAGTAGCTGCTAACACATATTTATAGGCATTTGCAGGATTAACTTTATTCTCTAGACCAACATGCCTGACTGCAAGTAACGTACAGAAAATCAGACTTAATCAAGATCAATATGAGCTCATGAATCACGAATATGAAAACAGAGAATTCAGAATTCACAATAGATTACCAATGCGCAAATAATGTTGAGCACTTGCCCATGTGATGTGTTATGGCATTCCTACTGGCATTACAAAGATATGAAATGAGTGCCAGTAAACAAATATCAACAAAGTATACGCATCCGAAAGTTAAGAACCAGCAGGTTCCCAGTTGATTGCACTATCTGAGTGCTTACATTATGCCGTTTGCATGCAAAAATGTTAATGAATAAAGATTGTGTAAGCTCTTTATGGAAAAGCCATTGCAGACATTCAGAGCATCACCTGCCATCGGGGATCACAGAGTTACCTGCCACCCAACACAGGTGAACAGCGAACGCACCCTGCCTTAACCCCAGCCAGACAAGCTGGTAGTCGATTTACCTACTCTGGAGGGATAAGGCTGAGTTGATCTTGGTGCTGGTTACATAGCTGGACGGTTTACCTGTCCGCAGACAGTCACATATCCAAGTAGCGACTACTGGAATCAAACCCATGACCATTCAGTCAAAAATCTGACACTCCACCATTAAGCCACCAATCCAAACCATATGTTAACGTTGTTCTTTACAAAGTCTATCATATCTCATGTTTGACAAATTTTACAGAAGCCAAAAATTGTTTACAGTAATCTGTGCAAAGAGTTCATCTACAAAGTTTATATCAAAAAATGCAGAAAAATTTGGCAGATATGAATATGATGCTTGTTTCATCAAGTTATTCAAATATAATTTTAATGCACAAAAATGTCGATTACAATAATTGTAAGCTGCAATTTTGCAAATAAATTGTCGCAGATTGGCGAATGCAACTATTGTATTTTAGACACAATAGTTGTAAACGCCAAAATTTGCGGCAAGTTTGACAAAAATAATGTTTACAAGTATCGTAAATGCAGATACGATAGTTGTAGATGCATTTTTTAGCTAACTGGAGTCGATTTTAAGCATATACAACTATCGCAAAACAGACACAGCTCAAATTTAAATACAATACTTTGAAATAACTTTAAATATATTCAACAGACTCAGAAAATATTGGCACCATCGTGTAGGTCGTGAAAAAACGTATCTGGTGATATAAAAATAAAAATTTCGTCAAAAAATCGAGTAACGATAGATGTAAAGAGCAACGTCGATGTGTGTGTTTTCACAACCAAACATGCGTGCAGTGAGTCATACCAGTGAATAGCATCGCACTGGTCACAGCGACTGTTCAGCTCCAAGACGCTCAACAGACGATGCTCCACCTCCGCTCCGAACAAACCATCCGGAATTTTTAGCAGAAATATCTGCAACGAAAAACGGATATGCACACTTTACCTACCAAACAGAATCAACTGTAGCGTACTGTGAATGCTTACTGGCACGGCACACCGAAAAGAGCTAACTGACAAAGACTTTCAAAGTCTGCGTTTAGTGAGAAAGAAGAACAGCAACAAATGAATTATGAAGTGCGTTGGAAGAAATGGAAAACACACACATGATTATCATAATGCATATATGCATACATGGACTGTGAGGCATAAAAAACACCAATTTCTTATCATAACTTGAAGAAAAATGATCCAATTTTAATAAGTTTTGGAACAAATATTCCTGATACAACTGGCCATCAAATGATTGTTTAGTTTCCCACCTCATTTACTGTCTGTTTCTGCACTACATGGGGAAAGAAAACAAACAAAATATTGCTTTTTTAACCACTTTCATATTGCTTAATCAATACAATACACACATGGGCTCGGCTCGGAGACACTTTCTCCATTCATTTAAAGCAGCATCGATAACGTTCTGCTCTAGACCAATCCAGATTTCACGAGTCACTTCTTGAATTTATCTATATTCCTGAATGTTGAACCTATTTAATAGACGTGCTGCTGCACAACAGCCAAACCTTGTAATTGATTGGCTATTGGTGGCCACATACCCGGAAAGATAAAAAATTCTATTAAGTTTTTTGTTCTTGATTTAAATGCATGTTTAGTATCTTCTGTTTTCCCAGGTAGTGCAAAAGCAGACGTTGGGTGAGGTGGGAAACTGAATGGCCATTTGAGGGCCAGTTGTGTCATGAAATTGGATAACGTTTCTTCAAGTCAATGTAAAAAAATTTGGTGTGTTTTTTATGCCCCACAGTGTAGAATGCACAGTCAGGCAAGCCTAGCTTGATCAGAGTCAAAGGTTTCACTAGGTGGCAGAGTTTAGCAGAAGACAAAATAATAGCACAATGTGTTCGTGACAACGATATGAAATGAAGAAAGCGCGCTGACCTATTGTGAAATCTGCCTGATGTACAGTTTAAACAAGAGGGTGCGGCCATTGAGGGGCTGCCCGCTATGGGGCCGTCCTCGCAGTTGAGTACATGTGTGCTGTTTTGGAGCTTTCTAGGTCTGTTTGTTCCTGCAGTAGAGGGCACGAAACCGAGGTCTAGTTCAGTCAGTAGTCAGGCGAATGCGATACTTAGTCGTGACAATGTGACATTACTGGCTTTGTTAGATATTTTTCGGCACAAAGTAAAGCGACTGGTTGATCGGACAACAGGCGGCGAAGTTATGGGGATTTTTCGCCAACAACGCAATTAGCCATTTAGCTTGTTTTTATAAAACATTTCGTATACAAATTTGGGTCACAGTATACTCAGGAATTACTTAGCTGTTGTAGTTACTGGTTAAGAATTGCTGAAAGAATTTATTATTAGGTGTTGACTAAACTTAATTATCAGAGTTGGTGCTCGAAAGTTATAGGTTTTTGCACTCAATGTCAGCTGGCCTTAAACGCTGGTGAAAGATAATACTGATGAGCGTGTGCCATGTCAGCTATAGCAATATAGGCCTAATCACAGAAACACAATAAGTACAGACTTATTTTTGAGCCCTATTGTGACAGATGTCATTTAATTGCACCAATCATAACTTTTACAGACCAGTTACTTTGTTGTAAGATTTCGATATCTTGGTAAATATCGTATCGAATTTGAAATTCTGATATTGACGTATCCCTAATAAATATCTATGTATTGTATTTGTGTATCTATGGTAAACATAAACAAACCACTACCATAGATGGAGTTCTAAAATGGTATTTCATTAGCCGCCATGACCTTGACCTCTGACCCCTTGAACTTGAAATTGGTCCACTGGGTGCTGGTGTCCCAGGGACCCTTCCTACCAAGTTTGGTATTCGTAAGCCTTTTCGTTTTCCCTCTAGGTGGAGGCACAAGCAGACAGACAGACAGACGGACGGACAGCATCAACACATGATGGGGCCTCCTTCTAGGAAGGACAGCCCCATAAAAAGATAATTACTGGATCAAAGTAAACAAAAAAAAATTGCCACAAAGAGACTGCCTGAGAACAGTATACTGGGTGGCGGCACTACAGAATGTGGTAAGCCACTGGCAATTTTATCTTAGAAAACAGCTCTGTAAAACGGGCTTGTCATAGGCTCTACATAACTAGTATACAACATACTGGTATTAAAAATGTAATTATAATTACCGTACCTTGATCACAGATGCTAATGTGTAAAAATTGTAATCCGAGAGCTGCACTGGAGATCCCTCAGAAAGCCGCCTTGCTATTAACTTAAGATCTGAATGACTGCCGGGTCGACGAAACAGGTCCGACGTAGCAACTCCTTCGCGAGCTACATATACGATAAGTTCCTGAGAACAAACACACAATAAACAGTACATGGATGTAACAATTACTCCATCACACATGAAACATATCAAATGCAACTTAAATTACAGCTTGTAGATCAAGTTTGATCACCGACTACAGAAAGAGCTAACAAACAAAAGCTGAAATCGTAGCTACATTGCAATATTTGAAAAATATGGCCTGGAATCGACCCTGTAGTACAATTAAAATTCTAACACTGACCCATCACTGATAAGCAAGACTATGCTAATCAGACACTCAACAGATTGACTGATCAGTTCTATAGGCAACCAGTCCAGAAATCTTTTTACATCTTTTTTGATACCTCCCACCCATCAGACAGTTTCATTACCTCCACCCCTGGCATGCTACTTCTACAGGGTGGACCAATAAAAACATGCCACTATACTTCTGTCCATATCTTCTCCAATTATTGACCGATTTTCAAAATTCTTTCACCGACACACTCTGCAGACAATTTGCAATAATGCAATTATTATATATATATCCCACCACACCATAAATGTGTCTCTACACTACCTTGTGAAATATAAACGTAAGAAAGAACTAAAGATAATAACAAACATCTAGGTAAATAAAAAAAACTCTTCAGACCAACACTGCGGTAAATGATCCACACAGTTTAGTGTGATACTGACCATTCACCTCAATGTTGGTCTAAAGTGTTTTTTCTCATTTACCAAAATGTTTAGTTGTTATCGTTATACATTCATATTTCACTTATATTTCACAAGGTAGTGTAGAGACACATTTATGGTGTGGTGAGATATGTAATAATCACATAATTGCAAATTTTCCGCAAAGTGTGCCAGTAGAAAAATTTAGAAAATCGATCAATAACTGGCGAAGTTATGGACAAAAGTAAAGTGGCACATTTTTTATGGCCCACGGTGTACATCAGCAAAATATTGCTATCACAGCTTCAAGTAACCTCAAAGAATCAACAACTCAGTTTAACAGCAGACAGCTAAAATACAATATAACGTACTACAAGAGCTTCTGGCAGCTGCCCAGCAACACAAATGTTAGCCAGTGGAACTCCGAATTTCACTCTGCAGAACACAGCACATCTGCAGTTTGTCAAATCACAGTTCGCAAAACAACGTAAGCTCTGCAACAGAAGCAAACGTCTCATACACACCAGTCTATTCAAATTCAAGTTATTAGCCTCGCTTCGACAAATATAAATCTATAAGTAAGTAAGTAAGAACCAATTTATGTAGTGCCAAAATCTCACAAGAAAATCAGCGCGCATTGGCGAAGTGCACTAGACAGCAAGATAAGCAGACTGAAGATAAAAAGCCTCAAGATGACGTCTGAAAGAAGCAAGTGTTTGAACTTGATGAATATGAAGAGGAACGAAATTATATAAAAATGAAGAACCTACTTCGATAGACGTTTTGGTGCATGCATGACTGGCGCATCAGGTGTTTGGTGGCCATGCTCCGATACGCAGCCAAGTACGATGCTTCGAATGGACGACATCTGTCATGCACCGACGCCGCCTATCCTCAGTGACACGCCACCATGTGCATCCATCCTCAATCACGAGCCAGTAGCCACGCTATTTCATAGCTGTTCAACAACCACATAAACCGATTCAAATAAACACGTGTACGAAGTAGTATGAAATTTATTCTAAAATGTTAACACATATGTGCCAAAATTATTTTACGATGTCGCATTAAAATAGGTGTCCTTTATAGAAGATGCTAGGCATATATGGTTAAATGCATGAGAAATCAACTAAACACCATTATATCGTAGGCTGACATCCGGTGCACGTATATAGCAGATGGCACTATAATAATTTAGCGGCTCGTAGCACGAGGGACACCTTGTGTATCGCGTCGTGTATGCGACTGCACGCTCTTTCGTGGCCAGGGAACCGGAGCCTCAGGAAGGTGGCGGGCTTGGTCAGGATCAGACCATAATAGTCTGAAAGTGCCTCTAGCACCAAAGCCCAATAAAGTGACAGCATGCATGCAGGAGATAGTGCGCAAAATAGAGCAGTTTTGCTTCACTTTGGTTCCTTGTATAATACTTGCCACAGCTTCAAAGGTAAAACCAATAGCAAAACTGTCTGGTTTTTGCAACGATTTTGTCAAGTATTAAAATGCAGCATGAAGCAAATTAACTTTAGTAGGTAGCCTACGTTGCTCGGTAATTAGTGGCAATAAATGCTGAGTGCCGCCGGGGGCGTTATCGATCGCTCGGTCGGTCATTCTGCATTCCGCATATTACCCACCGTTCCGCAGCCTACTTCCGCAGATTTCGTTCCGCAAATTACTTTCCGTATTCCGCATTTCCGCAAATTACCAACACCCGCAGCAGGGCGATAGTTAGCCAGCAACAAAGCATCCACTGTTGCGCGTACGCTGATTGTACTGCGACGTGTGGCCACAGACATACACACATAATTATTTTCTGCAATAATAAGCCAATGAAGAGGCTAATCGAAGCTGATCTGCCTAATTTTAAGACTGGCTTTATAAAGCGTTGCCAGTCAACAACCGTCAGCCCTGACCCCGTATGTATCGTACTGCTGATAGGCTATTGGCCAATGATTGCGAGAGCTCTCCCGTATGAGTGACCTTATGCTGATCGGACATATAAATGCACATATATGTATTTTGTTATTATCCAGAACGATGCATCTTGAAATTTCTGCAAAGTACCTTAATTTTGCCGAAGTTTGTCGCAAACTTTTGTTTACTTTTTTTACTGTAAATCACAACTGCATCCGGTTTTAGTTTTCATCAGTAAGTAAAAAACAGTCATTGGACATTGTCAAACACGCATTATTTACGGTTATCTGTATGAGAAACGGTAATTTATAGTGTTTACTACAAAATATTAATTTTTCTCACACTAGTAAATATAGTCATAAAATTGCACACGTGATAAAATTGCTTTAGTCATAGTCAGCATTTTGTGCGGGCCTGTTGTTTGTAAACATAAACAATATGTAGTTAGTCGGACAGTAAGATAATTTGTCGATTGAAATGTGGAAAAAAATCCTACCAAGCGTCAAATTGTGCGTACTGGTGCGTATCGATCTACCGATGATGAAAATATAGTAGCGCAATCGTAACTTTATAGCGGCCTGTTGATATTTGAGAAGTTTATTGTTGTGAGC
>Ga0209367_1009138_pt1 | contig 13487 bp, 11 predicted proteins | sample WorMetLIZISLAND2_FD_187412 | JGI IMG/M metagenome (GOLD analysis project Ga0209367, IMG submission 187412) | Marine gutless worms symbiont microbial communities from Max Planck institute for Marine Microbiology, Germany - Olavius geniculatus... ... | reverse complement strand
ATCTAATACCTCTAGATCTGCCACTGCATATTATGGTACCCTAACGGCAAAACCATATAGCGTTTATGCAGATATCACACATACGAGATTGAGTGATTCTTGTATTTCAACTAGTAGAAATTAGCATAGTAATTAGAATTATTAATTCTGCTTCATGAAAACAGTAAACAGAAAGTATTCAAAGAATGAAAATTAACTACAAACAGAAATAGCATGGCACAAAACTACAGAACAATAAAATTAACTATTTTCAGAAGAAAAAAGCATTAAGCTTCACGTTATCAATAACTTGAATATTAATTAAATTAACAGCTGTTGTGAAACCGGCTGTACGTTGGATATTTGGTGCATTTGTTTGACTGATTGAAACTGCGGCGCCTAGTGACTTCTGCTTTTAGGCGCCGTGTATAAATCCGCTTTATTACTATTATTATTATTATTAAAACAAGAGGCAATGTGGCATGATGTAAGTAAATGGAACAAGTTGGCTGATGTCGTCCAGAAGAATTCGGAAATATTTATTTCTACAAAGTTAAGACATGATGACGAGTAAGCGAACTGATATGGCAAACTGACCGCGTCACCCTCGACCACTCTGCCAGTGGCGTCATGAACGACGCTGATCTCTTGAGATGTGAAACTAATGACCAACACTGGACCCTGCTCCATCATTTTTCCCGCCACCAGCTACACCAAAGCACACTTCTCAACATCAGTTCATTACGGACTTTATTAAATAGAGATAATCTGACTCTGTCATGGATCGATTAACGCTTTACCTACTGTAAAACTTTAAACAAAAGCCCCGACCACAAATACATTCAAGTTACCTTGACCTGGCCCGTATAAAAAAGCGACATTTATTTGCGATGCAGCTTCTATTCAAAGTTCTTCGCCGTCTATGGTAGCTACTTAATTATCGGAGTAAATACGTACTTACTTACAACAAGTAAAGCTCTGCTAACGCAAACAGGAATGCACAACAGCAGTGCACCGTCATACGCTAGTGATGCGTAGACTTCGTCCATGGATCTCATCTGTACGGCTTTTGGCTAGTTTCAAGAAGGCTCAGTAAAACATAATCATTCACCAGATGGCGCCAGATGCCCTACGACTAAATATGTAGGCCCTAAGCTTATAGTGTCTTACTTGTACACACCAGATGGTGCCACTATCTCGCTCTGGCACGCCATATCGGCTGTATGTCGCAGATTTTCCCTACCCCCCTCTCATTTAGTGCCCTTGTTCAGGGTGACCCCCTTCGAACTTATGGAAAAGCTTTACGGTTCCTGAAACTAGAGTCTTTCAGGCAGCCGACGGTAAAGATTTGGTGATCCTGACTGATCCACCTGTGTGACAGACAGACAGACAGACGGATGGACAGAATTGCGATGGCTAAGACGTGCTAGAGCAGTAGCTGCTGTTGCGCATAAAAACTGCCGAGCATCCAGTTCATTAAGACAAACAGACATTGACTGCAAATGGTAGAAGCAGCCGCTAAAGACATTCTTGTTCAATGTTGAAATCATGGGGTGATGTGTAGGGACCAACCGAATTCACGAAAAAAATGCACGATTTCACGTCAGAATTTTTAAAATGTGTCAAATTTCACGGAAAATTCACGGGCCCCACAGACGTTATTTTGAGGTGCTGCGCTATTGCAAACGAAGAAATTTCAGAACAAAGAATATTTACTACACTAAGTCAAGACTCAAGACAGTCAATGTCAACTACTTAGTGCTAAAGTGCGACACGTGGCAAACAGCAACATCCGTACAAAAGCTGCTGATAAAACTCTGGAATTGTCAAAAATTAAACTAAAAGCGCTAAAATTCACGAAAAAACACGGATTTCACGGAAATTGGCGTTTTTCACGGAAGAAGGCCAATTTCACAGAAAATGTCACGGCCGTGAAATCGTGAATTAAGTTGGTCCCTAGTGATGTGACTAAGTGTTAATCTGTGCACTTTAAGTTCTCCTACTTACTTACAGGATGGTCACTTTCCACGGCAAATTAAATTCCTAACTTTTCTAGTAGGGCACCTGCAACGATTTGTCCATACACCGTTTACACTATGGTTGACAGTCACTGCTTCACATTAATAATAAAATTAATTGTGGCAGCTGCTGTAACAACTGCAGAATGACGTGCGAGTGTAGCCCGACGTTTATACTTTCGTTAATCCTTTTTCCACTTTTCGCTGACTTTTCCAGGTGACTGACTACCCCGTACTCACTTAGGGCGTGTTGCACCAACGTCGTTCAACTTTGAACCCGGGTCAAGTCTGAATTTGAACCTAGTTCAGCTGCAAATTGCGTTGCACCAAAGCGGTTCAAGCGTTGATCTCCGTTCAATTCTGAACTGCCATCTGACCACCGATCAAATTTTGATCTCGGTTCAACTCGTGGTTACGTATGCGCAGCTGAACCAAGATCATGAACGACGTTGGTACAACTCGCCCTAAGTATCGGCAAAGTAAAAGTGACATACGTCGACATGATTAACGTCAAGACACTGGCGATTGATCTGATAGTTGGCTGTCCTGGCTTGGCGGATTGGTGTCGCCAGCACGTTAAACGCCTATACACACAACACAGCCAGCCCGAGTCACGATGGATTGGCATATCTTTGGGTTCAGTCAACACAATTATGAAGAATAATCAATGTCTAATAAAATCTAAAGCACAGTTATTAACTGACGCAAACAAGCTGTCTATCTAAATGGTAAAACCCGTTATTTAAAAACATGTAAATACGACTTCAGACTTACGTCGCCAGTAACAATTCAACTTAGACGTTGATGAAATACTTCATCAACTCGTCTCAAACATTCTGTAAAAATTTTGTATGTATATATCAGAACATTATAGGAAGCTATAGAAAAAAAAATGAGAATGGGCATTTTTATTCTGAACAGCTTAGTTCAAGCAATACGTACCGCCTCGTGACACCAATCCTGCAGTATATCAAGGTCTCCCCTCATCATTGCCTGAAACACACATATCAAGACACACTACTGACATTTCACCAATGCGAAAAAACAACTAAAAATCCACTAAAGAAACAAGCTCATAACTTCGTCTGTGAACAGACTCATATGGTGAAATGGTAACCAGCATACAAATAGTGACTGCCGTCGAGGTCATTATTAAAAATTTTTGACCCGAAGTTTGTAATATGTTGCACGAGATCGAAGATCGAGGGCAACATGTTACGAACTGCGGGGAAAAAATTTTCAATAATGATCGAGACGCCAGTCTCTGTTTTGTTATACCTCAACGCAAAATTTGTGTCACTTTACACCACCTTTTAATAATGTAAACAAACAACATGTCTATCTGCTGATAACAGTTTGCTGGTTATCAGATAGGCCCGAGTTAACTAGTGATGGGTCTGGAAATATCTCAGAAACGGTGCATCGGAGCTCAAAAATTCCGAAAAAAATGCCACCCCTAATTGTCCCTTTGCCTGGAAATTCCTTCCTTAACAAGATGGCATCAGAAAAAAATATTCTTTGGAAAAATTTAATATCGTATGGCAATGACAATGAATTTGGCGTTGGCGTGGTTATAGACGTCTAGGATTACAACGTATGGTTTAGCCACAATATATGCATCTTTTTGGAAATATCTTAGAAACGGTGCATCGGAGCTCAAAAAATGCCCCCCTTACTAACCTCTTGCCTGGAAATTCCTTAACAATATGGCATCCAAAAATATTCTTTGGTGAAATTTAATATTCCATGAATTATTTTGCATCGGCGTGGTCATAGACGTCTAGGAGTACGACCTACCGTTTAGCCACAATACATGAATTCGGCATCGGCATGGTCATAGACGTCTTGCATATTAACGAGCTGCTGGATCAGCCAGCCAGCCTAGCCAGCCAGCCGTCTCAAATGTTAATGAGGCATGACCAGTAAAAAATCATTTTAATATTGCCTTGAGGGCAATATTAAAGTGATTTTTGACCAGTTGGTTGAGCGGTTGGTGTATATTGCATATTTGAAAACGTCTCGTGATGCGATTTAGACCAATCGCATGCAGGTATTTTGCATTGAGGTATAACAACAAGTTATATAAATTCACCAAGTTACAGCATCCATCGATGTGCTTGTTGTTGGCATTTCGGCAACCGATGACAACTTCTTCAGAATGTCTGTCTGCCAGTATCAAACGGACATAAGTATGCAAAATGCATTGACGAACTGTTTCAATCTCAACACTTTATTCATCCACCTCTTTGCACTGTGGCAGGCACTCAGCGTTGGAAGCAAAACCGATATAGCCCAAATTCCATTACGCCGACTTTGCGACAAAGTCCAAGACAAGTTCCGGACAAAGTTGCAAACTTGTTATGGACACAAATCATGAAAGTCGGCAACACAAATCACGTCGCCAACTTTCATGATTTGTGTCCGCGACTTTGTCGCGAACTTGTCCCAGACTTTGTCGCAGACTTTTTGCAAACATCTCGACGTGTCGAGATGGTTTGTGTCTGCGACTTTCATGATTTGTGTCAGCGACTTTCACCGAAACTTCATGGTTTTATGATTTGTCACCGTTTGTGTCCACGACTTTCCCAGCGGAAAAGTCGGCGTAATGGAATTTGGGCTCATGTTATGACCAACACCAAAGCTGCAAGACCAAGAAAAGATATAAAACCAAGACCAAAGCCAGACTGAGACCAGTCTCGTCATAAGACTGTAGTCTTAGACCCCAAAACTGCGAAACAAAGTAGAGTCTAATAAACTGTGCAGGCATCGTAATTAGTAACCTCAAGAATGTTGGGAATAACATCAAATCGACAAAGTTTGATGAATTCTTCTTTGTCGAATGTCGGGTCCATGCGAACGACTTCCGTCAACACCTCGGACATTTCCGTCTTCGAAAACACACCACCTGTCCACATGCAAACTACACTGTTGATCGCAACAATACATATGAGAACAAAATAAGAAAACAAAATTTAAAATGCCTTAGTTTGTGACCAATCTGATTGCCGCTAGGTGGCAAAAATGGCAGTCACATGTTTTTATTTTGCGTTTTGTCTGGTTTACTCCAACGTAACTTACGGCCAACCGTATTGTTTGTCGATCCTGCTATTTCCGAACGCTGCTGGCATCAGTGAGTTTTATGAAGTACCGTTTTATGGCTGTTTTGGACGAGTTTATACATCAGTGCTATGTAATTCACCGGCTACTGTGACCTACTTTCCAAACCCGCTGTTCATCACACCTGCTCTGTTACGCATCTTGATCGTGCCGACACGGTCACGGTCAGAGCTGGGCAACTTAGTGGCCCAAATGTAATTCAATTACAAATTACAAATTATTATTATTATTATTATTATTATGAACGAAAAGATTAGCGTGGCATTTAGCCCAAAATAGACTACAAGGACACGTAACATAATTACAATAGTTAACATGTTCGACAAACAGAAAACCAGTACACAGTTGGAATCAGCGTTGGGATCAGCGTCACTAATACGATATTGCGAAGAGATACGTCTTCAAATGACGCCTGAAAGTCAACAGTGACGACGATGACATAACAAATGACGGTAGGCTGTTCCACGCATGGGCAGCAGCAACCGGGAAAGCGCGATCCCCGATCGTGCTGCAACGAGTCACTGTAACAACGACCGCCGTTGATGAGCTGGAACGCAGACTCCGCCTCGTAGTGACGTCAGTTGCGCGGTTGATGCTGTCGACGAGGTACACAGGTGCTGTGCCGTTGAGAGGCCAGAAGACGAGGCATGACAGCTTGAAGGTGATTCGTTCCGGAATCCGAAGCCAATGGAGTTCACAAAGTAGTGGTGTCACGTGATCGAACTTCCGGTCACTGAATACAATCCGAGCAGCGACGTGAAGGACGGACTGCAGCCGACAGAGTTGGCGAGCAGGTAGCCCCGCGAGCGTTGCGTTGCCATAGTCAACACGCGACAGAAAATTACTTTGGAATCGGAGGCCAAATTACAAACTATGTAATTTCAATTACTTCAATTACAAATTACATGCAATTGCTTACCACGTTTCCCAATTAACATTATTAATAATAAATACATTTATAGTTCTTGCAGACTACCAGTAGTACAATGGCCATATGCATGTAATGAGCAGTTTCGTACCTATGGTAATCAGTCACTGACCAGTCAGTAAGTAAAAGCGGTAGTTTAGAGTTAAATTTGTAACGCTAAATTCGAACTGCAGTTGGTAGCGAATAGCAGTGATAAATGGATTTTTTTATAATACACATTAGCTATTTAACTACTAAAGTAAATAGTTCTACAAGGCCTACAATGAAAGAAAAACAGCCTGCACCAATCACCGACGGAAAGCGATGGACTACGCAGTTTTGTCATTGTGGTAGGCCACTAGGCCTACTATCGAGTACCAGTATCGCGATGTCGTGTACCTCAATCGTTTTCAGGTATCGCACCGCACGACACTTCACTGTATTTTTTATTCCACTTCCGTTATCAAGACATATGTTTACATGGCTACGGCGTAGCAACGGTCCATCGCCAGTGAAAAGTGCTGTTTCTTTATCCATGAATTAATTTACTCAGCAAAAAGACGAAGGAAAACGTATATAGTGAAATTCTAACACTCATAGATTACGAGTATAATTGAATTAGAGGTCTTATAATACATCGATACAAAAAAGTATTTTTGTTGGATAGAATTGGAATCGGCTGATTTCGATTGTCAAAAGACATCAAAAAAATGATCGTAAGATTTTTGTCATAAAATTGTCGTAAAATGTTTTGTGAATTTGGCCCCTGGTGTAGATCTTGCATTCGGTGTCAGCCCTGATTCAACGTGACAAGAGGAACAACACGAGACGTACCAAAAAGCTCCGACATCTTATCGGTGACGGTCCGAGTAGCTCGAACAAAGATGTGGTCACTCTCTTCGTAACGCATTTTCATATCAAACAACTCTACGCACAACAGAAATTGCCAATTTTACTCGCTCACTAGAGTAGGGAGAATACAATATCTCCCATTTTCAACTGCAATATACACAGTGTCTCAAAAAAACATTCCCAACATTTTTGACTGACTACTTGAAAACCAATTACCAGATTTTGATAATTTTTGGTCCAAATATTCCAGACCAAACTTGCCATCAAATGACCATTCAGTTTCCCACCTCACTCAACGTTTGTATCTGCACTACCTGGAGAAAACACAACCAGCAAAATATCACTTTTTTTATCCAATGCGATATAATTGCTTAATTAACATAACGCATAAAAACACATTTTGTTCACATTTCTGACTCTTTGGCTGACAATTCATCCAGTTGTCCATTATTCAGAACATTATCGATACTGCTGTCAATGAATGGAGAAAGCGTCTCCTTGCCTGTGTTCGCATAGTGGGCCAACACTTCCAACAGTTTTACTGTAGGCAGTTGAAAAATGGACAACTAGATGAAATGTCAGCCAAAGTGTCAGGAATGTAAACAAAATGTGTTTTACGCGTTATGTTAATTGAGCAATCATATTGCATTGAATAAAAAAGTGATATTTCGCTGGTTTTTCCCCAGGAAGTGCAGAAACAAACGTTGGGTGAGGTGGGAAACTGAATGGTCGTTTGATGGCAAGTTGTGTCGGGAATATTCGTACCAAAAATTATCAAGATCTGATAATTGGTTTTCAAGTTACAGTCAAAAATGTCAGGGATTTTTTTTTGAGACACAGTGTATAGACGAAACTCGGACAGCAATAGGACAGGATAGAAAAGTCAAAGCTACTTATGGAGAACGCCACACAGTCTGGAATCTCAAATGTCCTGAGAGGCAGCAACAGTTGAAATATATCACCATGTTCTGGAGTTGTATTTTCTATGAAAGAGTGGGTACTTTTGTACCAACTGGCAGAAATATTTACTGTTGTAATTATGTGAATACACTCGATGCAAATTTGTGGCCAGGTGTGTGCAAACATTTTGCTGGAAAGCACTTCTTTTAGCAGGATGATAGCCCCTGTACATCTCGCAGTATTTACTCATCTGTGGAAAACAGAAAATCACAATTTAGGTTTTACGTGGTCGGCACACTCAATGTACAAAAACATTATCAAAAATATGTGGAAAGTCATAAAATCTCATGTGCAGAAGGAATTGTCAGCTATTAACTCTCAACAGAACCTTATCAAGTCTGCTCTAACAACCTGAAGCAAAGTTCATTAAACGTCCATTCGTCAGCTTTACACATCCATTCCGCGACAATTTCGTTCTGTTATTGTGCAAAAGGGATTTATAACAAAATTCTGAAACATCAGGTAAGCGCTTTTGTTGAAGTAATGTTGTTTACGATGTTTGAATTTAACTGGCAAAAACGAATCAAGCGTTCGCGCCGCCGCCATCATGACACACTTTTTGCCACATGCTGTATCTCACGGCGGAGTGGGGGAAGGAAAAAAACGAAAAAAAATTCCACATAGACAGCTAAGTCCATTACATGAAAGTTCATACCGTTTCTTGGTGTTTTGAGCCAGAGACGGTTAAACCACACTCATCTAGCATACAACCCATATCAGCTGGCTGGCTGGCTCCAATAGCAGCCAGCACCTTCAAAAAACTGTCAGCATGCCAGCAGTCCTGGCCACAGGGCCCACTCTTACACAGAAGTCACTGTTTCTTCCCTAACGGTGGCCGTAACCATTCCCAGTAATCATTTCACTCTGCCCACCCACGGAGGGTTGTACGCTGTACAGACTGAGTTGGCCCGGGCAGCTTGCTTGAATAAGCTCAAATTCCACTACGCTGACTTTCACCGAAACTTCCCCGCAAAGAAAGTTGTGGACACAAATCATGGAAGTCGCAGACACAAACCATCTCAACATGTCGAGATGTTTGCGACAAAGTCCGTGACAAGTCCGCGACAAACCCGTTTGTGTTGCTCTAATGGAATTTAGCCCTTTACAATGCACGGGGAAAGTCGGCAACAAAGTCCGGGACAAGTTCCCGACAAAGTCGCGGACACAAATCATGAAAGTCAACGACGCGATTTGTGTCGCGGACTTTCATGATTCGTGTCCGCATGTCGCGAACTTGTCCCGGACTTTGTCGCAAAGTCGGTGTAACGGAATTTGGGCTATACCACGATAGTACTGGCACACCACCCACGAATGGTCACCCATCCCAGTACTAACCCGGCTCAACGCTCAGTAACTTCGTTAATGCGACCAACAATGTTACCATTAAGCTAAGCCAGCATCTTCAGTGGGACGGGGAGGCAACTGAATATATATATTTAAGCAGTATGAACAGGACCGACTGTGAACAAACTGGTTGTTGTCTTTAAACGACTGCCAGCTCTGATACCACTGCGACTCTTTGTGTAGCACCACGCCCGAAGCATCTCTGTAGATGCAAACAACCACCTATCATCAGAACCATGCAGTGAAGCACGAACAAGAAAAAATATCATCTTCTCGTGTGCAAGAGCGTGACTAAAACTGAAATAATTTTGTTGGCAAGAACTGAATTTAACAACGGCGATGTGAAGTTAGCCAAAATAAATAAATAAAACAGGCTTCAAAGAACTGCGATTCAGACATTTCTGAAAATTTCTATTAACAGTCCTCGATGTCTAGAACTTGTGAGCCATGAAGTAATCCGGTCCGGATTGCAGCGGAAAAGCAGCAAAAATAACTCTGGAGAAGTCCGAGTCTCTAGAGCGCACAGATATCATAAAACAAAAAAAAAGCTGATATGGAAATAAATAAATAAATAAACATACGTGTTTGGTTCGAAGACTTTATCATCAGAACCAGTGCTGCCCAGTTCCGATCTCCGCCGCAGTTTCTCTACACAGACAGTCCATACAATACTCCACTACACTGTGCATCAAAAAAACGTCCCATCATCATCATCATTATTATGCACGAAAATTATTACCGTGGCATTTAGTCTAAGTAGACTTCAAGGACACGTAACATAATTACACATCATCATCACTACGAACTGATTAGCGTGGTTTAAGTGCAAACTGCACTTCAAGAACATGTTACAACATGATAAAAACACATCGAAACACTAAAAAATAAAAACCAAAAAATAAAACGCTAAGACGAAAACACAGAGAGTTCAAAACAGTCACGCGCCATAAGATCGACGAAATAAAAATGTTTTCAGTTTATGTCGAAAAGTTAAAAGTGATGTAGCAGATGTGATGTCGCTCGGCAGTGCATTCCACAACTTAGCAGCAATAACAGGAAAAGCCCGATCGCCAAGTGTGGAATGTCGTGTAACTGGAACCACCAAAGCTGCAGTAGATGCTGAGCATAGTTTTTGTCTTGAACGCAGGTCGGATACGCTCACAAAGTCACTCGAGAGGTAGTCCCACTTTTTAATTTATATTGATGTGTTTGATTGTCCTGTTAATTCAACTAAAGCGTGTTGTGATAAACAACCTACAGTAAAACGATTGAGGTGGGATCGTGCTGACATCCCAGGTTATTATCATTCTACAGGCCTCCGTTTCCACTCAATTTTGTCAGATTTATCCCGGTTCAAACCGAGCAGTGGCTGCTATGCCAGCCAAGAACCATCCCAAGTTATTGATTCAGTTTATGAGAGTATAGTTTGTGCTTTACAGGACAGTGCCTCTGAACACGTGCCTAATCACAATGTAAAATTTCATAAGTTTTGGCGGTCTCAGGGGTTGTCTTGCTTGAAGGAAACAGCCATCATATCTGATAAGCTGTGGAACCGGACCGTTATTTTCGCATCGTAGTTCCGACAAGCATGCATATAAGACTGCCATTCGTAAACTGGAGTCAGACTCAGTGAGAAGATACACAAATGAGTTCAATGATGCTTTGTTGTCTAAACGTGGTAACGACTCCTGGAAGTGCTGGAACGCTAAATTTAGTAGTGGTGTAGACCAGTGTAAGCAAGTTGATGGCTTAATGAACCACCAACAAATTGCTGACAACTTTAAGAAGCACTTCTCATTGCTTCTCTTGGCTCAGCTGTTCCTAATCATGCAGTATACATATGAGCATACTCGCCCACATACGTTGGTTCCCCATATCTACAGGAGCATCGCTTCGATGCTGCACTGGTAGGTTATGTAATAACAGACCTTAAGCGTGGTACGGCAGCTGGGTTGGATACTCTCACAGCTGAGCACCTCCAGAACTCTCATCGTTCACTGCCATGTGTGCTAGCTAAACTGTTCAATTTAATGATGACAATGTACGGTCATGTTCCAGATAGCTGGGGGTCTTAGTTACACGATTCCGCTCCTTGAAGATAAAAACAGCTTCAAATCTTTGACGTTTGATAATTTTTGTGGTATATCCATTAGTTGTGTTATTTCTAAAGTGTTTGAACACTGTGTCCTCGACAGGTTTAGCACATTTCTTGCCCCTACCGACGGTCAGTTTGGCTTCAAGAAGGCGACTGGTTGTTCACATGCCATATACACTGTGTGCTCTGTTATAAATCATTACACAGTAGGGGGCAGCACAGTTAAGATAGCGGCTTTGGATATATCTAAAGCATTTGACCAGGTTGCTCATTTTGGTCCATTTGTTAAACTAATAAATAGACGCGTTCCTAACGTATTGCTAAGTATGTTAGAGAACTGGCTTAGTAAATGTTATACTTGTGTTAGATGGTGCTCTGCATGGTCCAGTTTTTTTCAGATTAGAGCGTGGCGTTAGACAGGGTGGAGTATTGTCTCCTCAGTTATTTGCTGTTTATATTGACTACATAATTGGGTGGTTGAATCACATGGAAGCGGTTGCTATACAGCGGCGTAACTTCATCGTTGGTGCCTAGAGGCAAGAGCGCCCCCTGCCCCGGACCGCCATTTGCACCGGATTTTTAAACAATCTGTGTATTTTACACATGGTGCTTTATGAAAAACACCCTTCTTCTTTCTTTCATAATTACTTGAATGATGATTTTGAGGAGCGATGCAAGCTTCCTCAGCGGGGTCTGGGGCGGAGAACCAGCCGAAATTAAATTTGGTGCATTTTTGTCTTAAAAGATGACACCAAGTGGTAGCAATTTTATGGATTTTTCTTAGTATTTGACTAAGTATTTCACAATAGGTTATTACTTTGCACCAATGATGCAATTATTTTCTAACTAACTAGGTCACCGCATTTTCCACCTAAAATTGGTCATACTGGACTACTTCATTGCTAAACAAGAATTTCAGCTGTCACTAGGGTGGGGCGGGGACCGACCGCACCGCCTACGTCCAAAACCCAGCATCCGACTTCCAAATCTCACAATGTTTAGCTACAATAGCGTGTAACGGCTTTCAAGGTCATCCAAGGTCAGTGATTTCTATCTAATCTGACAGAGCGCATGCCATTTCCTATTAGTGATTAATAGCAACCTAGGCTCCATCTCTCACCGTTTTTGAGTTATGGCCATTAACCATGCACTTATAACTTGAAACATTCCAGTCCCCCTTAGGCGATATGATCTTTCAAGGTCATCCAAAGTCATCGATTTATGCCAGTATGCGACTTTCTGTTAGTGATCAATAGTAACCTAGGCCCTATCTTGCACCATTTAGCCACAATACATCTGTGACAGATGGACGACAGACTGGTGGGCAGATGAACGACAATCACGACAAAGGGCTGACTTTTGAGCTTACAGTTTCGTGGTCACCACGAGAATGCTACATTCGCATAAGATAAATTCACACTACACAGTCGCTATTTTTACTGCATTTTTTGTCAGAAAACACACAATTTTTTCACCCGTTCGATGATAAACTTTGTCTGGTTCACAAACAAAAAATGTTCATCGTGGTTTATCCAAAATAATAAATAAAACAAAACAAAAGATGAATGTCACGTAACTCTAGCCACGCTCCCTCGTTCCTAAAACTTTTAAAAATCATGTCTGCACTATGTGTTCAAACATGCATGTCAAATTTGAAATCCATATCTTTTGCAGTTTTGGAAATATTGATTTAACACTGTAAAATTTAGAGGTCATGTGACAAAAAACCTGCCCAGAATTGTCACTGGGTAGCAGACCAGCCAAGTGTTGAAACTAATAAACTCCCGACTGAGAGATCATGTATCCAACATCTTAACCACTGAGCCAGGCGGCCACTATGTGAACATTAAGCAAGTGAACCTGGTGCACGATAGAGCTGGCCGCGGGAATACGCAGAAGAATCCGCAATTTCATCTTTCACCGACTTCACGCCCTACACACACATATATATATGTACACTGTGAGCCATAGAAACATAAAAACATGTCAACTGTGGGCGTGGTTGAGTTGCCCGACAAAATCGGCCGACGAAATCGGTGAACCATGACACACGGCCGATAGTTTTGTCTGCTACATCATACGTTATCAGCTAGCACAACAGCCGAATGCAGATCGCAAAATAATACTTGCATCACTTTTTTCTGCATCTAATAAACGAAAATAAATAACAAACACAATAAATAACAAAAATAAATATTTATCTTCCGTTGTAAAC
>Ga0209367_1009137_pt1 | contig 13488 bp, 9 predicted proteins | sample WorMetLIZISLAND2_FD_187412 | JGI IMG/M metagenome (GOLD analysis project Ga0209367, IMG submission 187412) | Marine gutless worms symbiont microbial communities from Max Planck institute for Marine Microbiology, Germany - Olavius geniculatus... ... | reverse complement strand
AGATAGCCAGGGCCCAAAAATAGGGGGTAAGTGCAAACAGCGCACATTTATCTTTTACGGGGACTGAGTTATACCGCTTTGAAGTCCCCATAGGCCGTAATGCAAAATTTTTAACAATTGGGGTAAAAAGGGGGAAGGAGTTGTCAGATTTTTATCCCAAACAAACTCGATCTTACTTTTCGGGCCCCGAATCACTGTGCAAAATTTCGTTAAGATCAAATCAAAATTGCGGCCGTAGGAGTGTTTACAGATGGACAGGCAGAATGACAGAAGTGATTTTATAATTTGTCCCATGCTATGCTATAGCAATGGGACAGATAATTATGTTGACCATATTATTTGTGTACATACACTTCTGTAAAGCGAATACAGCTTTGCTGTACTTTGTTTGCAAATGTCGTGATTGTTTGTTATTTATATTGTCAAAAAATGTAATGCGTATATATTGTAAATTGCTTTCCTTCCTTTGTTAGCGTTGCTTTAGTTCTCTGAAAAAAAAGTTTTAGTTCTTCTTATTATTTTTGTTATTATCTAGATCTTATTTTGTTTTAGTGCTTTAATGCTTCATTTGTGCGTGGATGTTTGCTGGTGATGTGTCTTATAATGTTGAGTTCTAACTCACTAGCTGTGCAGCTTGGAAATGTATCAGGTTTAAATTAAAGACTCAAGCGTTTCATCCATCTTTAGATTTCTCTGACTGTTGCGGTAATCGGTGCATTCAGCAGTTTCTATGGCAACAATTTTTTCTTAATGTTTGCCAAATGCTTCTTTTTTCAGCTGCTTTTTCATGATCTGTATAAATGTTATTTTCTGTCAGGTCATCAGGCAGTGTTTGGTGATGTTTAGAGAGTTTTGGTAAAAAGCTCTGCTTCAGCATTTATAAAAAAATTATTTTGGGAATTCGTCCACTTAACCAAAAATTTCTAGCCAATGTCTTACATCCACTGCTCAGGTATCATTGTAGTAATGGACTGGACGTACAGGTATGTAATAAGGATTGGTGTATCTGTGTTGAGCACTGCTTTTTACCGAAGACAAAGAGTTTGCTGTCATAAAGGAATTAGTTGCATAATTGTGCTAGTGAGTGCTGGTTCGGCCTGGTTGCTACGTCGTTGGTTGCATCAGCTAAGTTAATCAATGTACTTGGATGGGTGATCGTTGGCTGGTGGATAAACCATTTTAGTATGTAACCAGCCACCCAGGATAACTCAGTCTAGCCGTCCCTTTGTGGATAGGCACAATGAATACCAGTGAAAGCTCTGGCCCATATACTGTATTACAATTTCTGCACTATCTTCATATCCATGGTCTCGCAGTGTAAACTGGTGTCTGGCTAATAGCTAAAGAAACGGAGATCATTGCCGCTCTGTGGGCCGTAAGGCTCGGGAAGGACTTAATTCTAGTAGGAGGTGGAATGCTAACACATTCAGTAGCATGCATCATACTGTTTAGCACATTGTTTCATCACGTTTTATACTGACAATTTTTTTTGTTTTTTACTTCAATTCTCACTTCTGTTATCCCAGCCGATATTCGATAGTTGAGTTAATGTTAGCACAGTACAGTGTATTTGTAGTTAGTTACCGTAACAAACAAAAAGACTCAAATATGGCACTTTAGAGTTTCGAGAAACCAGTTTTCACTTGGAGTAACAACGTAAATGTGGCGTGTTTAACATTCATAGTGTTGTAAGTATTTGTGATTTTAATCTCAACTGTATTATGCCATTTCACCTGCCTGCCTATAAGAGTATTTTAACATAATTTCGCACTTATGAGTGTTTATTTATAACATTATGCTGCAGCCGAGCGAGGCTTCTTGCCGGAATCTTACTACAGTCTAATTTGCTTGCAGTGTATGCACCGTATAAAATATTTTGATCTAGTGATAAACTGATTTATCGATCGATTATCAATCATCGACCAGTAGATTGATTAAATCGAGCATTTGAGTGATTATGATTGATTTGTGTAATTAGCGCATGTTGAATTGTTGTGATGTGTGTACAACCAGCTTCAGTGTTCGTCTGTGATGTTCTTGTATTCGGTGAGCGGCATCGGGGCCGGTGGAGAGGGATAACGGGAGAAGGGAGGGGAGTTGTTCATCCTAAATTTTTGGCTGTTGGAAAATTGTCGAAGAAACTTCTTTTCTGAAAATTTCAGTCAGAGAATTTTGGTCCAAAAATGCAAAATTTGGGGCTGAAAACCTCAATTTTGGGGGGAAATTTGGGGACGGAATTGAAATTTGGAGCATCCATAATCTCCCTTATCGGAAATTTGCGACACTGTCTGTTAGAATTTTGTTGAAAATTTGCAATGTATGTCAGAAAATCTAATGCCCACCTACTTTTTTTAAACCCTCGCCGCCATTGATTCAATCAGTGTGCTTATAATGGCCAACAATTATTACCTCCGCCAAGGAGGTAATGTTTTTGCCGGTTTTTGTTTGTTTGTCTGTGTGTGAGCAAGATAACTCAAAAAGTTATGGACGGATCTTTCTGAAATTTTGAGGGTATGTCGGGCATCGCATAAACTAGGCCTACCAGTGATTCAGTTTTGGGCGTGATCCGGCAGGAATCCTGGATTCTGGATCACTTTGAAATTTTCGTTACCATTGCATTAAGGGGGCATAAGGGAACCGCTACAAAACCGAAGATGGTGACCCCACCTGGCGAATAACATTGCCTTGGCGGAGGTACTTTCTAGTTGCAGTATTTTCTTAACTAGCTGCCAGTGCTAGGCCTACTACTAGCCTTGTCTAAGAAGCACTGTACTATCAGGCAATTAAATGCTGCATATTAATCACTGTTAATGCACGATTAACGCGTTAACATGTTAACCATGATAAGAATAATTGACCGTGGTCATAAATTTAATTGCATTATGCAATCTTTTACTTAGTTGGCCCTTGCAGTCTTGAATTGTGTCCGCCCGGAAAGTGAAAATTTTGAGTTTACCGAATGTGACTGAAAACTGAAACTGAAGGTGCATTTTTAGACCCTGTATAAGCACACTAGGGTGTACGCATTGCTACTATTAACTGATTTTTGATACAGTTTTCTGAATTTGTAAGATTTTTATAGGCAGAAAACGTCTTGTTGCACTAAATGAATGCCTGACATGACAGAAAATGTTGTGCTACTGTACGACATTCCCTGGCCCTTTTCGTGGTGACTTCTGTTCAGTCGAACATGCTCACGCCCGTCGAGAGGGTAGGGTAGGGAGTAAGCTACCCCAGGACCCGCGACGTTTGGGGGCCCCGCCGTCGCTCAGAAATATGAAGTACATCAGAATGCACCGTTTTGAGAAAAAATCAAACATTTTCTCCCCAGTGGGACTCCACGAAAATGTTTGGGGGCCAGAATGTTTCCTCGGGTCCCACTGTGGCTCTCGACAGGGCTGAAGATGCCTGTATCTGCATGTACATGTAGGCCTATACATGAAAGTTCTGCATCGTTGTGGTTGCTTTTACTGAATATATCAGCTTATCTGTGATGCCATTTGTGAAATAAATATTAATTCTACTTTGTAGTATTGGACTATGCGTATTTCTGTTTGTGGAATTTGTACCAACATACATTTTGTTTGCAACATTTTACGCCTAATTTTTACTCCTCACGCACTACGTTCCTCACATAGCGAAGAGGAGTATATCACGTTGACTGCCAACGTCCCCATGAGGTCGACGCAGAAAACTCCCCCCAAGTGCCAACGACCCCATGGTGTGGACAGATTTATTTTCATCTTAAAACTCTGTTCTTCTTGGAATTTTAGATTGTCAACTGTACAACGTTAAAATGCACGTGTATCTGTATGAGTTCTGTTGTTTAGGTGATGCTAAAAACTGAAACGGAACCAGTTGTCTGCAGTTTGCAGTGTTAGATTTTTTCACATCTTCACGGACTGTCATAAACATTTAATGAACATATAGCTGTGTTCATATGAAGTATACTGTGGTTCGAATGTTATAAACAGACTGTGTAATATTTCAATATGCCTAAATTTTAGTATGTCACTGTGTAAAATACGAGTGGTCAGAAATAGAGAGCGAGTAAAAAAATTGTGCAATCAAGTTGCATATTACATTTGGTGCAAAACAGCAATCCAAACTTTAAAATTATCTTTAAAATTGCCACAGTGGCAGTGTACTGTCAAAAAAATTAATCATTTATTATCAAATAAGATTTAAAAAACATCAGACCCAAAACGTGTACGCAAAACATGTACATATATAGAGATACATTCATCTGCTAAAACTCCCATGTTACTGGTTGCTACAGGCTTATTTGAGAGTGGTTCAATACGTCTGCATCGCTCATGAGATGACTGAAATGAACTTTGATTGAAATACTGCATGGGGAGACGATTTGTCTCAAATATGGAGTTGACGCAAAAGAGAGTTAAAGTTAGTGCCTTATGAGCTGACACTATGTGTCACCCATGGGTACGACATGCAACTCACAACACGGAAACACCCCATGAGGAGACAATAAATAGCACCCACGGGGATGACAGACAAGTTCATTCCAAGGAGCTGATAAATTGTGTATTGCCCATGGGGTTGACAAAATATCATAAGTTACTAACGTACAAACGTACCCATGTGGTTGACATGTCCGCCCCATGGGTTTCTTGTTGCTGTTATTCATACTGTCAGCCCCATGGGCATACATTTGTCCACCTTATGGGGTTAAACATAGCATCTATTTGTAAATGAGTTCGTCCACCCCATGGGCCCTGGCAGTCAACGTGATATGAGATCAGTGTAATATTGAGGACCGACCGACGACCGACCTCTGTTCCTAGAAGAGCCTTTCTGGAAGAACTTCGTACGGCCATATCTCCATAACGGTGCTAGATAGACGCATGGTCACAATGGACCACCCATAGGAAGTCGACCACCGCGAGTCGAATGGTCACGTGACCGATGACGTCAGACTCCAAAAGCTCAAGGTCGTGACCCCATTATCTTTGAGGCGCCATATTTTGATAACGGTGCCAGATAAACTGGGCGACAATTTTCAATAACGACCTCGACGCCAGTTTTATACTATTAGTATAATATTAGACCGGTCTGAAAATGACGCCGGGTCTCTAATAGAAGTTGAAAGGAACGAAAAAGCTCTTAGAAATTATACAGGATAGAATAATGCGCGCGAGGAGTTCATTAGATTGGTCACAATCTAAATATTTCTTGTTTTGTGTTACATTTCAAACGTTGCCAAGTGTGCGTTTTTTCGCAGTTTAGAAGCATAAGCGTAACAAATTTATCTATATATGTTAAGTGATTCTAATTTTTAATAACACACATTGGGAAAACTGACAGGGCACGGCTTTCATTTTAATTTTATTTCAATTGATCTAATTTATGTTGCTTTAAACACGACAATGACGGCGATTGCTTGGAAAAGTATGGTAAAATGATTCATAGCGTTTAATAGGAAAACCATCACAGAGCTACAGGGCGTCACCTGCCACATGAGATAACACAAGATTGGCTGCTATCCGACACAGGTGAACTCGCCACGCTTTATAATCCCAGCCATACAGATCGGTACTCGATTTACCTACCCCGGAGGGAGAGAAGACTGAGTTGACCTTGGTGTTGGTTATACACTTATCCATCCGAGTAGTGACCACTTGATAGCGACCCGACCACGAGTCACAGTACTGACAGCTTTTCGATCGTTAGTCAAACACATTACCGGTACTTGTGTAACATTATAGCCGACATATCCAAGCAGTGGAGTCGTGCAGAAATTTCGGGCAGAGCTTAACGTGAGGCCGCCCGGCACCATATGTCCGATTGGAGGAAAAGTTTAGCGGATTGAAATTCCCCTTATAGCAAAGTCACGTGGCCCGAACTCAGGTGCATTTAGCATACGTAAAACGTGCACTGTCGACATACTGTAGGGTGGCTAAACATTAGCCGCGTAATCTCTAGTGTTAGTGGACTGAAGTTCACCATTTTTTGGTTCAACGTCGGAGGGATCGTAGTTGATGACGCCGTTTTCCGCTTGTGGACGGCTCCATCCGTTCCGGACGGCCTAATTAGTTCAGAATAATTGTATAGAGTGTGCATAGTAGGCCACTTTCTCAAGCCGGCAACGTGTGGAGCAGTCGCATGTGTTTAGCGGGCAAATTTATTTCAGAGACTGGAATGGAGAGCTCAAAAACTAGTAGGTGGTCAGACATATCAGACATAGTGATGACGGAGTCGAAATTGAGGTAGATCATAAATACAATGCTCAAGCGTTTACACGTTTTGACTTTAAAAAAATACAATACAACCAATCAGTTCTCTATACAAAAAAACAGCACTCTCCAAGGCTTGCGAGTTGCAACTGAATGCAATGTATAGTTTACCCGTTTTGGCTAGACTAAGTAGTACAAACGGTAAACCAACTTTGAACGCGACTCATAAGTTGCTGATGTGAAAATAGTGGAAATATTTAATTGATAGCAATTAGCGAATAACCGACAGTTGTACAAAGCACGAGGTATACAGAAACACAGCTAAAAAACAGAAGAGGCGGTAGCTTAACGATAGAAGCGCGGCACTGTCAAAATACCTAAATTTAAAAATTGCAAAATTCAAATAACAAAACTGGGTTTTCGTTTATTATTGGCAGTGACGGATCCAAGGCGGACGCCTCATTAATTGTCTGGATGCATTTTTATCCAAGTGAAGAATTTGCTCGCCAAAAATGCATCACTTCTGCATAAAATGAAAAAAATGGAGAAGGGGCACGAACCCAGACCCTACCATTCCGCCCTCCCCATTCCAAAATTCTGGATCCGCCACTAATTATTATATAACATAGAGATAGTTCTGCAGGTTGTATATAGTTCAACAAACAAAACGTACAGTTCAGTCTTACACTACTCGGCCGACAGAATATCTATTCTACAACAAACTGCATCTGAAGAGACAGAGAAAGTTGTTTTTTTTCTACTGTACATGGTACCAAACTGAACGGAAGTAGATGACAAAATCACTTGATCAGTCACTCATATCTACTGCAATTACCAAGATAATATTGACGGAAACTATAAGCGGGTGAGGGGCACCGCCTTCTTATTTTTAAACGAAGCGCAAATTGGTGGGAGATTTAATGTGAGCTTTTATTAGGCTGATCTTAGTGTTCCAGTGAAACCCGCCGAATCAAACTTCCGCGGAAAGCATAGCCCATGAAATTAACTTTTCGTGATTGCATAAAGTAAGAGCATATGCGTTGTACCATTTTGAGGGAAGAACAGCCATTCAATTTAAGCTGATAATCAGCAGCGTCGTGGGATAACAAGGTAGGTCGGGCAAAAAGTTGTAATTTTCCAAGAGACACTGCAAATTTCCCACAAAGGAGATTACGAATGTTCAAAATCATAATGGGTTTTTTCAGCACCAAATTTTGCATTTTTGAACAACCCAAAATTTAGGGAGGAGGAGATAAAAAAAGCTTAAGTCCGACACTTGCTATAGCGCTTTTAAGATGAAACAGACTCAAGGCCATGAGCGGTTTACAATGTCGGAAGTAGCAGCTGACTGGCATGAGCTAATGATACCGCAGCCCACTATGCGGCCATCCATTGCCCGCGTCAGTAAACAATTGAACCCGCGGTTAGCAGCCAGCAGACATACCACCGCACCAATCATCCACATTAAAACCTTCACCCCGTAGCCCGAAAGCTACTGCTTATTGGTCAAACCACGGAGAGTAGGAGGCTGAGTTGACCTGAGACGCCGCCCTGCCTCTCCAACCCCCCTGCTACGACAGTACTGCTCATAATAGAGATTCACGTTCCAATGAAACGCACGCACAATGCCTACGGAAAGCAGAAAGCCCTCATAGCGCCCTCTAGAGGCTAGTTGTAGAGTCCACGCCAGCTGCTGCAGTCCATTCTTTCATCGTTTCTATGAGACTTCGGCATTCAGAAACTTTTCTGCAAAGAGTCCTCCGCGCATCATCTCTCATCTGTTGACAAACAGCACCACCGACAGCGAACAGTTAGGCCTAAAAAATTCTGCTTTCGGACTTCCGGTTTCCGCCCGTCTCCAAAAAGCAAGCGTCCCAAAATTCTGTTTTTGGACTCTTTAAGAAATATTTTGCACTTTTTCATCTGCCACTTGCTTTGCTGAAAAAAACTGCTTGCATCTGCAGATATAGTCTGTTATGAACACGTTTAATCGTCATAAAGACAGAAACAGACAACAAGAAAAGACAGATATGTACAGATAAAAAAACTGCATTACACGACATGTCATGAAAATAAGCCTATAGACAGACGATGAGATACACGCATCAATTAAACAGATGAGCAAAGCAATCTCGAACAATTAAACAGCTTCGTTCTATCCATGTACGGTACAAAGTCATTGCCTCCATTCCAAATTAAGCCTTGAATTTACATCGGCTACAGCATTATGCCGATATTTATACAAACACGTCAACCCGTGACAAAGTTTATTAGAAATATTTAAAACTGTAGCCTAATTCATAAATAAAGTCAAACGATAATTCACCACAAAAATATACTGCACCTTCTTAAATGCCAGTAGAAGGGCCCTCATCCAATGGGCTCTATGTATTTTCTGCAAGTTATTTTACATATTTTGTCTTCAGGCGTGTACAGACTAACGTAACTGAACTGAACTAACATGATTAATAGTTTTTGACGAACTGACCAATGGGCAAGTAGTAATGCACCGCATTGGTGGCTTACGTGACTACGCTCACGTACGCGTCAACCAGTGACCAATAAACTGTTATGGGGTGTTTGCACGATCCAGCAAACGTCCAGCAAACTTCCAGCAAATGTATTCAAAATACACGTGCTAATGCTGGACGTTTGCTGGATCGTGTAAACACTCCATTAGGCTCGCCCAGTCGCGGTGCTTGCCCATAAGTCAGTTCGTGAATACTTAACCGTGAACAGTGTCAGTTCAATTCAGTTTAGTTCAGTTACGTCGCTCTATGTGGGTCTCTAAGCCTAAATTCCACTTCAATGACTTCTATCAAAACTTCCTCGCAAGGAAAGTCGTGGACAAACCCGTTTGTGTCGCTCTAATGGAATTTAGGCTTTACCGTGTGAGTCGGTTGCTGTGGATATGGCGGCCAGCAAAGGTCGATGTATACACGCTGCGGCTGCTGATGCTGCCGGTGATGATGACGTCATGATGACGTCATTGTGTTTCTGATGTAGCTTTTGTCCCTGTTCGTCCTCCTCGCTTGGCGCTCGGCCGCTGTCAGCGCACGATCCCGAGCACGACGCGGAACAACTACAAGCGCTCTCGGTTTCACCGGAACTTCGACCTCGATGTCCGCAGCCTGAACTGACCACATCCGGACCGACTGCATCCAGCAGGCCGTCAGCGACCCCCTCACACTGTGCCAGCGGGTCCTACAGATACAGACACGTTGGTGTACGGACACTTAATCACGCGACAGTTAATCACGTGACAATTAAACACGTAGACATTTAATCACCCTGTCGGGTGAACACTTAGACATTTTATCACGCGACAGGTAATCACTTCATAATCAGACATTTAATAACGCGACACTTAATCACCGACATATAATCACTTAGCAATTATCACACGACATAGGCCTTATCACAGTTACACATATAAAATCCTATAAAAACGTAAAGGTCCACGGACACGTTAACAACTTGACATAATCAATCGCTTTGAGACAGAAGGTTTTGGCATTTGTCTTTATTAACTGTCACGTCCTACGTGTAAGTGACAAAAGATTGTGCACCAACAATTCATTGTAAAAATGACGAACGTTGCATTTTAAGATCTTTTGCTATCTTTTGCACGAAAGTCCACAATGTTAAATGGTGACACCAAAAAAGTGCCTGCAGACTAAAATGCCAACCTTCAACTGCATTTGTTGTTTTCGCAATTTGTAACTAAACGCGTGTCAAAGTTTATTCAATATTGAACCGACTACAGGCTACGTGAAACTAAAGTTAATTTTATGCGTCACTTAGCCTTACTTCACGTTACAGAAACATCGTAAAACTCAAAAACGCTACAATAGGATACACAAACAATAAAACAAGTCTCGCGATGTCCACCCCTGCTATTTGGTGCCAAGTTGTCAGGTCTCGCGATTTTAGTCGCCCCATATTCACCACGTCCTGAGGCGCGTTTCGCACTTTTTACTTCTTCGAAATTCTCTGAGATTCTCTGAGATGCTGCGTAGAATTCTCGTTTCACACCTGCCTTTTTTTCTGAGATTCTCAGAGATCAAAGAAATAAAAAGCGCGAAACGCGCCTCTGGTCTGTAGAAGCGGACGACAACTAGAGGCGCGTCGTCTGCTTCTATAGGCATGTTCGAAAATGCACAATCGATCACAAGTCAATGATTAACTGTCGCGTGATTAAATGTCGGGTGATTAAATGTCGGGTGATAAGTGTCACCAAACCGGACACGTCATTTGTATAGCTTTAAACGCTGTAGTGTAATGGTGCACGCAGAACGACGTAACTGAACAGACTGTACTGACACGGTGTAGTTTTTGACGAACAGATCAATGGACAAAAGGGTGAGCTCATTGGTCATTGGTTGATGCGCACGTCCGCCAGTTATGTAGGCCGCCGACGCTGTTAGACAGTGCCAACTGTAATGCATTTATACTTGCCTTTTGATCAGTTCGTCAAAAACTAAACGATGTCAGTTCAGTTCAGTTATGTCGCTCTGTACGCGCATAATCTAGGCCTACTGTAGAATGTGTTGAAACGTAGTTATTTCAAGAAAGAGACGCATGAAAAGGCCTAAGCCTCATACACGTACCTGGCCGGCTACGACGGTGGGTAGCCAGCTTCGACATCGTCGTGCGGCGTGACTGCAGTCAGTAGCTGTGCGTCGCGCCCGTTGACATCGACTACCATGATGATGATGATGATGATGGCCATGATGACGTGGACGATGTATCCCTGGCGCAGCAGCAGCAGCAGCGGCAGTACAACAGCAGTGATGACGGTGGCGGTGGTGTGGTAGCAGCAGGCCAGTCGTCTCAGCTAAGCCCTCTGACGGACAGCCTGCTACGTCATCTGGTGACTGTGACTGAACGACCCTCGGCAGATCACGTACTGACGACGAGCCCGACCGCTTCGTCTGACCATACACATTACACCACAGTAGACATAGGCCTACACGCTTTGGCCAAGATAAATGTACTCTGATTATACCGTCAGGCCCTTGGGTTTTCTGAAGACCCCTAATGTCCAAAAAGTCCACATATCTTAGTGCAGGAATTCATTACCGGATGAGATTTTGAATAGGCTTATGCTGCCGGGGTCTTGCTTCGGACCCCCACTGAAGGAACTTGGGCATATAACGCTCCATCAACTAGACTAACAACAGCAGAATGGTGAACCAGTCAGTAGAAGGACCGCTCTGCTGCACAACCCGACAGCAGAAAAAAATAAATAGAACTCCCTTTCACAAAATCTGGCTAAGAGCATGCACCGTGCAGGGCCCGGGGTTCCCGAAGTTCAGGATGCCCCGAGCGACTAACATGTAACTTTCTTTACTGCGGTATCATTAACAAAACTAAGGAAATAATATACGAAATATCGCTACCCCTCCCAACAACTTCACAACTGTTTTCAATCGTTTGAAGCTTGCATTCTAGCCGGCGAACATTAAGGCGCAAACACAGCGACGTAACTAAACTGAACTGAACTGACACCGTGACACGCTTTAGTTTCTGACGAACTGACCAATGGGCAAGCATGGCAAGCCCACTGGTCATTGGTTGACGCGTACAGTCACGTAAACCACCGACGCCGTTAGACGGTGCCTACTGTAATGCACTACTATTTGCCCGTTAATCAGTTTCTCAAAAACTAAACCATGTCATGTCAGTTCAGTTCAGTTCAGTTCAGTTACGTCGCTCTGTACGCGTCTTAACATGCCATGCTTGTTTTTTGGCGCTGCTTCAGAGTCTCTGATATCATCTTGCTGAGGACGATCGGCAAAATGGCATCATGTCTCCAACGCCGAAGATAGTAAATGATAGATAATACCTGGACGGCGAGAGATGGATCTTCACTGGCGCGCAGCAGTCCTTGCACGACACACACCCGGCTATGATTCGGACCCACCTGCAGCGTTGGGACCAACAGTTAACTTTACTATTTAAAGACTTATTCCATAATAGCCAAATATTTTCACGAGTAGGCGCCTATTTGTTACTAAATCATTACAGCTGTATAACAAGTTAAACGGTTAAAGGTTGTCTATAGCTCCCAATGCTAACTACTTTCAAAACCACGAAGCGTCACCTGCCATATGGGATCGCATTCGACACAGGTGAACGCGTCTCGCCTTAACCGCAGCCTATCAGGCCGGCACTCAAATTGCGTACCCCAGATGGATGGAAGGCTGAGTTGACATTGAGCTGACACCTGATTGGCTTGGTTTGGTTGAATACGAAGATAGTATAGCCTACCCGCAAACTGTCACCCACCTCAGTGGCCTGCTAACCTGGCTCAGGGTCGAGTGAATTCGTTGATGCAACGAACGACGTTAGCGCTAGGCTAAGACACCACCACCATCTACAAGGCTAATAGCATTAAAATGCTAGTAAAATAGTAACGACTAGTGGAGTAGTCGAGGAGGAAAGCAAAAAAACGACGTTCCCCCAAATACTTTTGTCCCTTTCTTTGGACATCTAAAACTGAAAAAATACAAAACTTGGTGTCATCGGATGCGGTGTTCGGAGTGCAAAAATACTCTAGAATACGTGCGCGGCATGGGCTCCGCCCGCGACCACGGTGGAGGAACTTATCGCAATCTCCCAGACTTCTTACGCGTTTATTAATATTGCAGCCTAAATTGGCTTATAAAGTGTACAATGTTCATTTTTAAAAATTTAAAACATAGCAAGTATAATAAAATAGTAACGTTCAGTATGAAAAACATATCAAAACCTAAACTTAGAAATATAAAATATTAGTTATTACTGGATGAAATGTGGCGTACTTCTAAAAGAAGGGTACAGGACGGGAGGAAAAACGTTCCCCCAAACAAAACTTTACCACTCGAACAGTCGCAGGATGTAGTGACCTGTAAGGTAGAGTCGGCGGCGCGCAGTCGAGGGCTGATGAGTTCGTCGTCAGCAGTAGCACAGGACGCCGGATGGCCGCGGGAGTCGCTGCAGTCGCTGACCGACGATGCCGTAGATGATCCGGCTACTGAGCCGCGTCGACCCTCCGGCACAGTCACGACGCTCCCGTCATCACCGGGACACGGCTCGTGGAGGTAACAGCCGCCGACCGTCGACAGTCTGGCCACGGACTGACACAACGCGTGATGACGATGATAACAACATGATGATGTTCCACCCACGGACGACGTACGCCCTAGACTCTCCCTGCTGCGTCAACAGTCACACGATTAAACGTTGTCTACAGCACCAATCTCACAGCTACGGCGCGTCGCCTGCCATATGGAATCACATAGATTATAGA
>Ga0209367_1009136_pt1 | contig 13488 bp, 11 predicted proteins | sample WorMetLIZISLAND2_FD_187412 | JGI IMG/M metagenome (GOLD analysis project Ga0209367, IMG submission 187412) | Marine gutless worms symbiont microbial communities from Max Planck institute for Marine Microbiology, Germany - Olavius geniculatus... ... | reverse complement strand
TAATTTATTTTGTTTATAAATTATCACTAAATTGTCGTTCTTTTCAAGCAATCGCCGGCTGCCCACCGGATTCATCTTCCAGCAGGACAGCGCACCAGCACACACAGCGCGCAGCGCAGGAAACTGGCTGCGGGCCAATTGTCCAGATATTTCATCAGAAAATACCAATGGCCTCTAAATTCGCCGAATGCAAACTCCGTAGACTATCACGTGTGGTGTGCAATGTTGGAGCTTACCGCAAGCTTAAAACAAAGCCAAAAACAATCGCGGAACTTAAGGAATCGCTTCAGGTTATCTGGAGCAACTTACCACAAGGACCGATCGACAAAACTGTGAAAAACTTCTCAAATTAAGCGACTGAAGGCTTGTGTTAGAGCTTGGAGCTGTCGGTGGGCACTTCGAACATTCACAGTGACAGTGGAATTTTGACATCTGATTATTAGTTAACTGCGTTGTTTGACTTGTTTTAACGATGTTATTGAACTGGTGTTGTAGATTGAACATTTTTTCACGCTGAAAAATCGATAAGCGGTCATGTTAAAAAATCTACAACTTCGTGATTTTTCAATAAAATCAAATTTTATTTGGCTTTTAGCCGTAGAACAATTTAATAAATAAATCTGTAAATTTTCAGATTAAAATGATAAACAGTTGCTGAGAAAACAGCGAAAAACTTTAGGGGGCTACTTTTTTCTGCCGCACCCTGTATGTGTCAGTTTGTTCTTGCATTAGGTTATTAGGACGCTGTTGTGAACACAAAAATCATTTTTTGCCTGTTTGTAATTGTCTCTTGCTTAATAATTCCTAGAAAGGACTTAATTAATGGAAAGCTGTGGTCATAAAATTAACACTGTACAAATAATAAACTAGATGACTATATTTAAAAATATTATTTTTAAATTTTATTTTTTATGTATTTTTTGTGTAGTTTTTTAGTAATAAGCCCATGTTTTGTAGTTTTTTTTGTTTTTTTTTGTATTTTTTATGTTAACTGTTTTTACGTGTTTGACGTGATTGTATAATAAAATAAACAAATAAGTTAGTTAATATGTATACTGCTACTGTTATGCCAATAATCAGTTTAACCATATTAGGTTACAGTGATTTTTTTTAATTTTAGGAAATCCGCCGAAATATATTAAAATGGACATTCAAGACACAGGACATTTTATTGTTAAAATAACAGCAGCAAACAAAACAGGTGTTCAAAAACAAACGAAGCAAGGTGCATAACAACGAGTATAATCACAACTTGACAATCATCAAGTATTGCTGAGTAATTTTTGTAAATGTAAATATTTGCATCTGTAATTTGCATGCGTATATTTACGCACAATAGCAGAATGCTTCGCGCGTCTTAGCTGTGGCTTGAGCGTCTGTCCGTCTGTCTGTCTGTCATACTGCTGTATTGTATCAAACCAGGATCACGAGATTTTCACTGTGGGCTGCCCGAAGGACTCTATTTTTTGTGAAAAAATTTGATGTCGCTGAGTGAAGGGATTGCCCTTAAACGAGGGCGTCAAAAAGGGGTACCCTCTCAAAAAGACGTTATTTTGCCTCTATTAGCTCTTCTAGTGTGAAAACGGTTGCAAATTGATACAAACATGTTGCTTATCATAACAAGCACTGGTTAGTTTTATCGATGATCTTGAACGACCTTAAACTCCCCAAAAGGGATTTTGGACGAATATTTTTTTGCAATTTTTGTCTGCAGCGCACATTTTAACAGTGAATTGCGACGAAATGGCTGGAGATAAACCTGGACAACCTGCGTGTAAAATTTTTAGCATCAAACGTGGATTTTAGTGGTTTAAGTTCCGACCCCTTAGGTCGCCTGCGCACGCGAGCGACAAATAGAGGTAACCTTCTGAAAAGTGGTTATTTTGCCGACATTGTCTCGTCTAGCGTGAAAACTGTTGCAGATAGGCACAAACATGCTGCTTGTCGTAACAAGCACTGGTGACGAGCTTTTTACCGGTATTAACATCGATGACCTTGAATGACCTTGAACCTTTAAATCAGGTGTTTTAGTGTTTTTTTCGATTTTTGGCTGCGATGCACACTTCAAGGGTGAACTCCGACGATATGGCTGGATATAAATCAAGACAATGTGCGAACTGGAACTCTTAAACTGTCGGGCGTTTCATGAGCTTTGCTCAAATTACTTGTTTACGTATAGGCCTACTGCGATGTTTTAACTGTTTAAGTGAGCTTAATATGAACGAAAATGTTTGCGTTTCCAAAACAGCAATTTACCAACCAATAGGCTGGCAGTAGCGTAATGGCGGAGAGGCGCAATTGCCCCGTTCCTAAATTTTAGCATGTCGGGATTTTAAAAAAAATACAACATTTAAGACGAAAATTGACGACGCTGCTCAACCATCGGCGATTGTCGGCAACAGTCGAGTTGCGTCGGCAATTCGAGTTCACACTTACGACCCCAACTGTTGAGTTAAGTCGCGTCGGCGTTGTAGGTGTGAATCAGCCATAATTTTGTCCGTTTGTGCAACGGGCTTTGTAATGTCATGCATTTTGAATTATTAACATTAGCTTAGTCACTGTAAATCTGCCGCTTGTGCTGCTGCCACATATTTAAATAGACGTGATTATTAGGCATTACCCTTAGTGATTAAACACAAAGGTTGCAGCTTACGTATTTATTCGTGTTACTTACACACTGTTCTACTGCGGTGTTTTATTACAGTGTTTGTTTTGCTAGGTAATGTGGTCACACAATAAAAGTGCGGTGGGCGGGAAAACTTCACGTTTCACTACGCGTCATAAATTTCTGCTTGTAACAGTGAAAGAATGGTTAAAATCGGTGCTGAATTACCGAAGTTATCCCGAAAAAAACTGGGTATCCGTTTTTTGGACCACCCTGTATATTGAATGCTGTCTGGGTCTCTCTTCGAGTCGTGGTCATTCCCTTGATTTTGACCGTTGCAGGCAGTATGCTAGACAATAGGCCTAGGCCTAATATGATGTTTACACGATTCAGCAAACGTCCAGCAAACTTCCAGCAAATGTATTCAAAATACACGTGAATTGCTGGAGTTTGCTGGATCGTGTAAACACTTCATAACCTGCAGTAGGCTACTGGTCTGCTGTCAACAATTATATTAAGATGCGTTGTTTTTTCAAGTAGATATAATGCCGCGATTTGCCATAGTCTAGGTTTGCTGATTCATACACAGAAATACTCATCACGTGCGTATTGAGGGCCACCGCGTGTGACACGGTTTATCATCCGCTGAAGCCGATGAACTAATGATATTGCAGCAATTGAACAGCGCCGGATAGAATAGCTTTTGTAGCCTATGTGATGAGCATTCTAGTCTATAGTTCGTCGTACACTGACGACTGAAGTGTTGAGTATGACGGCGGTCAAAGTGTACTGTAGAAAACGAGCGGTTTTGCTAAGACAGCATCTGCAGCTGCACCGAGGCAAGTGATAACGCTCTCGCATTGCGGTATGTTTCGTGTATTATTTAATCGTGCACGATCAAAGCAAAGACAGCAATAGGCTATAGCAAACATGCATGGTACAAAACAGCGTACTGCATTAATCTAATCTGCATGAGGTTCCCAAGTGCTAAATGAGGAGTTTCATATCAGCTCTTTTACTGTATAGGCCTAAGAGGACGGTAAAGAGAAGCAGCACGAAGCAAATTAATTGTAGTAGATAGCGTACTCAACGCTCCATATGCACTGACAGTTGCTTAACCCATTTTTGCTCGAATTATTTTGCAATTTACCATCAAAATGAGTGTTCCATTTTTGGAACTGTGGGGAAAAATGGGCTAAGAGTGTCGTCGTGGAATAAGTTTAAGCCGAACTAACTTATTCGTTACTTCATCCGCTCGTCCACTTCTTCTCAGACGTTATTTGACGTGTCATAGCCATATTAACCGGATTACTCAGAAAGCGATTACACAAGTACAATAATAAGTTCAAGGCGCGTATAAAGCGACTGAAAGGAACTGAACGGAACTGAACTGCATTAACATGCTTCAGTCCAGTTCGTTTATGTCTATTTATTTATTGTCTTCACTCTTCTGTGCAACCTAGGAAAAATCCTCAAATTTTGGCCAGAATAAATTAACAGTTATCCTCAAAGTAGGGTTATACTGTAGATGCGACGAGTATACAATGCACTCTATACTAGTCGATGGTAATCATCTACGGGCTAATTTGCTGTCAAAATATCAATAAAATGGCTTGAATTTCTGAAGACTTCTTTTTGTCAAGAGCAAAACCAAGACTTTATTTTTTTTTGTCGCCGAGGCGCCACTATACCAAGACATTGGTCTTAAAGACTAGTCCGACATCACTGATTGCGTTAGAACTGCAACACATTATAAGTAATTTTACTCCAGTTGCATTGGACTTGTGCATGCGAAGCCCATTTGTGAAAGCTTAAACACACTTAAATTGTAGTTAATATGGTGATGTCTGATATTTTGGTTTTACGAGGTGAACGTATAGGCCTATCTGACACGCTCTGCAGTTACGTCACAATGACGATCAGCAAGCGTCGTCGTGTTTAGACTTAGGTCCTATACCACCCACTATGGTACATCCTATCTGCATATAACATCATGTACGTTATTAGCTTATTAGCCAGAATATGTAAACTTCGGTGATGCGAGTATAGGCGCCCGCAAGCATAGACAAAGGGGCATGTGTTCCCTAGAAAAGGCAGAATGGGTAAGTAATCCTGTATCCAATTCAGCTGTAGGGGCCTAACATCCAGACGCATGGGAGGCTAATCCACCAATTGAGCATAGGCCTAATTTGATTTTAACACAAGACTTTCTGTCTTGCGGAATAAAAACAATGTCACACTGAAAAGAATTTTTCGTAAGAATTAAGAATGTAAAGACGTTTTGTTCCTTGAAAATGCCTGCGGGCGCCCAAATAAAAAATTAAGTCAGCAAGAGTTATAGCCCTAAGTCAAATGAGTCGTTATATTCGTTAACTGAAGTGAAGCAGTGGACATGCCGCCGCTGCTGTGCACGCCTAAAGTTCTGTCGTAGTCTATAGTGATGCAAGAGCAACTTCTTTCCTCCCGAACAGAAATGTTGCAAATGAGCAATAATAACATTCACTCTTTGACTTATGAACAGAGTATTGGCACATTGGTTTTCTACGTCATTTGTTCTCGATTTAGAACAGACGGGTGAACGGACAGACGAACGGACGGGCAAAACCCATAATGCGGCCTATCAGAACGTCGGCATGATAGCCTATTCAGTGGCGTCGGAGAGGGGGAAGAGGGCAACTGCCCCACCCGTAAGTTTTGGCCTGTCTGCTTGACCGAAAATTTCGTCCCAAAATGCTAAATTTGGGCTAAAACCCATTTTGGGGCAAATAAAGAAAAATAGAAATTTTAAGCACCCTGTTGCAAATTAGCAGCTGTTTGTCGGAATTCTGTCAGAAATATATGTAGTCTGTCGGGAAAATATCAACTTCCAGCCCCGCCTACTATTTTAACCAGCGACGCCACTGTATAAGCTATCTAAAGGCGAGTACAAAGGGACGAAGGCGTAACTGAACTGAACTGACATGGTTTAGTTTTTGACGTACTGACCAACGAGCAAACAGTAATGCATTACAGTAGCCACAGTCTAACGGCGTCGGTGACTATGTGACTAGGCTCACGTACGCGTCAACCAATGAGCAATGAACTTGCTCGGCTTGCCCATTGGTCTGTTCGTCAAAAACTGAACCGTGTCAGTTCAGTTGCGTCGCTCTGTACGCGTCTTAACGGTGTCTACATTGTTCTACAGCAGACTGTTGAATGAGCTGGCGCCGTCTAGCGTACAAGTACATCAGCGACGATGGCGCCACCTAGCGGTGATGTAGCGACGTACTCAGTCGGCGTCAAATTCATCAGTGCCGGGCTCGCCGGCTGCGTCGCTGAAACTGCTACCATTCCGCTCGACACCGCCAAGGTCCGACTACAGGTAGGATATCGATGAATGAATGATCGATTCTTGGATAAAGTGGCGTAGCCAGAAATATGAATCGCAGGGTCTCCTCTTTCTTCCCTTCCCTTTCGTCTCGTCCCCTCACTTTCCCTGCCTTTTCATCCCAACCTTACTTATTTCTTTCCCTTTTCTCTCCCTCCTTCCCTCAGATGCAGGACCCCTAAAATCCAGAAAAGGGGCCTCATGGAAATCTGTGAGCTCCCCCGTAGGGTCTAGTCGAAATCAAAGTTTGAGCATTGTAGCTTTAGAATAATTATGATATCTGGTGGCAACAATATTAATTATTTTCCTGAAAATCAACTGACCAAAACTGGCAAATTTAGCGCACTTTAAACGTGGCCCCTTGTCCACGTCACTGCTTCGATGACGCCTTTAAGCCCACAGTGAAATAAGTCGGTCAGTCAAAACTTATGGGGTGTTTACACGATCCAGCAAACGTCCAGCTACATTATAACATATGGCAGCAGACGTCCAGCAATTCACGTGTATTTTGAATACATTTGCTTGAAGTTTGCTGGATCGTGTAAACACATTATTAAACAACAGCAAAAATCGTATAGAACAAGTTAAAATGATAACTAGACTGTTAAACCTTGCTGAAGGCTAAGTAATGTTCGCGATAGCCACCGTGGCGACTACAGAAAGCACAAACAACCTACAGGGTGTGGCAAAACAAAATAGTCCCGTGAAGTTTTTCGCTGTTTTCTCAGCAATCGTTTGGAGTTTTAATTTGATATTTTGCGTGTTCATTTTCTGAAATGTTCTACATCTAATGGCCAAGTTAAATGTGATGCTGCCGAAAAACGGCAAAGTTATAGATTTTTTAACGTGATCGCCTACCGATTTTTCATTATTAAAATGTTCAAGCTGAAAATGCTATTAATTTTTCAAAACCCATTTAACAGGCTACTGCTGATGACGTCACGGTGAGGTTTTGATAAACAGTAATTTGTTTTGTTTATAAATTATTACTAAATTATCATTCTAACCGCAATCTTTAAACGAAGAAGAAAACAATCGCCAAACTGAAGGATGCGCTTATTTGGAGCAACGGGACCAATCGTCAAGGCTGTGAAAGACTTATCAAATTAAGCGACTAAAGGCTTGTGTTGGAGCTCGGAGCTGGCAATGAACACTTCAAACATTCACAGTGACAATGAAATTCTGGCATCTGATCATTAGCTAACTGTGTTGTTTCAGCGATGTTGTTGAATTCGTGTTGTAGCTTGAACATTTTTTATGCTGAAAAATCGGTAGGCGGTCATGTTAGAAAGCCTATAACTTCATCGCCTTTCAACAGAATCACATTTCACTTGGCAGGTAAATGTAGAAGACTTCAGAAAATAAATCAGTGAAATTTCAAATTAAAATTCCAAACGGTTGCCGAGAGAACAGCAAAAAACTTTAGAGGGGCTACTTTATTTTGCTGCACCCTATATACCTTTCATATTCAGCAAGATCCTTGCGGTTGTCGAGATACATGTTCATGTAAAATTTCACTAAGTGGTTCATGAGTATTTGTGTTAATGACCTTCTGTCCTATATCACAATGATAAGAAATCCGAAAATCCGGTCCTACGACCTTGTCGTTTTACCTATGACCTTGAAATTCAACAGGGTTTTTACAGTTGTCGCGATACATATCCACGCAAAATTTCATCGAGCTAAGCTCAGTGGTTCATGAGTTATCATGGTAACAAAAAAACAAACAAACAGACTTAGCAAAGAATCCAAAAACAATCAGTGGAGAGATGGCAGAGGAAAAAAGGGGCAGTGGCCCACGTTAAATTTTTTTGTTGTCAGAAAATCTTCCTCTTGTCCGAAAATTTGCGTTCACAAATGCAATTATCTCAGGCTAAATGTCCAACTTGGGAAAATTTAGGGAAAAAAATTAAATTTTTGAACACCCATAATCTCCTCTACTGTTGGAAATTTGCCGTGCCTGTCAGAAAACTTCAACTTTCTGCTTCCCATCTACTTTTTTAGTCCATGTATTTTAGAAAACATTTTCCAACACAAACATTTTCCAACCAGCTAGAATTCAGTGTGAAGCAGCTGCAACGGCATCCCTTGCCTCTTGCCACGACGCCACCAATGACGACGTTGTTTGCAGCCAAATCTGTTTCAGTTTGTTATCATAACACAACTAATGTTCACGTCGATCGGCTTCACAGTAAAACCTGAAAAAATTCTTTGCTTTCACTTGCAGCCAGCTAAACAAGTAAAAACAAAAGCCAAAAAAATTTAATTCTTTTTACATCATGACAAATTATGAAATATTTCACAACAACTCATTATCAGCAAACGACACACTAAATATCACTCATGAGAACCAAAGTAAAAAGTTTTTTTCACTGAAAATTTGAAAGAAATCTAAAAACTGCAATAATATTTTTAGAGCTCTAATAATTTTAGGGATGCAGGTTTTTTCTAGAGACGAACGGCAACTGGAAGCACAGAAATTTTTTTCTCAGGCTTAGCTACGCATAGCTAGCAAGAACGTTGAAGAAATGATAGACTTCATCGGCGTCATAGACTGCAACCTCCGAGTTACAGACGCTGCATACGACAGGGTGATAGACAGCAGCATTGCACGGTGGCGCTGCCTCAGCTACGACGGCAGTGCCTTGGGACAAAGTGTCGTTGGCTGATTGTGAACCATCAGCAGTCACTTCAGCACCACTGTGCTGTTGTTTTCGTTGTCGTCGTCGTGACTTGGACTGTTTTTTCTTGCTCTGGGTTGATGAAGAAGCCTCATAGGCCAGTGTCTGCTCCATGCGTACGGTACAGTTCATGACAAACATTGCACGGTACTGGTGGCGATAGTTCTCATGTCTACACCACACACAGATACATAGAGATAGACAGAGATACATCTATATACATGTACACTGCACGATCTACACTGTTTGACTTCATTGTTGAACACGACCAAACTACAACTTCTGCATTTCACAAGGGAGTGTAGCAACAGAATTAAGCTGAGGTGGGCAGAACTAAAGTCATTCAAGCCAAGTTTCTTCGCAATGTTTTGTGCCAAAAATTATTAAAATCAGCCAACGTTTTACGAAGCTATTCAAAAAACACAGCTTAGTTTTTTTAAGACACTGTGTAGAGAGAAATCAACAAAGGCTGCGAGACTGCGATGATAATTATCCGCAGCATTTAAATGCTGCTTAAGCTCAAAACGCTTCTTGTCATTCCATTTAGTTCTGTTCGACTCTGACAAATGCATCAATCATTGTATCGAATCCAGCTGCTAACATAATACAGTGAAGCCATATCTCTTAACCAATTTCAGTAATTTGCAGATAGTTCCTACAAACGTCTCAATAGTTAAATGTCGACGAATTGCTCTAAACTCTGCACGCACTGGACTGTCAATGAGAGTCACCATTATTTGACAGTCACGAAGCAATAATGGTGACAACTTGTAGATACCTATACTGACAACTTAATACAGTAATTATACCATGTCTGTCACTGTTTGTTGCTGTCTATATCATGTTTGTCTGTCTCTTCCTGTGAAGGTTAGAGAGGTTAAAGGTTTTGTATAACTCTATGGAAACCCAGTACAGAGCTATGAAGCATCACCTGCCATATGAAATTACACTGTGTTACCTGGTACACGTCACTGGTGCACATTACCTGGTGCCCTGCCCTGTCTTAACCCAAGCCAGGCAGGAAGATACTCGATTTACCTATCCCAAAGGGATGAAAAGCTGAGTTGAACAAGACGGTTTACCTATCTGCAGACAGTCACCCATCCAAGTGGTAACCACCTGATAATGAAAGTGAAACCACGACCTTGCAATCGTAAGTCCAACATCCTGCTGTTACACCATTAAGCCAACTATGTCTGTCTGTGCTTTGTCTGTCTGTTTGTCTGTGTGTAACTGACCTCTGGCAGTCAAGGCACAGCAGTGACATACAAGCCGGACAGTTCAGCACAGCGTCACTGTTTGGAAGTTTTCTTCTTGTCCCACCACCGGCACCACCACTAACCAGAACACCACTGGCTTGTCTGTCTGAGGCTTGTCTAGCAGACACGACTTGTGGCTGGTATCTGAGCCGCTGTCGGTTGACCCAACGCTGGTCGTCGTCATCCATATCAGGGTCATACAGCAGTTCATCGTTTGATGGTCCTTCTGCAGCTGCTGCTGACACTGGTTGCCCGCCTTCACTCCTCTCAGCACCGTCTGCTCAACACACATTGGGAACAGCTCACTAGTCCAAAGTGGCACTAGTCCGAACAGCGTGAGGGTTAGGAATAAGGTCAGGGTTAGTGATAGGGTTACGGATAAGAATAAACTGCTTCTCTGACTTTGGCAGACCTTGGTTATGGCGGCCTCTGGCTATGGTGGACCAAGCTATAGCCAATTTTGGACTAGTGACAATCAGTCACCACACACATTTACTGTAAAACCGTCGCTGATGTGGCAAACCGACATTTCTGTGTCTTAAAAGAGCAATAACATGAATCACCAATAGGCAACATTGCTCCTTCTCTCTCTCTAACAGCTCTATGACCTTAGGGGTCAATGCTCATCTGTGTTTAATGCCCTGAGCCAGCACTGAGCTGCAGACACAGCTCAGTTGCATGAGCTGTAGGCCACACCTCTCCCATATATTGTTACTACCTTCCTGGCAGCCAGATTGGTACCAAGTAATGGGTACAGTACTCTATATTGTATATATTTATTATGTCATCGTACACGAAGTACACATAAAAGAAAAAAAGGAAAAAATGTCACATAATACACAACTGGGAAATTAAAAACTGAATGTCAAAGTCCAGCATATTCAAATAAAATAACCCATTACGAATAAAAATTAGCTCCAACAACATACGTACTCTAACCATGACAGCAGGATCTGCTCTATGAATATAGTGTTTAACAATACTTCTACCAGACACTTTAGGCATATCATCAACAGTAAACCCGTATTTACTGCAGCAATACTGAATGCTGCATCCCATAGGAGAAGCCATACGACCAAACCATAGCCCATAGCGTGTAACACATTTTACAATATAAAATTACACATATTCTGACAGTCACTATTACAACAGTCGCTGTGTCCTGTCAGAATAGCGACAGCAGAGCGACCAACGATCTTGGTTGTAGCTTCATGAGTCGCCAGTCGACCAACTAGCTCCTCAAGCCTACCAATTCAGTAGGACTTTACTGGATAGCCAGTCGGCAAGCTTTGTAGTTACGTCCACCACCGTCGAACTTATTACCTAAATTGTACGCTACACTCACATAAATGTTTGGAAAACACTAACCCTAACATGAACCCAAACCCTAAACATAACCCTAACCTTAACCCTAATCGGAACTGTAAATAAAAACCATAATTTTAATACTAAGTGCAAAATCGTACTCCATTCACATGAAATTGTTGCCCCCTGGTAAATGTGCATGTAAAACATAATGCTGTGTCTGTCGACGTAAATTTCAGTTGGAATAGCATTTGTTGGAATAGCGTCTGACAGAATAGAGTCTGTCCGAACAGAGTCTGCCTCCCAAATAATACTGCTTGGCGATAGAAGCACAAGTGCAAACATGAAGTCATCTGTTTTGAAGTCAACAGAAATCCAATGGAATAGATTTTAAATTAACATTCAACACATAGTTCCTACTAATCTGCAGAAATCATTTTCCCTGACTTTTCCTTGACTATCCAGGACAAAACGATTCGTCTTCCCTGACTAATATGTTCGGGCAAAATGTCAATGTTAGTTTTCAATCGCTTGCAATCACAATAAAAACAAGGGCAGCGGAACAAATTTGAAAGTGGAGATACAAATAATCTGCAAGCGAAGCAAGCAGAAAAATTTCGAACTGTTGTACACAGTCGGTGTACAACAGTTCAAAATTTTTTCTGCGTCTTTGTTAACTGTTGCACCGTAGTACTTTGATTTTCCCTGACTTAACCTGACCATCTGATTTTTCCATGAGTTTCCCTGACTTCCCCTGACCGTAAGAACCATGTTAACAACACGAAGGCTTTGCTCATCTGTTTTGAAATCAACAGACAGCCAATGAGAGAGACTCAGAGCAGGACATTTGGGCGCCGCCGTTTGGGCCAATGCATGACGATGTGCAGCGACGACAATGATGACAATGCACAAAGATGACATACAACAACGATGATGCGGGATGAGGACGTATGACGACGACGACGCACAACAATGTACAATGACACGTGACAATGCACGACAAAGAAACTCGACAACAGCGAAAAATGAAACGTTGATGAAGAAACAACACATGATGCAAAGCGTGAAGACAATGCATGATGACGACGCACAATGACATCACGCGACGACAAACGAAAATGATACCTACTAAGTGCAGCAGGAAGTTATTATTACAGAGCTGATAAAATCGTATTTGCCAACTTACTTATGATTACGATTCTAACTTCAACAATATGTAAATCAAGCTGCGTTTTCGATGCCTAACATTATACAGGGTGGTCCAAAAAAAACTGCACAAAGTTTATGGCACCATAATTTTGCAACCGTACATCATAGAGTCAAGCGGTTTTCAGCAAAATGCTCTGAAAGAAATTCTTTACATGACTTAAGTCAGTGTTTAAATACAGCAATTAAATATTCTTTGTTTTGCTGCTGGCAAGTGAACTATGCAAAAACGGTATTACCCTTGACAGTGCGGTCCATAAAAATGTACCACTTTTATTTTTTCAATAACTCCGTGAAACATTGGCCGATTTTAATAATTTTTGGCACATGGCATTAGAAAGAAACTTGACGTGAATGCCTGTAGCTTTGGCCACCTCGCACTAAGATTGTTGCTACACTACCTTGTGAAATGCAGAAGTCGTAGTTTGGTCATTGACAACAATGAATTCATACTGGGTAGCGCATGCGTCAGCTCAGAAAATTACTGAGATCACAAAATTAATGAAAATCTGTTGCTTCGTCTTTATTTTAAAATTGTAAGTCGACAAAATGAAATGATACATCAACAGTGAGTCAGCTGCTTGAGTCATGCAGTTACTGAATGTGCTGTTGGCAAATGGTGTCAACGTCTACCGCTTGCATTTGTGCTGCAGGAGGACATGTTGAGCAAATGCTAAAATGAAGATGATGTCATGTGACACATGTGACTTTTTGAGTGATAATAATTGGTAATTGCGTTTGTCGCTATTTAGTTAATAATTTCTGCGCATACGCTACTCGGTAGGAATTCATTGTTGTCAATGGCCAAACTGTGACTTCTGCATTTCACACGGTAGTGTAGCGACAACATTAAGGTGAGGTGGCCAAAACTACAGACCTTTGCATCAAGTTTCTTTTTAATGTTGCATGCCAAAAAATATTCAAATTGGCCAATGTTCCACAGAGTTATTGAAAAAAATAATAGTGGCATGTTTTTATGGACCAAGGTACATTGTTTTTCAATAGTTCAATTGCCAGCTGCAAAAACAAAGAATATTTAACTGCTGTATTTAAACACTGACTTAA
>Ga0209367_1009135_pt1 | contig 13489 bp, 6 predicted proteins | sample WorMetLIZISLAND2_FD_187412 | JGI IMG/M metagenome (GOLD analysis project Ga0209367, IMG submission 187412) | Marine gutless worms symbiont microbial communities from Max Planck institute for Marine Microbiology, Germany - Olavius geniculatus... ... | reverse complement strand
AAGCCACGCTGCCCTAGATAGGCAGCGGTGGGCAGCGATAGTAAGAATGGCGTCAGACACCAACGGGCATTGAGCCCACGGTTGTCGATGATGATGATGATGATGAAACAGTACTTGGCATTGCTGCATAATATTGCTCTGTGAATTGGTGCTTCACTTTCCAGACTCCCAAACTAAACATTCTACTTGGTGTGAGTGGGAAATGAATATCGAATGGTATGATATTCGTCAAGGTTAAATTTGAACATATAAAATTTATCGTGTTCAAATTTTGGACTTGGTTTAACTTCACTCTATCTCAGTGAGGTAAGTTTTATGTTTTGAAATTAATTGGTTTCTGCATTGCTGCTTAGAAGAGAAGAAGGTCACATGTCCTGTAAAATCGTGCTGCAGCAGTTTTTAGAAGTTCCATTATAATGTGCGAACAAAACGCAAAACTCGGATGTAATGAGCAAGGAAAATGCTTGTTGCATGCTAAACTCGATATATATAATATGTTCAAAATGTTGTAAATTTCACGTATTGTAAAAAGCGTGTGATTTGTTGTCGACAGACCACTGGTGTGATGCTGGTTGGCGTGGTTTGACTGTGTAGAAATCTGTGAGTCGCGAATGTGAAAAGTTTCAGTCCGAGCTGGACAGACTCAAATCAGAGAAGACTGCGAACAAGGAACGTCGACAGGCCATTCATAATGACCTCACAAAGATCAACAAGGACATCTGCAAACAGGTGAGTGTGTAGCACCTAGTGACTGATCGCTTATACTGCAAGGGTCGTTCGATAAATAAGTTACAAAACCACGTCATTCTGTTAGTTTTCCAAATCTCAGAAATCTAAAACATATGTTTTGTGACGAATTTCATTCTGAATACATGTGAAATTTTTTTCGGATGATAATGTCATTATTGTGACGTCATCAGTTTACAGAACACAGTCTGTACGTGTATTATTTTCCCCACCAGTAATCTATCATAATTTACAAGTGACAAATAGCATCAGAACGAAAAAAACGAATAAACTTAACAAGTTAACGCCATCTCTTTTAATGCCAAAGACTAATGTTTCATTTTTCAACATATTGCTTGCGTTCGCTCAAACATTTGTCCTATCTGTCAGCAAACTTCTAAATGCTCGATGCAAAGAACGATGCTGGCTGCTGTCTATGCCACTGATGAATGACTTACTGAACCTCGGTATCTGATACGAATTTCTACCCACCTAGCATTTTCTTACACCGGGTGTGAACTGTTCGCTTTGCAGAGCACTAATCGTCATATACTGGATGCATCTCAGAGTGAATCTGATTTGCATTAAGACATTTTGGCCACAAAATACAATAACAGCACGCGGTTAGTTATGGGAGAATTTCAGTGGAAATGTCACCATATTTAATGTGCATAAATGACGTCACAGTGACGTCGTCGTCATAAAACTTACAGAGCTGCTACTCAGAATTAAATTCCCTGTAAAATGTATGTTTCAGATTTTTTATATTTGGAAAACTAACCAGATGACGCTGTTTTGTAATTTATTTATCGAACGACCCTTGTAGATTACATTTTATGTTTGTCTGCTTTACTTGTTAATTTCGCATAATGATGTGTATTATATCTCATAAGCAGTTAAAATTAGAAGCTGTGTAACTTGCTTCTGCTGAGTGCATTGTTCTTTATTGTCGTGATTGTTATTGTTGAAAGTTAACAAAAGCTAACATATTCTATGTATTGCAGAACTGAGCTGTTGTTTACTAGAGTTAATAAAAGCTGCCAGGCCAGTTAGCTCTCTCTTTAACTTGATCTGCTGCTACCAGCACTTCTGACATTGCTGGCTGATAAAAATTTGTTATTACTATTAATTTTTTAGCACACAAGCACACTAATGGTAGTCAGAAATATTGTAGTCTACACCGTGTCCCAAAATTAGCGGCACCCCTACAGATAAGTTAGTGTAAAATCACTAATACCTGACAGATTTTTACAAAATTTTAATCAGTCATTGAGACAATCATTTTGAACTTGTCTTTTAAAGTTTTGGCTTAAAATGACCACCTTTGGCCTCGATGCATGCTCTTAGTCTAAAATGGATACACTGTTGCTTGATTCTTTTGTCAATAACAATGCATTGAACGTATCGTAATGTAAACAAACTCTGACGACATAATGATGTTACACTGAGCACACACGGTAAGATGCGCATGTCATAATGGGTGTGACTGTAACTAATGTCAAGATGGTGCAGTGTGCAATATTTCATTGAAATCCACGAACTGCAAACTGAATTAGGCGTGTTTGAAACAGGGGTGCTGCTAATTTTGGGACACTGTGTATGTGTTACTCATTACTGTTACTGTTATAATTAATTATTACAGGAGGCAGAGAATGCACGTTTGCAGTCAGGCCTGCCATACAGAACTGAAGCAAAAATCACTGAAGTGATCAGTCGTCTCGAGCATCAGCTGCAGATGCAGAACTTCAAGCTGAACGAAGAGAAGAAGATTGTAGCTGAGATTGATGCACTGAAACGAAGCAGGAAGGATCTCGGGCAAGTTTTGTCTCACTTTTCATGGCATGCCTACCCTACTCAGCATACTTGCATACCAATGTTTTACTGCCATTTAACAGTTATTATTTGTTGGTGGTGACTGGTGAGATGTGATGGAAACCAGTGGCCTTATTTGTATACAGGGTTTCCACTGGTTCTGAAAAGTCCTGAAATTGGACATGGGTGCTGAAAAAGTCATGAATAAGTCATGATTTTTGCTAGTGAAAAACCAAGATACTGAATCCGTAATTTTTTAGTAACATTTGTGCTTAATTACTGGAATTGCTTATGTTTTTCACATAAACTAAATTACTTACTTTTATTTTCATACACTACCTGCTTGTAGTTTAGCTAAGTGCATTGATGGGTTTTTCTTGTTTTTATGGTGCTGAAAACGTTGTAAAAAATCTCGAAATTTTGATTCTGTCATTTGAGTGGGAACCCTGTGTATAACTTCTCAATTTGGACTTGGGAAAACTTAGGAAAAGATAACACTTACAAAAATCTTGCAGGCATATCGTTGACTTTTAAGTGTCAAGATTGTGCGAAATCATGTTAAGTAAATTTTTTTGAAATACCCAGGAAATCTTAGATTCCCGAATTAGGAAGACTTTGTAGTAAACTTGTAATTAGGACACATTAATTTGCTATATTTAGCTGCTGCTGCAGTGCTGCTAAGCGTGATGTCTCGTGTCATGAAAGAAGAGTCTTTCACACGTACATTACGAGATCAGTTGTCAGTATGTTGAGAGGTGGATCAGTTGTGCTGAGGATTTTAAATGATCACCACTCAACATCGTGACAGCCGACCCACTGCAGGTGATTCTGTACAGGTGATAGGTTCTTTTCACATGACACGGGACATCACACTCAGCTGCTGCTGCTGCTGCTAATGATGATGATGATGAATTGATGATGTATTGTATGCAGAGTGTTTCTGTTGGCCAAGAAGCAGTTAGAAGAGAAGAGAGCACAGGCAAAGTCTCTACGTGAACAGCGAGATGTGAGTTTCTCAGCTTCGCCATCTCTAAAAACATTGACTACAACCACTGTAGCATCATAGTAGCTTGCACATTGGTCTTGTTTGAAGAAGCCGCTGTTCTCTGCAGCCAATAACTATGTTTTATGTCGTTACATAACCAACTACCCAGGTCCATCAGCCTCACTGTAGTGCCCAGGTAAGGCTGTCAGGTAGCAAGTAAGACTGGGTGATCACATATGACAGGTGATGTTCTGTAGCTCTGAGATGGTTTTATGTTAAAGCGTTTTTATATAGTGGTACTAAATTACCGACTGAGAAGTGGTGTCACTGATAAGAGTCGCTTTCTGCATTGTAGAAACTGCACAAAGCCAGCGTGACGATGAAGCAGCGAGAAGATCAGTTACATCGAGACGTTGATGTAGGTCGAGAGCAAGCCGAGTCACTGAGGCATGGTAAGTGCACTCGGGTCTGCTAGTCTCATGCCTGTACTGAGTTCTTTGATGCTATTGGTTCGATGACGGCAAAGGCATCTAACATTTGGGCTGTAGTAACGTGCTGCATCAAAGATTCTGTTCTGCAGACCGTCTCCAGCCAGAACAAACTTTTAAAAATTATATGTGAAAGTGGTAGTAATTTGATTAAGTCATCTCTACCGCTGGTCTTTGTTTGCTGCGATGTTGTTAGACTTGTTAGCAAGAAAATATGCTGCTTTTGATTGTGTAAGATGTTTATCATTGTTTAAGGTTTACTACACTTGTGAACATTGGCACTCTCTGGATGTAGCTGCCTTAGTAGTGTTTGTGCCAATTTTAGTTAGAAGTTTTGATTTAGAAGTCGATCCAGGACAGATGCCAAGACATGAAATGTGCCTGTGTCATGGCCACCACTTCATTGCTGCAAGTTGCAGTCTGATTTGTGTTTCAGGTGTTTTTGCTGCTACCAGACTTAATACCATGAATAATGAATATTTGTAAATTTTGTCAGTATATGCCTGGAATATCATGCGTGCGTCTGCAGAGATAGCTGATGAGCGACATCGGCTGAAGATGATAATGGCTGAGTTCAGTGAACAGGAGAGGTCGTATGAGGATCAGAGACAGCGACATATCGCTGAGCAGCAGAGAGTCAAGCAAGAAGAACGCAAGGCTGCCGTAGAGGCGCAACAGCACGAACTGTATGTCCCTTTGTCGGTCTCTCTGTGTAGCAACATTCTGATGTTCTATATTATGCTGAAATGGAGAAATGAAATGCAAGCAAGCGGCTAAAGGAGAGTACATGTGGTGTACGATAGAACAGAATTAGAAGTAACCTGTAATTGTATATTGTACTGAAGCCTTTATGTGCAGTGTAGTCCAACTACTTGTGTTATCACTATCAAAGCGTTTAGACTAAGACCAGCACTGAATTAATGCTGTACAGCTGCCGTTCCTTCTTTGTCAGTTATTTTAGAATCCTGGTTCATTCTTTTTTGACACCTAGAATTTTATTGAAATTGGCTATCAACAGATGATGGCATTACTCTAGGGGTTCAGAAAGGACTTTACTTTCTGTTTTTACTGGTATGTTGACTGCACTAGCTCACATGCTGAAAGCAGTTGCTGGCATTCTGACATTGTGATATTGCTGATGTGTCATTTAGGGCAGAGCTAAAGGCGACCTGTGATCCATATGTTGAACAGAAGACTCTGTGTGCTACTTTGTCTAACTACCTACGTCATCGCTATGGCAGTGTGACACCGTCGACGTCAACTGACAATTCTGAGCAACTGCCGACAACGTCCGTCAGTCCAGGTATTTTATAATCACTTTTCACATTACCTGACACAATCTGTTGTTAACTCTACGGAATTACTTGATTTTGTCTGTTGAACTTTATTTCTTATCATTTGAAACATTACAGACAGATCTTTTGACAAAATTTTGTAGCCATTTGTGACGTGACATGTGAGAATGTGTTTTCTAGGATTCAAAATCCCAGTTAAGTTAAGTGCACCAGTTTTTGATGCCTTAATGTGTTTCCAGTGTTATAGCAATATTTTGGTGTTACTGTTTTAGTGGCAGCATTGTAGAATAAGACATCTTGCTGGTACTTTTTAAATCAGTATATTGTTAAATATTGGTACTAGGTTGACTCAGTAATGGGCTGCTATAGCGAAGGTCCACCATAGCAAGGGACCGCCATAGCGAAAATTCACGTTGGGCAACAATTTCACATGTAATGTAGCACGATTTTGTGCTTAATATTAAAATTACGGTTTTTGCTTACAGTTACAGTTAAGATTAGGGTTTGGGTTTAGGGTTAGGGATCGGGTTAGGGTTAGCATTTTTCAAAGATTTATGTGACAATAAATTAATGTGCAATATAGGTAGTAAGTTCGACGGCGGTGCATGTAACTACAACAATTGCCAACGGCTGCCCATGATGGTCTACTTAGAAGACCTGAGGAGCTAGTTGGTCGACTGTCGATCCGTGAAGCTACAACTGAGGTCGTCAGTTGCTTGGCTGTCGCCGTTGCGACAGCTGTCGTGTCCCATGTCCGGCTTTCACTATGGTGGCCCTTCGCTATAGCAAACCCAAACTGGTTGACTCCTCGACAGAGTCAACCTAATAACGCTGATCTTTTTCCATACATCTGTTTGTCTATTCCAAGTGAATTAAAATTTGATATGTAGGTAGAGTTCACTGAGTGGTTTTGGTACACAACGGTTTACCATGTGATTGGATACAAGGTCAAAGTCATGAGACCATCAGAGTTAGAAATTCTTCCATTTTCACATCTGTCCATCATAGTATGTGCTGGCAGATGATTACCGATTCTCAAACTAGAGCACAATATCTAAATTCGATTGAGCCAGCTTTTGATATTTGGTATAGTTTATATGTCTCTTGACACTCAACTTTACTGCTCAATGGTCACGCATCTTACGCATGAAAGTCATACTCAGACGGACATCATTATTTTAACCTGCTAGCTGTTATTGTTTAAGCTTGAAGTAGCTGTGCTACTAAGGCAATTCTAATTGATTGATCATTGCATAACCGGTATGGAGAAATTGACTGTAGTCCTGGATTCGGTTATGGTATTAAACCAAAATGACGATGTTATTTTTTATGTTGTTGTTGTGACTGTATGGTGGTTATAGACAGTCCAAGGCAGGATCTGGAGCCGGCCGGCATGTATCGACTGTGTAAGAAACTTGACGACACTGACCTGCATGCTGGCGCCAGCCGCTCAAAACCAGTCAAGAAGTCGAGGAAAGATCGGAGAAAAATTTCTGTGGTAAGTCTCTAGAGTGAATCTATGTGCTCAGTATGAACTCTTGACACTAACTGAGATTCTGACAGTAACATTATGCATTGCACTGGCATATTTCTGTTTCTGCAGTCAACTGAAACTCTGCTTATCGTTTTGGATATGTTGGCATTGTGTCGCATTCGTCCACTGTGTTCAGTGACATATTTTGTAGACTACTGAGAGTGTGTTGTAATAGTGGTGACATGAACAAGACCAAAAAGTTTAGACTGAGACCACGTTGAATTAATGCTGCACAATTGTCTTTCCTGCTTTTAGAATCTTGATTCATTTTTTGATACCAGTATTGTTATTTTAATTAGCCATTAACAGCCGATGGCATCACTCTAGGGGCCTTGTGGCTTGGGAATGACTTTATTTTCGTTTTTACCACTATGTTGACTGTGCTGTATGTCAGACTCACACGCCGGAGATATTTGCTCAGTTTTCACAGCTCAGTCTCTCAGCACCAATGACTCTGTCTGATGTCGATACTTCACTGCAGCAGCTGGCTGCTATGCAGGTTTATTATCGGTTCTTTGTAGTCTTAGTATTAACAAATGTACAAAACATTAGTTTATACACTTGTTAACGGCAACATTTAAGGACTTGCACATCGAAAACAGCAAAAATTACAAAAGGTGATATTGCCCGCATCACACTGACCGTGTCTATAGGTGCAAAAATATCGCAAAAATGTCTTACGCAAGCCAAGTTATAGCCAATTTTGTCCAAATTTTGTTGCCAATGCAACGGGGGTCGGTGGGCGAAAATACGATTGGCACCATTCAATGGCCCATCCCCGAAAATCCCCCTATAGACGCAAATATCTCGCAGATATCTCGTACACAGACCGAGTTTTGTCCCAAATTTCGTTCCATGGCGACGGATGTTAATCGGAAAAAATGCAGTTTGCAGCATTCTATGGCCCATCCTCGAAACCCCCCCCCCTCTATAGGCACAAAAATCTCGCAGATATCTTTTACACAAGCTGAGTTATAGCCAGTTTTGTCCCAAATTTCGTTACCATGGCAACGGGGGTCGGTCAGGGAAAATGCAATTGGCAGCATTCGATGGTGCATCCCCGAACCCCCCCCCCATAGGCGCAGAAATCTCGCAAAAATCTCTTACGCAATTCAACTTATAGCCAATTTTATCCCAAATTTCATTGCCATGGCAACGGGGGTGGGTCGGGGAAAAATGCAATTGGCAGCATTCGATGGTGCATCCCCGAACCCCCCCCCATAGGCGCAGAAATCTCGCAAAAATCTCTTACGCAATTCAACTTATAGCCAATTTTATCCCAAATTTCATTGCCATGGCAACGGGGGTGGGTCGGGGAAAAATGCAATTGGCAGCATTCGATGGCCCATCCCCGAAAACCCCACTATAGGCGCAAAAATCTCTTATGCAAGCCACTTTATAGCCACTTTTGTCCCAAATTTCGTTGCCATGGCAACGGGGGTCAGTCAGGGAAAAATGCAATTGGCAGCATTCGATGGCCCATCCTCGAAAATCCCCCTATAGGCGCAAAAATCTCGTAAAAATCTCATACGCAAGCTGAGTTATAACCAATTTTGTCCCAAATTTTGTTGCCATGGCAACGGGGGTCGGTCGGGAAAAATGCAATTGGCAGCATTTGATGGCCCATCCCCGAAAACCCCCCTATAGGCGCAAAAATCTCATACGCAAGTCGAGTTATAGCCCATTTTGTCCCAAATTTCGTTGCCGTGGCAACCAGGGAGGGTCCGGAGTAAAATTAAATGACACCGTTAGATTCGCCATCCCCGAAAACCATACCCTAGAACCAAAAATTGCGACTATCTTATACACAGCCAAAGTTATGACCGTTTAAAGAGTTGCTTAATTTCCCCATAGGCGCCGTTGTAATTTTTTCGATTTTTGCGAATAAATACGTTAAATATTAATTTCAAATTTTTTAATTCCCAAAAGGCACATCCTTGCGCGAGACCGCGTCGTTTGAGCCATCGCACGCAAAAATCCGTCGAAGGGTCTGACCTGTAGGTGAGTTTCTAAAAAAAAGGTATATGGATAGAAAAATTTTTGCATATATTTCACCCATCTGCCGGGAAGCCCCCCTTGGAGGGATTTACATTAAATTTTGCATGAAGGGTTATCTCGCCGACATAATTAACCGTGCCAAATTTTATCTCAATCTGATAAGGGGTTTTGATTCTGTGGGGGGTCGAATTTTTGGCTTTCCCATAAGAAAGAGAAGTCGCCGTTAACACAGGGCTTGAACTACCGTTCAGCCTGTGATAATGAATGGATGTTGCACAGCATGACATATAGTAAGAAACTGCTAAGTCACATTGCAGTATTCATATGTCAGTCAGTTGGAGTGTCTAGGGCCCAAGGAGTGCCTGAACAGTCCAGCTTTGGGTGTCATTGGAACAGTCATGTTGATGGTTCGGTACCTTGAAGGTTCCTGTAACTGTTTTCAGTGCTAGCAGTCCCGACAAGCCACTTTTGATGACCAGCTTTGACCTTTCATGCATCATGAAAGTGAGCTGGTCAAGTTCTGAGATGGCTGACTGCCAGTCGGGTATACTGTTGTGGTATTGAACTAAGCTGCCTTGTCCTAGCCATCTCTTCTTCACTGGTAGGTGTAATGGCCATGGCCACAGTGCTAGGGAAGAAGCAGAGAGTTCTGCATAATGCTCGGTTTTGTTACCAAAATACTTTCTCAGTGAGCTAGTCAGCTAAAGCCAGTGGCTGTTATAACAGAGCCAGCCAATGTGCCATCCAGTCAGTTTGGTTTCTGGGTTAGTTTAATTGGGTTTAACCCTTGCCAGCTCAAAGTACTGCAGCGTAGGTGAGCAACATATCTCAGTATACATGACAGAAATTTTTTACATACCATATTCTTATACACAACCATGTTTGTACTATAGGAGCATTATGACTTGCTGTCCCATGCTGTCAGCGAGTTGTCTCTACCACAGACAGCGGTGTCATCGCCACAGCTGGCGATGGTGTCAGCAGCATGTGACACCAATGCAACACCGTCGAGTGCAGCATCGTTTACTTGCAGTGCCCCGACAACTCCAGATGTGCAGGTCGACACAATCCGACTGATGCCAGCCAGCACAGAGTCATCGTCGTCGTCGTCAGGACACCGTCGCAAGTTGTCGCATGACTCCGGGGCGTGTGAGCTCGAGGACGTTGCACGGTGTCTAGCTGACAGCGACATCTCCTCGCCGACGCATGCACAGCAATGCGCAGAGACCTCGCTGACTGTTTCCGACACACTCACCGGTACTGTCACCGATGATGTTACCACAATATCGTCATTCTCATTGTAAAATGGCTCAGAGTAACAACACGGTTATTTCCATTAGCACACCCATCATAGCATTGTGTCGTGTCGGCATGTGTCACATTGTCACGGTAAACTGAACTGAACTGTGATAATATGAACGTGGACTGCTGTGATACGAGTGATATCATGTTCTTATCTAACTAGCTGCTGTATGTCTGCCAGCTACTAAGTGTTCATTTGTGTGAGAGACAGTTATTGGTTGTATACTGGTAGTATTGGCCATATTTTAGATAATCAAAATCGGCCAATTGTCAGTTTACATAATCAGAATCAGTCAAGTTTAGATAATCATTAAAGTGTTTGGAGACTTCTTAAACAAAGACTTTTGCCTTTTTTTCTTACCAGTATGAGAATGCAATTACTGCAGCGTAATGATTTTATAGCATGACTAATTTGCTTGTCGCCAGGTTGTTGCTGAAGGAAATTTTATGATTACGACAGCAAAACACAAGTTAATTCTGATCATCGTATGAGTATGTAGTAGATCTGTATAAATATTATTCCAGGTTCTTTTTGCTAGCCAATTGTGTGTGACATTAAAATGATTATACATATTTATTAATGGCAAAGCAATCATACTGAGATGTGTTTTTATTCACTGATGAACTCATCAGTGAATAAAAACACATCTTAGTATGTGGCATACTGATGAATGCTCGTATTTATCCTAGTTTATTATCTGATCACATCACTGTACAAATTATGCTGAAATGTCTTGAATGTGCTCGTGTTATGGTTTTTGTTTTTTGTCAGTCTAAAAAGTCTAGTTCACATTTTCGTAAAGCAGACCAATAGTTTTCGTTCTTGTTTTAGTTACTGAAATGTCTCTAGTTATCAGATAAAGGATTGTTTTGTTTTCTAATTTGCTGCGATGTTGATTTGCTATCTATTTTAACTTAAGACTGGTCTGCTGCTGCAGACCATCATTTGCTGAACATTCTGTGTAAAATAGAATCTGTAATGTATAATGCATTAAATGAACTGATAGCAGTGTGTAGTTAGTTAGTTCATATGACAATGTCTGAGATATATTGTGTGTGCTTTGTTATTGTTGTTACTGTTGATGTCAGCGGTCTTGGTTTTTGTGGCAATATAATAACAATATAGTCATAGGTTACTTCACATTTGCTGCCAGCACTTTTATAGCTGTGATGGATGATTGCTGTGCGAGTTGATATTTGAAATTGTTTAGAAGTTGATTTGCGGTTGGAACATGACCAATCCACCGATTGTCTCATTTCACATATACACATTATATATGTGTCAATATATTGTTAGCCAGCTGCAGTTATCACTTATGAAGTATGTCAATTAGTAGGAATGTTTAACTTGTTTGTCGCGTGACAAAAAATTACACTTTTTATGGTATTTACGTATAAGTAAAACTGTCGAAGGGTTAATTTTTCTAATCCATTAATGCACTGCATTAATTTTTTTAATGCATTAATCAGAGATGTTGCTGTACCTGACCCCCAAGTACAAGTACTCAGGTCACAAGTACAAGTACTTAAAACTGACTATCAAGTACAACCCAAGTAATTGCTCTAGCTAAGGCCTGTAGGAATAGTGTTTGCTCCTACATTATATTGCTAAAATGGGAAATTATCCATTAAATAATGAGGAGGTAACGAATCTTATCCGCGTAGTTTCAGCGAGTATTTATTCGGACATGCTTTCACACTCGTATTCTTAGACCGACTGTCAGCAAGCTGCAAGAGTGCAAGTGTTCAGATAGCAATGCGTGCTGTGATTGGCTGGACGCCAATCATGCGGCATCTGCCTACATAGACTCGCCTACAGAGTGCGATAGTCTTTGTGACAATGTCATTTCTGACAATGTCATTTCTGACATAACTGTTACCATTGGTACATTTAAAAGCTGGCTGAAATCTGCTCTGTATGGTTGGGTTGTGCCTTCGTGCAGTGACACGTGACATTCCCACACTTATGATTCTTCATTGTGAACCGCTCAGCATGTATATAAACCAAATAATAATAATAGTCGTAATAGTGTTGTTGTGCTTGCCTGTCAGTGTTAATGATGTGTGAGTGATTATGTTATGACTGGGACTGTAATTTATATTATACATGTTTGTTGATAGGCGGCGTCACTGAAAGCATGAGCAGTGCCAGCTATGGTAACGCATATTAGTTAGTGTGGCCTGTTCATACTTCTGTAATGTCCATCATGGTCTTGCACTCCACTACCACTAGTACTGTTGGATGAAATAAGTTGCCATATTGCGATGACATTTGTGTAGCCCTAAATTGCAAATTGCATCCAAACCATTAAAAGATAGCAAATGTTTGCTACAGTAAGCCTCTAGAAACTAGCAGAAATGTGTAACATACAATTTTCCCTTACCCAACGATAATATTTTCTCAGAGATGCCACCTGGTGCCATTTGTTTCAAACTAAATATAGTTGTCTTATTTTATGATAGTCATTATTTAGGCTTGAAACAATAGTTTAATCATGACACTCATATGGTCAGTGCAATAGAGATGTGGCATGGAATTATACTGCATGAAATTGTTATTGAACTAGGATAATTTTCTTTGCCTTCACAGTCGTGTGCCGTAACTTTTGTCAGCATTTATTTTGTAGTATTAGAGTGAGCTTGATAGTGATGATGAGAGGTGCATATTATATTGTTTTTAATACGCCGCCGTTGTTAATTGTGTTATTTCTATGTGTGCCATGCAATACGTGCTGCCTGTTCAGCATTGTCAATATTGCATTTACAGTCGGTGTTCGCTTCAGTTGGGCATTACAGAGAGCCTCAGGCTTGTATGATTTATAAAACCTTTTCCATGATGCAAGCATAGTGGTGACTTGAAGAAACAAACTGTCGGAGATGAACGCTGCAAATGGACACTTATGTGATGTGTTGCTTGTGTGATGTTTGTCACTGTTAGCTGAATAGCAAATGTCAGTACTTGAACTAAGGCCGTCCCCGAAATGACCTATATACTGTGTTGGTGGGATGTTAAACACTACTCACTCACTGGTTCAGTACTTGAACTGACAATTGAACTGAGAAACTTCAATTGACATATCTGTGTTCCAGCTGTGTATATCAGTGTTTTTCAGCTTTTTTGCTGCAGCGGAACCCTACATAAGTGTCACCGTCACTCACGGAACCCCATGCAATGATCCAGCAGAGTATAGGCCTACGGGCGAAGTGAAAGTTTCAGAGTGTCTGGGGACTGTCAGATGTCTGTAAGGCAAGCAGCGGTTGGTTTGTTAGGTTTTGATTTTATCTGGGATGCAGTATTCGTTGACTTTGTTTAACACTGTGGTACGCAGCAATAACGTTAGTAGTAGAG
>Ga0209367_1009132_pt1 | contig 13491 bp, 7 predicted proteins | sample WorMetLIZISLAND2_FD_187412 | JGI IMG/M metagenome (GOLD analysis project Ga0209367, IMG submission 187412) | Marine gutless worms symbiont microbial communities from Max Planck institute for Marine Microbiology, Germany - Olavius geniculatus... ... | reverse complement strand
CTTTCAGTGCATGTAACTCTACAGTGACTTTTTTATTGATATTATGGTTTAAACAACGCATTTTCAATGACTGAATTTTAACTAAAGTTAACGATTAATTAATCGTTAAATTTCAAAAAGTTAATTATTAAACAAATTTTAATCGTTACCAGCCCTAGTTTTAATTAATATGCTGTCTTCACTGAAAACAAAAAATAAAATTCTATTGCATGTGAACACCTTTGAAGATGTTTTCATACTGATGTTTTCCCATTCATATTGTTTTTGTTACGTATTGGACATTGTGTGGATGGCGACGTGTGACTTTGTCTACACTGTGAACCATAAAAATGGCACCTTTTATTTTGAGAATAACCAGGCCAAATGCTGACCAAACTTTTTGCAGTATTTAGCAGAAATATAGCTGAGAAAATTTGCAACAAAGCTATGTTATGCGTGTACATTTCTGCCAAATATTGTAAAGTTTGGTCAACATTTGGCCAAGTTATTTCCAAAACAAAAAGGGTGCTATTTTTACACGCAACAGCAGCTATTGCTGTAGCGTGTCTTAGCCATCGCAATTGTGTCCGTTCATCACACGGGTGGGTCAGTCAAAAACAGTGCAAGCTAGAATCACCAAATCTTTACTGTTGGCTGCCTGGAAGACTCTAGTTTCAGGATCAGTAAAGCTTTTCCATAAATTCAAAAGGGTTCTCCCTGAGCGAGGGCGCTGAACGAGAGGGGTTAGCGAAAATTTGTGATTTTTAGCCAATAAGTCGCTGTATCTCAAAAACGGTGAGAGATAGGGCCTCTAGTTACTATTAATTACTAATAGGAAGTTGTACACGGGCTTTTAATTGGCACCGAGAGCAATGACCTTGGATGATCTTGAACACTGAAATAGGGGGTTTTGTGGATTTTTTGGTGATTTTGGGCTACAAGACACATTTCAAGAGCGAATTGCATCGAAATCACTAAAGATGGACCAGGACAAGCTGCATATGAAATTTTCAGCATTAAACGTAGATTTCAACGGTCCAAGTCTCGACCTTCTACGTTCAAGGAAACCTGCGCACAAAAGCGTCAAAGAGGGGTGCTTCTTTGAAATGTGCGCTTTTAGCCACTCAAACAAAAGCAGCGGCGCGAGACTGGTAGCGCCACCTGGTGTTTGCAAGTAAATGAATGAAACTTATTGTGTCCAGTGTCGATTGCTGAGATTGGTGAGCTTAGATTTTGTTCGCAGTGGCTCGTGTGCCTTCAAACATGCACTGCTGTCACTCATTCCTTTTTGCATTAGTTGGGCTTTTCTTGTTATCGTTTACGGTGTACATCTGATTATAGCCAGTATGTTTTGGATATTATGTCTAATGTCTACGTTGTGCCATTAATTGTAGATAGCAACACAAGATTGTGTTTATATCTATGACATGCTTGCACTTGGTGACCTGGGAGCACTTCGCGACGTCTTGCAAAATGACCAGATCTTGAAGGTTTGCTTGTTGTGGTTCTTGGCGGCAGTCTGGCTTAGTTCTTAACGTCATTGATCGCGTCAACGAAGTTAATCAATGCTGGGCTTGGTTAGTAACTTAGTAGTGATTGTTGGCAGGCAGGTAAACCATCTCGGTATGTAATCAGCCACCGAGGTCAACTCAACCTGGCCATCCCACCGTGGGTAGACACAATGAGTATCAGTAAGTAAAAGCTGGATGCAAACACAGGAGTCACACTGCATGATGCGCTAGCCCCGTATCCGTGGTCACCACCTCGCAGTGTAAACTGGTGTCTGGCTGAGGGCTAAGAAAATGAAGATCAGTGCCGCCCTGTGAGCCTTATGGCTCTGAAAGGACTTTAACTTTCGTTAACCATCTACATAGTTTTTGGTGGCATTGCTGATAGCATTGGCAGTTAAAAAAGGTTAACGGTCGCACATAGCTCCTAATGAGCGAACCCATCTCAGAGCTACGGAGCATCACTTGTCATATGGGATCACACAGTGTTACCTGCCACCCGACAGAGGTGAACGCGCCCCGCCTTAACTCCAGCCAGATAGGCCGGTACTCGATTTACCTACCACGGAGGGATGGAAGGCTGAGTTGACCTAGGTGGTTGGTTACATCCCGAGATGGTTTACCTGCCTACAGGCAGTCACCCATCGCACTATTAACCGGGCCCGGTGTACAGTAACTTCGCTGATCGGATCAGACGCGTTACCACTACACCACGCCTACCGCCTATAGTTGTGGTTATGGTAACAGGTGTTATGCTTATCTCAGATGATCTGATCTGTCTCTCTGCTTTTGTTTATCCATTCCCCTTGTAAAACTCATTTAACATTTAGAGCCGTCGAAAGTGTTAATTTTTTAACACGTTAACACATTGCATTAATTTTTTAACGCATGGGTTAATGCGTTAGTAATGCATCATTAGTATTGTTGGGAGCGCTGAATTTGCACGACTCATAAATGACGGACCACAAGAAAACAAAGACTGGAAATTGCAATACCTAGAAAATGAAGGACCAAATGGCACCCTGTCGTTTGAATATATTAATATTATTTACAGTAGTGATAGAACGGCAACTACAGTATTATTACTTGAATTCAATCGATCATCAAATAACCACAGCCTAACAAAATATAGGAATTCCTGCTTCACAGAATTTAGTAAATGACATATGTGTGTTGTTTTTTTAATGGCACATTAATGATTTTAACATGTATTAATTTATTAACGCATTTATTTGACAGCTCTACTAACATTGTGTAACACGAGAGCAGTACCAGTGATTGTCTGGAGAAGTGTCTTTGAAATGATCTGTAATGTGTCTTAACTTACTCTCTCATTGACCTTGGTTCAGCCTGAAGCAACTGTGGACAAGTGGACAGATTAAACCGAGATGTTAGTTAGGAAGTTTCTGTGAGTAAATATTTTGTGTTGGTTCAGGTGATGTACAATTGTCGCTGTTTGTCGGACATGTTCTGGCATGTTTACGGCGTTGTTCTCAGACGTGTCTTTGACTGCCAGGTGATTCTCTGCTTTTGATGCAATTCGTCTTTTTATATCATTTGTGCTATTTAGCTCTGCCAAAGTTTTGTAATGCATTAAACCCTGAAAACAAGTTGACCTAAAATCAAGGTATGTATTTAATAAACTTTAATAGCATTAATGACAGTTATAAAAGATTTCATACAAATGAGCTTTTCGATGATAAAAGTACTGATGTAGCGATGTGGCGCCATGCAACAGTGAAGAGTGGAAGAAACGGACCGCCCATTGTGCCCCTTGTCGTGGGAAGGACTACGGTCTAACGTAGAGTAATGTTAGCAGCCTGTGTTAGTCGGTCGGTGGAGACAGTTGGTATTGTGAACATGTGATAATTGACAGGTGGCTGTGGTAAGACTGGACTGCATTGGATACAGTGATGAGAATGATCACGTTCTTCCCACTCTGCCCTACAGTTTGATGCGCTTTCTGCGCCTTGACAAATCACACATCTTCTTTAACCGCGTCCGAGTCAGTGCGCCTGAGGTCAGTACGTTACCACAGTACATTTATACGCGACAAAAGAGGCACATAGTATTTGCAACGGGCTATATTTCTGCTAGTAGTCACCTCCAGCTTTCTATATCTGCCAAGCCAATTCACATGCCGAGCCTGCTATGCTTGCCGAATATTTTCGTTGGCTTGCGTGCTTGTATAATATTGTGCTGCACTCATTTTACTTTTTGTGTTATTATTATATTAGCACTACATAAAGTATATGCTGAAACACAAAACAAAGTGCAATTTGCATGGAACTATTTTGTGAGTGAGATGGTACGTTCAGCTCATTGGGTACGTCGGTTTGCATACGCAGACCGGAAACTTTACACTAATTCCAGTTAAATTCACCTTTTATTGGACTCAACATTTTGTGAACAATAACGAATGTGATGTGACAGTACATGTATGATTATTTAGCAGCATCCAAACACTCCATAACAAAGGATTTTTGCAATATTTTGTAACTCTACAACATCGATGTTGCTATGGATGCGTTGCCATGGCTTGGTCAAATGATCATTTTGAGTGCCGTTAGCTTGGTATGGTAAGCCAAAATAGCACTACCGTGGCGTCTATGGGTCGTGCGCTTACTATGCCTTTGGCGTATATATGTACTGTGACATTACTTTGAACAACCACTTTGATAGCTGGCTTGGTAATGTAATGGTAGGACTGTGGACTTGCGAGTTTGTTGACTCAGCTCCTTGTCTGGTTGCTGTCAAGTTTAGATTTGCTTTCATATTGCTTTCATACACTAATTAAAACAATACGTCAACGGAAACTGGCTTTCCTGGGGCATGTGTTGAAAAAGCATGGTCTGGAGAACTTGGTGGTGATGGGAAGGATGGATGGGAGGAAAGTGAAGGGGCGTCAGAGACTGAAGTATCTGGACAGCCTCGGAGAATCATGGAAGGACAAAGTCAGCTCAACAGAGTTCATCAGGGCTTCAGAGGCGAGACTGCTCTGGCAGCTCATGGTCGCCAATGTCGTTGACGATGGCACGGCAACTTGACACACTCATACTGTTGATTGGGCAACAGTTTTTGGACTTTGTCTCATGTGCGCCCAGGCCAACTCAGCTTGGCCATTCTTCCGTGGATATGCAAAATGAGTACTGGCAATGATCATGACCAACACTAGGGAAGAAATGGTGAGTTCTTCGTAATGGTAGGCTGTAACCAGGACTACTGGTGTACTAGTCATGTCGCTATCAAGTGGTTTGTACTTGTACGCTTGACTGTCGGTTTTTCATTATAAATGCTAAAAACTCATTGCACAGAGAACATTCATTACAGGTAACTAGTGGCCAAGGCCGAGGCCAGATTTTCCAGTGCCATGGCCACTATTATTTTTCCTTAAAGTTGCTGACAGTCTTAGAGGTCTGTTTCAAGCAGGGAGTTTAGGGCAATGTATGGTTTACGTGTTTGCTAAAACAGAAGATCCTGGATGTTGCTTGATTTACTTAGTTGCTTTGTTAGTGGATTTGTTCTTGGCTTCCAAATGTGCAGGAGATGAATTTGCAAGGATCAGGTGGAAATTGTAATATCTTGCAAATTCGATTCTTTACAAATTCCATTTTCTTGCCGATTCCATTCCTTGCAATTTCCTTTTCTTTTAAATTTAACTTTAGCTTTTTTAGCTTTTTTTGAACGTTGCGAATGCCACACTTCACCAAAAATCGACCATTTGTTTTCCATTTTTCTGACCTTGCAAATTTAATTTTTTGCAAAGTGAAGCGACCGACCTGTCAAAGGCCACTTGCATGGCCTTGGCCTCAAATACATTGGCCTGTGGTTATAGTGCAGTAGCAAGAGGAGGTATGCTTCACTCGCTCGTCTGCTGACGTCAAAGATCGTGGACACCACTTAGTTTATTTACTTACATAGATAGTGTCCTTGGCCTCAAAGACCGTTGGTTTTGCCTTGGCTTGCCTTGAGGACATTGGCCTGTGTGTGGTACAGTTGGATGAGGGGGTGTGGTTCACACGCCCACTGACGTCAAAGATCATCGACGCCGCGTGTAAGGATGTGAAATATTTGATAAGACTTCGCTGTGAGCTGCTGGAGAGACGTATGGATTACATGGGTCTGAACTCAGGCATTGGCTACTACATCGACTCACTCAGACGACTCTCTGATGAACAGTACCAGGACTACGTCAACTCAGAGGTGGGTCAAGTTATATATTGCTTTTAATACCGTAGTGGCCTCATGGCAGTAAGTAGTAGGTGTCCATTTTATCTAGTCTTGCAGACTTAACTGAATGTTTGTTTTGTTCATGTTTTTGGGAAAAAGCTGTTGTTGACTTTCAGATTTGGCGTGTTTGCTTTATAAGGTTTAATCACTAACATGGGTTTAGTGGAGAATTTAGTGATTCAAATTTTATTATTGATCAGCAGTTTTCTACAGTTAGTTTGTGCTTAACTGTTAATTTGCACAACACTAATTGTCAGAGCTGGATTTAGACCAGATGAGGGGGCCAGATTTTAACACGATGAGGCCTCGTTTGATAAAAATGTAGGGGGGGCCCTGACGTAATTTAATGTACAGAAACTTGTCATGTGTTTACAGCTGTAAACAATTTTGTATACTGTTTATATACAGCATGCTGCAGCTGTTGCCTGATTTCAGATATCGTTTTTACGCGCGAGAGCTAGCATAGCTAGTAGCTGTGGCGCATATTAGCTGTGGTAATTCTGTCTGTCTTGGTGTCACGTCCCGGTACCGTTCCAAGCTGAGGTGAGATAGAGACTTCTGGTTTTCACTGTATGAGAGCTAAGATTCTCTAGTATTTTGTGACAAAATTTCATGCCGCTGGGTGAGGGGGGTCTCCCGAACGAGAGGGAAAAAGAGAGCAGCAAACACAAGCCTGACCCGTAGCGTTACTCTACAGCATTCACACGGCGGTGCCACGCAACTAACTCGTTATGCTATTGTTGATGTATATCCACTTTGTCTCCCCCCCCCAAAAAAACGTCATACTTTGTTATTTTCTTATCTTCATGAAATATTAATTGATTTTCAAAATTTTTTCATTGGCACATTCTGTGGACAATTGACAATAAAGGAACTATTAAATGTCCCACTCCACCATAACTGTGTCACTACACTACCGTGTAAAATATAAATGTTAGAAAAACTTGCAATAGGCAACAATTGCATTGGTAAACAAATAAGACACTTTAGACTAAGATGACAGTAAATGATGCTACAATATATTAGAACCTTCTTTTTGGCTATCAGATGTGTTGAAAGGTACGTTTGTTTCTGGTCTTCCTGGCTTACGGGGCTTAGCAGTTTATCCACAGTGGTCCCGTTATCTTCAGCTGTGCATGCGTTTCAGTCTGCAGTCTCATGCCTTTGGTCGATGCTTTGCAGTTCCCAAATCCTTTTAGTAAAGTGGCCAGTTTTTCCCTTTTGCAGTTTGTGTTTAAAATTTTGTCAGTATCCTCTGCAAGGCATATTATTCGAACTGGTATTAATTTTTAATTACTGGCTTGTTTCTGTTGCTGAATGGCATGTTACAGCATGTTACACAGCTGGTATTTTGTCACCGCATTAAAAACCATTATTCACAATAACATTCTTTGTTTTTGTTTACAAACATTGGTCATGTATCAAAAACTAAACATAATTTAAGTTCGGTATGTAAATTAGTAAAAAAAATTGTTTAAAAAGAGAAGTTTGTGTGAGGGGTCATTTTGCCAATTTTTTTAGATTTTGGGTCTTTGAGTTGTTACAGCCACATTTTTACAGCTAGGCTGGCATGGAATGTGCCAAAATGTTTGCACTAAATGGCCAAACAAATTGTGCTACCGCTAACAGACAAAAGTGTTTGTTTCTAATTTTCTTCAACGCTCCATTCAAACATGTCAAATCTCATTACAGTCACGCGTTGGGGTCTGTATTTTTCATTTTTGGAGATGCACGTAAACTTCATTTTTCTTACCAATAATGTCGATGATGCAATTTATTAAAGCTACGATAGTCCTTTTGCATACACGCCAGTGATTTTCAACCGGGGTTCTGCGGAACCCAAGGGTTCCGCGAGAACCTGCCAAGGGTTCCGTGGCTGGTCAGTAAAAAGGTAAAAAAATAACCTAACGTGTGAAATTACATCAGACCATGCCATGAAAGTAATAAGCACTAAATTAGTTCGAAATTAGCACTTCTAGTCGTATATTTTTTGCATATATTGTTGAATATTTTCCTTTTTGTTAATAGTCTTAACATATTTGCATTGAACAATGAACACTAACGTATTAGTGTTAGCGTTAAAAATCGTTTTTCCATTTATTGAAAGAAGTTCAATTCTTGAAAAGTTTTGCTTAGAACATATAAAAAGTCTCAAGCAGCAGCGTAGCTAGATATGCTGTGGGGTCCAGACCCCCTGAGCTGCTCGAGGGCTTTCATGTAAAACGTAAAAGATCCAATGATAATTTTTGGGGTTGGTGGAAGGGAGCTAAACGGCCATTGGCGACCGCCTTGTATGGTGTTTTTGGTTGAATGCAATAATGATTTGCTGTCCACGTGTGAAATAAAATTGCTAAATAATATTGTCTTATGCGGTCAAATTAAACAAGTCTTTGCCTGCTGCTTAATTATCAGTTTAAGAGGACTTTGCCCCTAGATCCCCACTGGTTCTGTTTTGACTCTACTGGGGACATTGGTCCCCAGACCCCCTGACACAAACCTCGCCTACGCCGCTGGACTCGTGCATCATTGCATAAATGCATGGGGTTCCGAGAATGATCTTCATGCTTGTTAGGGTTTCTGCTGCAGCAAAAAGGTTGAAAAACACTGGCATATGCTTTACTGTTCAACTACTTTGGAGGTATATTCTACGTGCAGCACGTCAAACAACGTTGTCCCTCAGGTAGCATCTCATTGCAGTCACGCCTGTATTTCGATTACAAATCTAAAATACGTTTTCCATAAACTAGGCTGAAACGGCTAAAATCATTTCCCGTTGAGCTAGAAATAGTTTTAAGGTAGACGTTGTGGAAAATAATGTTGAATTTTTCACCATTTACGAAATATAACATTAGAAACTATGAAGTTTGTTTTTCGGGTCTCATTGCTGTCACCGCCTGTTACGTTTACAGTTTTAATAGCACGAACATAGCGCTCCAACTGCTGAATTTGGCCTACTGCCTGAATGAGAAAAAACGTTTTGTGCTTTGAACTGTGCTCACTGTCATTGAGCGTGGCCATGTTTAATGCAGTTTTCTCATTACAGTCAGTCATGTATCATTACAGTCAGTTGCTCATTCATGTCACGTAATTCTCATTACTGTCACAGTCATCAAAACAATTATTGTACAATAATCAACGTGCAAATTGAGTAAACTAGCTGTTATAATGACAGCAGAGTTACAGGTTAACAATTTCGTGCACCGTGTACACAGTCAGTTTGCGTCACCTGATTACACTGCGGGTAATAGACTGCCAAATCAAGTAAATATATGTACTTTTTGAGAATTCCAATTCGCTGCACATATGCGTGCACTGCAAACTGTGTGAGCAAAATGGCACATGGTAACAAGTCTACTTTCTGTGACTTGATATTTATTGTCTAATTATAAAATTTTGAATTTAAAAGGATTTTTCTTCATTGCCCAAATGGATGTGACAGTAATGAGAAAATTTTAAAATGTTCTCTCGACATTTTACTGCAAGCAGTTTCTCATTCCTGTCACATAATTCTCATTACTGTCACGATCATTAAAGTAAAATATTCCACAACAATCAGCATGAAAATTGAGTAAATTAGTCCTTAAAACGATAACAGAGTCACGGGTTAACAGCTTGGAACGCCTTGTACACAGCCAGTTATCCTCATGTGATTGCACAGTGAATTAGGACTTATAAAATAACTAAGTAATACTTTTTGTGAATTTCGCTATAAACATGGATTGCTTTTGAATTAACATCTTAATCAATAAGCAAAATATCAAATGGTCACACATCTAGTCTTTTATCATTTTAATATTTAGTTTCTGATTGCAAAAGCATTCATTCTTTGCCGCCCAAACACGTGTGACAGTAATGAGAAAAATTTAAACTGCACTGTCTAAATCTTGCTGCAAAAAATTTTCTGCAAGGAATCATGCAGGGAAATTCATAAATTATTATTTTGCAGTAAATATAGATAGAGAAAATATTTGGTTTTATACGTTTTTCTATGCTTTATTTTTCACATATTACTGTGTCCAAAATTTTTTAAAAATGGCGAAATGACCCATATATTCTGATTATAGTGATTTCACAAGGTTGTGCAGCACCACAGTTAAGGTGTGGTGAGATATTTTATAACTACTTTATTGCAAATTGTCAACAGACTGTGACAGTAAAAAAATTTGAAAATCTGTTAAGATATGGTGAAGATATGGACAATGACAAAGTGTGCCAGTTTTTTTGGGGACACAGTGTACATGGCAGTAAATGAAATGTCTAACTTGATCGATTTCGAGCAGATGCAAACTATTTTAATACCCAGAGCATATGCTAGAATTAAGACTTTCTTCTCAATCGCCTGTAGTTATTTCGATGACAAAATTATAAATGTTAAGACACCCAACTTTTGCCATAGGTGAAGCAAGTAATCTCTAAAAAGATGTTATTTTGTCGCTATTGGCTTGTCTAGCGTGAAAATGGTTGCAGATAGGCACAGACATGCTGCTTATCATAATAAGCATTGGCGACGAGCTTCTTAGAAAGGTCAACATCGATTACCTTGAATGACCTTTAACCCCAAAAATATAAGGGGTTTTAGTGAAATTTTTTGCAATTTTGGGCTGTGACACACATTTCAAGAGTGAATTGCGCCGAAATGGCAGGAGATAGACCAAGACAACCTCCATATGAAATTTTTGTAGATTTTAGCAGTGCATGCCAGACCCTCTAGATTCAGGGATGCCTGCTCATGTGGGTGTCAAAAAGGGGTACCCCTCTAAAAAGTGGTTATTTATTCGCTGTTGGCTTGTCTAGCATGTAAATGGTTGCAGATAGGCACAGACACGCTGCTTATCATAACAAGCACGGACGACGAGCTTCTTAGGAATGTCAATATCAATGATCTTGAATGACCTTGAACCCTAAAAATATTGATTTCAAGTGATTTTTTGCTGATTTTGGGCTGCAAAAGAGTGAATTGCGACTAAATGGATGGAGATAGACCAAGATTAGCTGCAAACAGTTACTGCTACAGGCTCTTGCGCATCTCATGAGCATTAGCTCAGATTTCTCGTCTGAAATCAGATGCCTTATACAGGCCAAAAAAATGTCGCGCTCCACTGAGCAAACTCGTCAGTGTCACAGCATGCCATAAAAAGGTCTTTACAAGCCAGAAAGTGTTGCACTGCTATCCACCATTCTCTGGCCTGTGGGCAGGCTCGTCGAGAGCCACAGCAGGGTCAGGGGAAACATTCTCGCAGAACCCCCAACATTTTCACAGGGCCCCTCTGAGGAGAAAATTTTTGAATTTTTTTTCAAAATGGTACATTCTGGCGTACTTTAAATTTCTGGCCATTGGTGGGGCCCCCTAAACGTCACGGGGCCCGGGTAGCTTACCCTCCCTACCCCACTGTCTCGATGAGCCTGCCCATGGGACTTGTTTTTTGTGGTGACCCCAGTTTGGCTGAACACACTTTAATCCATCGCTACTAATTGTCAGGCATGGTGTCTTCGAGGACTTTCCTTGACCTCAGGAACAGCTCGAGGACAAAAAAATTGTGGCTTTGGCCTCGGAGAGGTTTGGCTTTGGTCTCGAAGATCGCTGGCCTTGGCCTTGAAAATGCTGACCCTCACCCATCTCTTCTAGTTGTGATAGGTTAGTTGTATTTACAGAGCTCATTTGTTCCGGATGAGTTGTTCTGGCGCTTGTGTCGTCATCGCTGGAGCCATGATGTCGCAAGACCACCCGCCAGACGCAGCATTCCACGAGATCCATATGTCTGCCTTGCACACGACTCCATACCACACCTACAGGAACTTGTTGTCACTGCCGATGACAAGTGAATCAACACAGACTGCGTGAATTCCTGGGCCAACGCGGTTTAAAAACGCAGGCCGATGTCCATGCGTATGTGCTAGTGAATGTAATCGCAATTGGAATACTGTAACAGGCTAATTGTTATTATTGTTAATTAGTCCGCCCAGAAACAACAGTTTTCGAAGCGGGCTTATATTTTGCCGCAGATGTTTTTAAAAAAAATTTTTGTTTCAAACGCGAGATCTTTGAGCTTCATCAGCCGATCGCCACAAAATTTTGCAACGTAGTCAGTAGTCCTAGGCCGAATTTTTGTAATGCCAGTTTAATATTTTGGGGCTTTCCCCTTCCCAAAAAAAATTGAGTTTAAATATCTCCAGAATGGATGAAGATATTCAAACTGGAATTTTGTTAGACAAAAAGTTGGGTGAACTTTGATCCAGAACTTTGGAGATTTTGATGTGTAATCATAACTAACCCAAATCGACTTAATCCTATATTTTGGCCTCTGAGGGTCTTCGCTTCCAAATTTTTGCACATGCTAGAGATTGACCAAATGTTGCTAGCGCATTCCCCACTGGAGATGGGTTCCCCTACAATTTTGTTAAAAGGGGGTCAAAATTGGCTTAACATTCAATGAACGCATGCCTAAAACTTCGGGTGTAAAAGAACTAGCCCCACGAGACTTTGCCACATCATATACCCCTAGATGGGAGTGACAAAGCACTTTGGAGGGCACTGCCCCCTTAAAATTTAGGAGGGCAGAAAATGTCCAGCATTTGGTGTGGTTTAGCTCAGCTTTTGATTTTGACCGCAAATATCTCTGGAACAGATAGAGATATCGACAAGCGTCAATGGCGTTATCCAGCAGTGTTCCTCAGGAGTTGAACAGAAAAATTTGGTGAACTTTGGTGCACTAACAAAAACGTTGTAGACGCACATGTGGACTGACCCAAAGTCGACAATGCACGTTCTGCGAATGCTAATGCATTCGAATATGGGCCATGTGACTCTGCTGACGGGAAAATTCCCCCTCCGTGAATTTTCCCCCTAATCAGACTTACAGCAATTGGCGGACTCACGTTGGGCTTTGCCCCAAATTTCTAATTTATTATTGGTTACAACTGTGTTGTGAACTGTAGCATTTTTGGTTAAAAACAGGTTAGGCAGGAATTTCAAGTCTTCTGATGGGCACTGCAAATTTTTCACAGAGGAGATTTTGGATTTTTCAGAATTTCAATTTTGCCTTTAAATTTGCTGATGATTGCTTTTCTGCCTCGAATGGAAGAAAATGTTCTGAAGAGAAGACTTTCCCACAATTTTCCAGCAGCCCAAAATTTACAGTGAGGGGTGGGGCAGTTACCCCACTGCCACAATGACAACCAGTACGGTCGGCTATCCGAGCGACAGCTGGGCTTCTTGTTCAAACTTGGCCTTGCCTGGCTGGAGTTACTCTGGCAAATTAAGAGAATTGATGTTAGCGGTGATGGTAAGTTATTTTGGATAAGTGAAGGCGAAAATAATCAATGATGTATATATTGTGTGCCTTAGTTGATAGTTTTGCTATATTTTAGATACAAGAAATTTGAGCTAATGCTCACGAGATGCACGAAAGCCTATAGCAGTTACTGGACAACAACGATAAAATAACGACTTTTACGGAGGTACCGCTGTTTGATGCCCTCGTGCACAAGTTTTCTTGAATCTAGAAAATCAAGACTTGGATCGTCAAAATCTACGTTTAATGCTGGAAATTTTATATGCAGCTTGTCCATGTCTATCTCAATTGGTTGCTGCACAATTCGCTCTTGAAATGTGTCTCGCAGCCCAAAATCGCCAAAAAAATCCATAAAACCCTCTATTTTGGCGTTCAAGGTCATTCAAGGTCATTGAATTCGGCGCCAATCGAGAGCCAGTGTACGACTTCCTATTAGTGATTAATAGTAACCTAGGCCCTATCTCGCACCATTACTGAGATAC
>Ga0209367_1009131_pt1 | contig 13491 bp, 7 predicted proteins | sample WorMetLIZISLAND2_FD_187412 | JGI IMG/M metagenome (GOLD analysis project Ga0209367, IMG submission 187412) | Marine gutless worms symbiont microbial communities from Max Planck institute for Marine Microbiology, Germany - Olavius geniculatus... ... | reverse complement strand
GGCCGATGTGTATTATGGTCCCGATGGGCCGAGTCCAAGTGATATGCGATTTTCGAAACTATAACTACTGAACTGGAAATGCTATAGGCTTTCGCGCGTCTCGTGAGCTTTGCTCAAATTTCTTGTATGACTTGAAGTACCCAAGTGATTTTAGTTGTACGGCCCAGACGTTTTACTGTAGGCCTATCGGTGGTCTGATTAGCTCCGATGTATGTTAATTCGTCTCCGTCTGGCATTACGATTCTAATGATTAATTATGGCGTAGTCTACTACACCTGCAGCGTTTCGTTGGTACAGCGACAGAGATTGTTTACAGGCTTGAGAGTGTGAGTAATGGTGCTAACCGCCCACACGGCACCGACTAGTGACCACGCAGCTCATGTAGGCGTCAGTGTCGGTGACACGCGAAGAAATGCTCAATGGCCGCAACCACACACACACGCACACAACTCAGCCTGGTCATCCCTTTCTGACGTCAACACATACGTGCACGCAGGAACTGATTACGTCGTCGGTCATCATCTGCTGTCAGTTGCTGCATCTTCGGCCGAGAAACGTCGTTTTCTCGCAGTGCCGCCCGCGTGAAAGACGTAATCACATCTCGCATGTTCGTGACTCTATGCAGCAGCAGCAGCAGCCGATCGAGTCAACTACAGGAGTGGACGCATCGGACGACGTTCTGTTGACACGATCACGTGATGACCAAGTCACGTGACGACTACTGCAACGCACTGCTCACCACAGCCGAAAACCGCAGCGCTGACAACGGATGCACCAGTTACCTCGCTACACGGACAACTCGTCGCAGCAGAAAATAAGTAATTTGAGCAAAGCTCACGTGACGCGCGATAGTAGCGATCCTGCCACCTAGGCAAGGAGCCCTGGATCCAGGGCTCCTTGCCTGTACAGCATGCAATAAAATAATAGTGCGTTTCGAAGGAGTACCCAAATTTCCGTGTGGAAAACTCCTTGAATTTAAAAGGTCGAAATTGAGATTGATAAAAATGGATGTTTTATGCTAAAAAAATTTATAGGTGTACGCAGGTTGTCCAGGTTTATCTCCAGCCATTTCGTTGCAATTCACTTACAGGCAAAAATTGCAAAAACACTAAAATCTTCTAACGTTCAAAGTTTAAAATCATTCAACGTCATTCAAAGTCATCGATGTTCACACTAATAAAAAGCTTGTCACTGTTGCTTGTTATGATGAGCAGCTTATGTCTCTGTTTATCTGCAACTGTTTTCACGTTACACGAGTTAATAGCGGTAAAATAACCACTTTAGGGGGCAGCCGTCTTTGACGCCCGCCTACACCGGCCTCCTTGAACCTAGAGGGTCGAGACTTAAACTGCTAAAATCTACGTTTAATGCTAAAAATTTTATGTGCAGGTTGTCTTGGTCTATCTCCAGTCATTTCGTCACAATTTACTGTTAAAATGTGCGTTGCAGCCAAAAATTGCGGAAAATTCACTATAAACCCCTTTTTGGGGTTAGGTCATTTAAGTTCATTTACGTTGACAAGTTTTAAAAGCCTGTCACCAGTGCTTGTTATGATATGCAGCAAGTCTGTATCTATCTGCAACCGTTTTCACACTATAAGAGCCAATAACAGCTAAATAACATCTTTTAGAGAGTGTACCCCTATTTAACGCCCTAATTCGAAAGGAACCCCTCTCACCCAAGTGCACGAAATTTTGTCACGATAAACTAGAGACCTTGGGGCAGCCCACAGTAAAGATTTCGTGATGCTGGCTTGCACCGTTTTGACACAATACAGCAGTGTGACGGACAGACAAAGGGACAGACAGACAGACAGACGCCCAGGCCATGGCTAAGATGCGCGAAGCATTCTGCTATCGCGCGTAAAAACCAAGTAATTTGAGCAAAGTTCACGCGACACGCCGCAGCATTGTTGCTGCCACCTGGGAAATCAATGTACAACGTACAGTAAAATAATGCGTTTAAAAGGTCGCCCAATTTTGAAACCTCCGTACGGAGAACTTCTTGAGCCTATGCGGTAGAGCTCAGACGGTTAAAATATATACGTTCTATGCTAAATACGTCATACGCAAGTTGTCCTGGTCTCTTTCCAGTAATTGCAGTGTAATTCACTGTTGAATTATGCGCTGCAACCTAAAGTCTCCAAAGAATCACTATTTTTTTCTTATTTTTTGTAGTTGAAGGTCGTTCAAGGTCATCGATGTTCGTATTCTTTGAAAGCTTGTTGGCAGTGTTTGTTACAATAAACAACAAGTGCCTATCTGCAACAGTTTTCACTTTTTACGCTAGACTAGTCAATAGCGATAAAATAACGACTTCTCAAGTGGTAACCCTCTTTGACGTTTTCGTTCGAGCAGAATCTCCACTCAGCAGCAAGAAATTTCGTCACAAAAAACTAGAGTTATTGGGCAGTTTATAGTAAAGATTTCGTGCAGATTCCGGTTTTCACCGTTTTGATACGGCAGCAAAATGTGACAGACACAAGGACAGACGAACAGACGGACGGCTCTACGACAGCTAAAACGCGCTTAGTACTACGTGCTGTCGCGCGTAATAACTGTTTATTTTCTAATTTTCATTCATAACCTTAACGTTAACCCAATGCTCCGACCAGTTGACTGTGTGTGACACGAGATAGTCCGAGACGAGCTGACTAGTCTCGGCTGAAATCTGCTACAGATAAGTTGCAGCGTATGCTGACGGTCGCCAAAACTCGGATAGACGGAAGGGCATGACGTATAACAGCAGCGAAACGCGGTGACCAACGGCGTCGGTTAAAAAGTTGCAATTTTCTGACAAACACTAAATTTTCCACAGAATTTCGTCAGACAACTGCAAATTTTCGGCAAGGTGGTCAAAATTTCACTTTTTTCCTTAATTTTCCCAAAATTTACAATTTTTTGTCTTAAACTGTGCATTTTTGGGCGAAAATTTCCGACGAGAAGATTTTCCGATAATCCTTTTAAATTGTTTCCTTACCTCTTCGCTTGCTACAACGCCACCGATCGGTGACACCCGTGCCAAACCTTGCAGATATTTTAGCGTAAAACATGGCCCTCTGCATTTTTATTGTGTTTTACGGCTTATATGCGTGTCTGTAAGCTAATTCTTTGTGTTATGCTGTCATCGTCGATCGCAGCAGCCTGTCTACATTTTTTGTTTTAAAAAGCACGTTAAAAACGTGCGTGCTAGTGCAAAGAATCGCCGCCACGGCAACTATACTGTATCAGAAGCTTTCAGACTCGCATCAGCAATGCATAGAAATAGCTGGAACACGCCGGAAACCAGAACAACGCTGAAGCAAAGTGGCACAACAAAAGAATTAGCACTTTAGCGCTCTTTATTCTCGAGATGTTCTTAAATGAAAAACTATCGATAGTGTTTTTTTTTGTTTTTATACGGCAGGTGTACTAGAGGCAATAAAAACACACTGCACTCTAGCAATCTGATGTCTGACGTTCTATGCGTCCTTATAAATAAATTAGTAATTCAAAATTATTCAAAGACGCGTCGCTACAGGAAGTTTATATTCAATGTAAGGCTTTTTAATGATGCTGTCCACGAATTTATACAAATTCGCAGCTCTGAGATAATCATTCATGGCCTTCCTCCAATCGGGATGGAAAACAACGATTGTGATGACGTCAGAATACCGTAACGTCACAGGTAAGATGATAGGGTCTCGTGGCAGCTGGACTCTGGCAACGTGTGTACCCAAATTTGCCCGGGTGTACCCTCTATCGATTACCTTGAACGACCTTTATTCACGGCCAGGAAGACTCAATGATACGTGCTCACGCAACTTGCATTGAAAAGAATACTGCTAGGTCTATCAAAGTCAGATATCGCTGCATACTGGACACAATAAGTAAACAAGCGATATAAAACGTGGAGAATACTAATTATAACAGAGTAATAATATACTAGTAATAATACTAGTGTTAATACAAAATGTCAATGTTTATGGTGCTGTAATTGTGGCATAGCCATTGCGTGAGTTCACCCGGTCCACGTAAACGCACATTAAACTGAAGTCATACCGTTTGCCTTCCGGGCTCTCGTCTTCTGCTGGTACTAAAATATACTGCTCGGTGGCACGTTTAATTGGTGTGAGAACATTACACAAGGCAGCTGATAACTGAAGCAGAAGCGTCGACGCAATTAGACCGCTATACGCTATGATTTCTGCCATTACGTCGGCCACAGAACCGGAAGAAAACGCGCCGAATGAGCACATAATATAAGTCTAATAATCCGAGCTAAATCAGGCACCAGACGACACTAGAAAAAATCAGTACTTAAAAGGCTGAAGAGGACTAAAGATAAATGTAGTAATGGCATGAAGAGACGAAGAATACAGCGAAATCAGTTCATTATGCGGCCAACAGCCGATAGTTATCTTTTCCAGCTTTACCTTCGAATAATTGCCGCACAATATTGTCAAAATGTACCAAGTTTTCTCGCGCTTTAAAAAAGCTTCAAATAAAGCGGGTGAACGACTATTAAATTGTTGACAACAATTAGTCGCTTGCATGTCTTCGTCAGCAGCCGTATCGATTCTGCTCGTTTGTCATTAGTTTGCCGTAGCCTACAAAGAAAAGTCGTCACTGTTGTTGCTGAGTGAAATTCTGTTAGGGTTTCCTCGCGAGAGTAGTCGTAGTCTAGCAGTAATCGTCTATCCGCAGTCCACCGCACTAACAAATCAGTGAAACAAGCAAACTGAAAGGCGCTTACTTTGCACTGGGGGAAAAAGAGGAGAGCGACGAAAACAGCAAAAAATGCAGCAGCAGCGGTGGTAGCTAAGATGTTTCTGTTCGCTTGTTTTTGTTGGTTTGCAAGCAAGCAAATCACGAGACAAGGAAACAAAAAACATCTCAGTCGAGGGGGCTGCTTGTGCGAAACAACGACAAGGAAGAGGAAAAAAACAACAAATGTCATGTGTCTTTTGTGTATTTATTTTTAATATCTAAAGTATTAGTGAGTATCGTTATTATTGTTTGTTGTTTGTTGCGCGTTTGTTTTGCAAGTACAGCGGCAGTACGCAGTGTCTTTTGGTTTGCTCGTCTTTACGCGCGACAGCAGAATGTTTCGACCTAGGCGTCTGTCTCTCCGTCCGTCCATCTATAGGCCATTAAAAATTTAACAAAAACAGCCATACGCGTAAACAAAATATGAAGTGATAATGCCGTCACAAAGCATTGCTGTGAAAAAGTAAGCACGTGTGGAATTGCTTTGAGTAAACTTTATGACGGTGATCAGTTACAAAGATATTGCACTTCAGATATTAATATTCTTAACAGTAGCCAAGGCGCTTATAACTGTTACTAACTACCTAATGGCGTGACTGAACAAAGCAGACGACACTCGTCAGGCATGATGTCACCGCTGACCTGCATTGCTGACAATACTGAACAAAATTCTTTTTATATCCACGAAATGGCCATATGAATAAAAAAACTAATATTGCACGCATCACCCGCTTAATATAGGCCCGGAAAACACTTCAATAATGTTAATTTAACTAATCGTATTATTGCAGTTATTGGACCGTTGTGTAAAATGGCCGAGCACAAACGTCTATGAAGTCGAGTCAAACTAAAGTCGGAGCTCATCTCATAGTTAACCGAGTTCTAGCCAATTTTTGACAAAAATTCTACAAATTTTGTTCCCAAGGAAACGAAAGTCAACCATGGTAGACTCACTGAAATTATTTATTTGCTCCACCCTCAAAACCTCTTGTTAGATGCAAGAATCTCGTAGATATCTCGTACATATGTCGAGTTATAGCCCATTTTGTCCCAAATTTCGTTTCCATGGCAACGAGGGCCAGTCAAGGTAAAATTCGATTGGCAGCATTCGCGTCGAATCTCTTTTGTTTAGTCGTAATAGCAGTATCCGTTGTGGTAGACTCCACCGATAATCTCGCACTCCGAGTGTGAATAAAGGGACGACCTGTGACGATAACAAACACCATCGTACTTGTAGCCACCGGCGCAAGCGCCACCATAAATAACGCCGATCAGGATGGCAAGGAGGACGATAGTGACAACGATTCCAACCGAGGAGACGATGTACGAAGCACGTGCAAGCTTGCGAGCACGCTGTGGGTCCGACACCACCGTGTCTTTCGCAATCACTGCAAACGCACAGCACAACGCGCTTAAGGCGCAAGTAAGAACACGTCTTTATCGTTGCTTTGAGCATTCAACTAATTTTAATGGTGCTAATGAGTAGAGAGCTGCACGGGAACGACAATTTATCCCCATCCTTATCCATCCTCGTAAACTTGGAACCCATCCTCAACCGTCCCCGCTAAACCCTTTTCCCATCCCCATCCATCCCTGCACAAGTTGCTCTTATCCCCATTCCGTCACCGTAAATTAAAGCACTTTAACACAAAATGTATCTTTTCCTTCTTCATATACAAAACTAGATATTTGAGTTCCGCACTCCGGAACCCAACTATCTAGTCTTGCATGAAAAAGGCCTAAAAAGAGAAATCCGGATAAATCAAGGCGAGCAGAAGTGAATTTGGTCTGTTGTTCTGTTTTACGTTAATGGCATTTCAAATAGTAAGCCATAAAATAAAATAATTCAGTGACAAGTTATTGCTGAAAAGTTAAAGCACTCTCCACTCGAGTGTTTTGAATAGCTGCGATAGGCGTACACTAGTTTATGCAACTTCATGGAGAAACAATTACAGTCCATCCACACTGTCACCACTCAGCTGCTGGGTACGCCGCTCATTCACAGTCCAGCCAGCTGTGAAGAACGATCTCTCTGACCAAGTAGGTCTACTGGCTGCTGGTATACCAAGCAAACCTCGAGCAACTTGTCCCAGTTTCGTCCACTTCTGTGACTTGCTTTTCCATCTTTTCCAAGACGCATGTGGGAGATCTTCAGTTTATAGCTCGGACTTTAGTTCAGACGTTGGCTACCGCAGTATTACCGCCGTCTCCATTACCGTGCAGCTCTCTATTTATGAGCTTCTTTGATGACTGGGCACTTTTCTATTAGCAAATAGAACTGTAAATCATGAATGTCAAATCAAGGCCGCTACTGCAGTTTTGAGTTTTCTGAGGATGTGAAAGTGAAAGCAAAATATGAACGATCTCATGAAACAGTGGCCTAGAAGTGATAACCTTCTTCCAGTTTACACCACACTTCTTTTTTTCTTTTTTTTCTTTTCCAATAATGCACACATCCTCTTGCGAGTAATGTCGTGCACGTTTTACATTATTTTTTTCCAAATTTGCACCACACTTTATATTTCGCCCAATTCACACCACACTTTCTTTCCAAATCCACGCCACACTTCTTTTTCACACCACACTTTTTTAATGAAAAGTAGTGTGATGTGAATTTGGGAAAAAGGTGTGGTATGCGGTAGCCACACCACAACTGTTTTGCGGAAATCCTCGACGTGCGCTTATCAGCAGGAATTCCGTCTTTATGCCTAAGTCATACGACGACTCTTTCTTTCTCGTCTACATTTCTTCTTTGCCTATCCTGTTCATTTCTTTTACGATGGATCTTTACCTTGATGTATCTACTTTCTTTTAATCTATTGGCTAATTCTGTTGATCCTTAATTATCCCGTAAATAGCTTTCTAAATCACCTTCTTTCTTAACTTTGATAATCGTTGCAGCAAAAGTTGCAGCTGTAGGCCTAACGTCATTACGCATGGCCTAAACCTAATGATGACCAATTACAGTCGAGAAGGCCTCACAAAACGGTACAGGGTGTTAAAAACGAGAACCTTGTTTTAACTTTGCGTTAAGTTCCGTAAGTCTTGAATGCGCACCGATTTTAAGCACTTTTGTACTGTTACATCAAAAAATCCATAAAAGCAAAATTAGCCTATGCTTACCACCTCAACATTATTCTGTAATACCCTACCTAGCAAAGCACACACTACTCTTTATATCGATGCTGCATGTTTGATTTATCAGTGGCTAGTCCAGGGCCTAAAATAGTTTAAAATTCCTACTGTGCACCTCCTGTCTAGGCTGTCCTTTCCTCCCTCTTTTTTCTTCTTCATCTTCCCCCTCCCCTTTTTCTTCATATTTCCTTTCTTTCCCTCTCTTTCTTTTCCTTGTCCCTTCCTCTTTCCCTTCCTTTCTTCCTGACACCAGGACAGGAAACCGTTCATATTTTGCTCTGTGATCGCCGCAAAGCTCGTTGGCAAATTTGCGGCTTTAGGCCTACACTGAACATCCAGAAGCCGAAAGTGTTTCAACTTCAAGAGGGCTTCGTTTTCTGTCCCTTTGATCATGGGCTGCATGGGCCCCTAGACTCCAATGGGAACTCTACCCCAGTTTTCCATTATAGGATTGCGCTCTGCGCACTCGCCATGGCCTCCCACCCCTTTTAACATATCCCAAGTATATATACGCCGTACTAGGCCTACATTTTGTGGTGTAGTGTGGTCACATGTATCACTGTATCAGGGGTCCCGCTGGCGAGTCAGTACCATTTGAGCCCCGCGCTGGCAAAAGACGGCCTCTCTAAGCTTAGAACGACAGAGTATGACTAAGCCCTTAACTATCAAATAACGAAAATCTGGGACTTTATTTCGTAGCTCTAAATCCTTGAATAAGCAAAATTAGTAAGTAAATAAAATTTTTCATAGTGCGCAGTCTTAGCCAGTGGTCGAACTGTGAACCGGTATAGAGGAAAACTGAAAACCTGCTGAGTCAAAACAGTGGGTTTTAAGAAGACGACGAAAATGTTTGATGAGACGCAAAGAAAGTAAGTTCCAAACAAATCGAAAAAACGCTAAAACAAGGAAGACAGAAACTCCACGGACTTAAGGAACTGACAGCAAATTAATGTTGGAAAAGCGTGGAGAGTGTGCATTAATGCGTACCATTTAAAAACAGCGGAAATGACTTAATTGAAAGAATCTGCACTATGCTGCCTTTTCATCATAATAATTAGCTCAGCATTGATTGACCGTAAGCTATCTACTGCATGTAAATTTTCTGGTTACTACTCACCTGCCAGGATAAAACCGACAAAACCGAAAAAGCAATTGCAGACCCAAAAGACACAGCATGCATAGATGAGGGCACCAGTGAACGTCTCGACGACCTGGTGGACGACGAGCGGTGGTTGGGAGGCGCTGGCTACAGCGCCGTATCCTCCTACCCCCGGGTATCCTGCGCCTGGTGCGCTCGCCATAATAGGGGTCGTGGTCTGGTACGGTGGACCGTATCCCTGGGATGGTAGAGGGTATGCGGCCTGCTGGAGCGCTGGTGTTGCCGGGTATTGCGGTGGCGGTAGTTGTTGCTGCTGCTGTTGGTCGTCATCGCCATGCATCTGATCGTACATTTTGTTCTCAGCCGCCATGGTCCTTTGCGCGTCATAAGACTAATATAACAACAAAACAACCGATAGCACAAGATTAATCGTTAAAACGCCCATTCAAGTCGCACTAATAATAATAAAACTTTTTAAAGTACACTGTAAAAAGAAAAGCTTTCGTTTTAACATTTGTACTGTTCAGAAGTGTTTCGTCTTTTATCCTACAGTGTTTCACAAATGCACAAGTGTTACGCTCCACGGCGGTATTTCCAGCTTTAATTCCAAGTGTTTAGCCAGCGCTTTGTTAGCATTTTTATCATAATGGTGTTTCGACACACTTGATTTTTGAGCCTTTATACTGCAAAGGAAAAATGTTTCGTTTTCCTATATTTGGTGTTCAGCGGTATTTTGCGTACTTTGTTTCAGTGTTACTCAGATACGCTCTGGTGCAATGTTTCGGTGTTTACTTGTTTACTGTTTAGACAGGGAGTGGTCGGTGTTTCGCGTTCACGTGATGCACATTTCTTGTCTATATGTCTAGCGTTTTGGCACATAAGCGGGTAATGTTTTAAATGGGATTAGCGTAAAAATACTAAAATAAAGACAAAAAGCCTAGCTATCGCTAGGAAAAGCCGACCGTACCGCCTAGGTCCAAAGTCCAACGTCCGAATTCCAGTCACGGAGAAAAAGCGATTTGTCAGAGGTGAGTTAGTTACATGCACGCCATGTTAACGGAACGCTGTCTCGAAAGCTACAGTGAACGCTAGTATAACAGACATCGCACGTGGTCATTTTGCGAGGTGATATAAACAGCTACAGAGTAAATGAATAAAAAATATCGGACACAAGGTTTTGCAAATAATTGTCACAATAAAAACGCCTTACCTGGGAAGACACGCTACAGCCTATACAGTTTCTGTTGCAGTACTGACCTTCAAAGTTATTCAAGGTGAATGATTTTCATGTCATTTAAAAGCCAATATGCGACTTCCTATTAATCAATCAATCATTAATTTGACTCAGGCACGAGGCCCATAGAAACAGACAAGGTAGCACAGACAGACAGAAAACATAAAAAGAACTAAACTAAACCAAACTAAACTAAGAAGCTGTACAATATAAGAGCACAATTAAAAACAGCTGTAGCTGACAAATACGTGACACCAGTATATTGGAACATTTGCACCAAGTACGCCGGAAAAAAATACGACTGTCGTGTAGAAGAGTATCAAAACTTGGTTATTCCAGTTCCAGTAAAATCTGAGATACACTGTCACTTCTCTTAAAACCAAAAACATTTTTATACATTTATGATAACATAGCTTAAATTTAGATAAGCACCCATCAGTATAATTAGACCACAAACAAGCATCATACAAACACATACAGTACGATCTTAATAAAACCAACTTAAAACATTTAACATTTAACGTGTAAAACATTTAATAAAACGTCGAAGAAGCATCATATTTGTTCTCATAAACAGATTGCGAACTTCACGCTGTATATCATCATTATCCATCCTATTAGAAATTATAATGTGCCTTAAAATTAGTGATTTATAGTAACCTAAGCCGTATCTCTCACCGTTTCCCAGATGTGGCCAGTTTTCCGTTGAAAAACGCACATTTTTTCAACCCCCTCTTTATTCAACCCCCAATTTGAAAGTGTTCCCCTGGAGTAGATGGCCGAAATTTTGCTTCCGATTTTAAGACCCATGGCGAATTATTCGTGTAAAAACTTGTTCCCTTCTCCATACCGGTTAGCCACAATACATCCGGCCGTTACAGACGGGCGGACAGAAGAACAGACGGACGACAACCATGACAACAGCTTGACCTTTAATAAAGTACGGTCGGCTAATAAGCGGATACGTTAAGCAGTTGTGTGATGAAACGTGAGTGTCGTTGTTGTACAGTTTGCTGTTGTGAAGTTTGGAAGCATTGTGCTGGATGTTTATTGTTTGTCGGTCAGTGGAAGTTCACGGATCACGTCTATGCCGACATGTTCACACGGCAATGGCTGCGTACTGGACATCTGCCCTCATTACGTTTTACTCAGCAACTGCCACCTTGGGACTACACACTTCACGGGTGCTAAACCTCGGTTCCTCAACGCTGACGACAAATAGCTGCAGGTCAGACGCTTGCTAGAAGACATTCCAGCGCATGGCGCTCTCCGTCAGTTAAATCGCTTGTCGGCACTTTGCCAAATCATGGCTAAAAAAGAAAGCCTGGAATACCACAAAGTAACTGGTTACGTGACGTCAAAGTGACACACTTCTGCCCAGAAGGCCTAGACCACGGCTGATAATCGTGAAGAGTGGGGAATGCAGCGGTCTACCGCAGATACGCGTTCTGATAATGATGATGATGTATGCAAGGTGCTGATCGCCACATGAGCACGTGTTACAAGCCTCTAACATAAGAATTACAAAACACCAAATCTAGCGACGCGTTACTCCACTACAGGTGCTTCGAAGCACTACCCAGGTGTTTGGCGCGTCTTCCGTTAGTGTTACTGCAAGTACACACACGTCCCGAAAACGCGTGTTTTGTGCGCTCTGCGTTAACTCGCAACACCAGTTTGAGTGAAACGGCATTACTCTTCAGATGCTTCGAAACCCTGCGAATTTTGCTATTCTAATGAGTCCAGTGTTTGAAGCCTGTTAAATTGGTGTCACCGCACCTCGGTATCTAACCTGTCAACAATCGACTAATTTAAGAAGTACTGGAACGTTCGGTGTTTCTATATCCCAAAGTTGTTGGCAGCTAAATAACCATCACAAAAAGTGCATCCGAAAAACTTCGTTTTTGACGAGCTACAGGCTACAGCTATGCTGTGTAGCGCGTCTATGGTACGGTTGTCGTCTTTCCGTTAGTCCGTCTCTCCGCATGTAACAGATACATTGTGGCTAATCGCTAGGTCACAAAAAACTGTTTACACGAATAATTAGCCTTTTGTCGAGGTTTTCTGCATATAAAATTTGGGAAAGCAGTGGGAAAGAAACACGTTCATATTTGGGGTTAAATGGCGGGGGTAAAAATGTGCATTTCAACCGAAAAATGGCCATATCTCGGGAACGGTGAAAAATAGAGCCACGGCTATTATTAATTACTAATAGAAAGTGGTATACAGTTTTTTAATGTGCTAAACATCATCCATTTTGGATGGCTTTGTAGGTTGGTACGGGTATTGTGGCTAAACGGTGCGTGATAGGGCCAAGGTTGCTATTAATCACTACCGGTAATAGGAAATTGCATACGCCCTTTTAAATGAGATAAAAATCATCAACCTTGGATGACCTTGCAAGTCAATACTTTAAAACAAACTGTATAGGCTGTAGCGCGTTTTCCCTAACGACAGCTAAAGTTTCTTGTTACAATGCAGCTACAACAACATCGTGACAAGCATCCGATATCGTTTCAATCATTTTCCCCAATAGTCATTACTCTTGCTCGACTACCAAACGGTGTTAAAACAGTCAATAATTCCCTGCATCTGTGAAAGCTCATGGCTTAATAAATAAAAATTATATATTATTTCAGTTTTTTTATTAATTTATTTTGTGAAATTAACTACTGATAAATTTCAATCGTTACCATTTCTGCTTGTTAGTAAGAAAGATTAAAAGTAAATCTAGGCGTTTACCTGCTGCTGCTGCGCAGTAGCGCAATAATAGCGTTGAGAATTCAGTCGAGCACTAAAACATATGACTCAAGCATTCAGGCAAAATGCGTACAATTTATATAGGACATAAAACCAACTGAAGCGTTACGAAGCGTCAGCAGTGACGATAGCTTACAGGGTGTTGCAAAAGTAAGTAGTTTTTTGATAAGTTTACTCTAGCGATGATTTAAAAGTTAATCGGATGATCGGTTGCTAAGATAATTTTTATAGTTATTAAAAGTTTTTCCATAAAGCGAGGTCGGTCGGTCGTCGGTCGGTCCTTAATATTCACTACACTGATGTCATTATAGTCCTCTTCGCTACGTTAGAAATGTAGCGTGCGCAGAGTAAAAATTCGCTGCACATCATAATCTTTATGAGGTCACAGTTTAAAACTTGTCAAGAACCACAACCATTGTAATGCACGTCTTCAGTTTTTCTCGCAGCGTGTTATCAACCGGTGGAACAGTTTGTCACAAGATGAAGTGGACGTTCCTTCGGTAAATTCATTTAAG
>Ga0209367_1009129_pt1 | contig 13492 bp, 13 predicted proteins | sample WorMetLIZISLAND2_FD_187412 | JGI IMG/M metagenome (GOLD analysis project Ga0209367, IMG submission 187412) | Marine gutless worms symbiont microbial communities from Max Planck institute for Marine Microbiology, Germany - Olavius geniculatus... ... | reverse complement strand
CGCCTATAGCCGATGTGTATTATGGTCCCGATGGGCCGAGTCCAAGTGATATGCGATTTTCGAAACTATAACTACTGAACTGGAACTGCCATAGGCTTTCGCGCGTCCCGTGAGCTTTTCTCAAATTTCTTGTAATATGACGTTTTAGCACTTAGCCTACTCGGGCGCCTGTGTGGTGTGAAGTGGAAATGTCAGCGTGTACTCAGATCGGGTTCGGAGCGGCTCTCCTCGTCGTTCTCACATCAACAGCGTCAGCTTATCTTTGTACGTTGCTGGATAATTGTAACATATTGCAATAATAATAATAACCTACTAGCAATGGTAATAGGCCCTAGCCATTTTTAGTCTCCGGGATTTGGATAGCGTAGTTGATACGGGCGACGAAGCAACAGACGCATTCTTTGCATCTTAGGGCATTAAAATTAATGGTAAGAAAAAGTTTTTACAAATTTTTAGTCCGGATTGCCACAGAAATAAAACACAGTCATGTGTTTTTCGGCTATCTCGTCATACCGAGGAAGGTTTCATGTACAATAAAACATTTTTGCAAATTATTTACCTTTTTGCACGTAAGGTTTTTAAAGACACGATTAACAGCCTCTGCGTTAAATTTTCTAAACTGTACGCCTCTCAAACTACTTTCGTGTTATACTTTTAACGATTAATCATGCCACGCTGCATACACTGGTTTCAGCTCAGCATCTAGCACCGACTACATCAAACCACGACTGTCAACAAAGTTTGGGAATGTGTTTTTTCTACATCGGTCCATACACCTGGAACGAATTTCCTGAAGATCTCAGATCTTTCACAAACGCGACAGCTTTTAAAAACATTTTAAAACTCGCATTTTATATTCTGTTTTTAATTTAATTTTTTTTATTATTAACTGTTTACGTTTCTTGTTTGGCTTAATATAGCCTACTACGCGACGGTTTGATTATCTCCGAATCTGCGCACTACAAGTGCAATGATGATGATGATGATGATGACTATAGACCAGTGTTCACAGCCGGCGAAGGAAGCGGGACCTTGTTACAACTACGTTCTACGCTACTCATACGTGAGATGGTCGGGTCAGTGTGAGGTGTTCTATTACGGCGGCTGTGGAGGTAACGAGAACAGGTTTGAGTCAGCTGAAGATTGTGAGTCTGAGTGTATGGTGACAACACGTATACCTCAGACAGAGAGACCCCCTGCTGACGACACAACACCGCGCTCCACCGACGACACAGGTTTCTTTGCAGTCGTAGGGTAGTTTTCAACGTTTCTAGTGTTTTAATCAGTCGTATTTGTTAAGCCGGCGGTAGGCCTGTAAAAATCGAACATAATTAAGACTATCAGCAAAATCAAGCTGTCGTATATTAATATTTTATATGCTTATTTTACGTGACTCTGTGTAGACGGGGTCGAGGTGTCGAGATGCTACGCGCTGAACAATCAGCACTATTGTCTCTACACGAAGGGCTCGGTGTTGAGTTGGAATGAAGCAAGAGAGTTTTGTGCAAGAAGAAACTCAACGCTGCCGATAATTACTGATGACGATGCTGACAACGTGTTCGAGCAGTTCATAGTTAGTGACTCATACAGCCTGATACAGAACCGATCTGTCTGGATTGCTGCTCACATCCGTTCCTTCAGCGACAGCGTCACTTGGCACTGGATCGACGGACAAACATCAGGTACAGTGAAGACAAGAAGCCCAGCCGTAGCTAGAATAGCCGACAGTACTGGTTGTTAATGACCTTCAAAGTCATCCAAGATAGATGATTTTCATCTCATCTGAAAAAGCGTATCATGCGATTTTCTATTAGTGATCAATAGCAACTTAGGCTCTATCTTGCACCGTTTAGCCACAATACATCCGTCATAGACGACGACAACGACGACGACGGACGGACGAAAACCGTGCCATAATCTCGACCGTTGCTTAAGTGCGGTTGGCTAGAAACTTTATCGTATCAAGGTACAAAATATCTAATAAAATTATTGTAACGTGGCATTTTTTTAGTTTAGTGTGACACTGTATTGACAAGCACAGTAATGATTCGGGTTAGACCTGTAAGCGAGAGCGAGAGCGAGCGATAGCGAGCGAGAAACTGAACGAGAGAGAGCAAGCGAGATTTTTTTCCTGAGCGAGTGACAATACATACGAGCGAGTCGAAGCGAGCGAAATTTAAAACGGCACATGATTTTTCACGCGCGACCGTATGTAACTCTTCACGCATTTTAGCTGTCATCGAGGCGTCTGTCTTACTGTGTGTGTCTGTCACTCTGCCTGTCTGTTCATCGCACTCTGCGACTGTATCAAAACGGTGCAAGCTAGAATCACCATATCTTCACTGTCAGCTGCACAAATTTGACTAGTTTCAGGATCTCAAAAACTGTGCGAGATGGGCCAAGGTTACTATTAATCGATTATAGAAAGTCCCATAAGTCCTTTCGATCGACACCAAAATCAGCGACCTTGAACAACCTTAAAACCCAGAATAAAGGATTTATTAGTGAGTTTTGCGTTTTAAGTTGCGGAGAACATTTAAGGAGTGAATTGCCCCGAAATGGCTGGAAATAAACAAAGACAACATGCATCTAAAATTGTCAGCATTAAACGTAGGCCTAAATTTCAGCAGTTTAAGTTTCGAACTCTCGATCGATGTTTAAAAAGACCTCAATCGTTTTTACCTTGGGTATCACACAATTAAATTTAAAGGAAGCCAAGTATGGAATCAACTTCCATGTGATTTAATAAAGATCATAATCATTTAGGAAATTATAAAAAGGACTACTCAATATAGGCCTATACAGGGTGCGACAAAAAAGTAATCCCCTGTTGTATATTGCAGAACCTTAAGCATCGACTTGAAATTTTCTGACGGAACCTTGCAATTTATCGCTTTTCTCGCTGAGCGAGTAAAGCGAGCGAGATTTACCTACGAGCGAGCGAGAAAACGGCTGGTGAGTCGCTTACGGATCTAATTCGGGTAGGTTGCATGCTAACATACATTACTTACATGATTGCGTTTAGATCTCACGAAAACCGACTTCAAACACCACAGAGACAGTTGGTGCACGACTATCGGTGTTTTCGATCACAAGGTCGTTCTCAACGAAAATTTCTGCTGGGTTGATAAACAGCGCTTTATCTGCCAGTACGATTGTGAGTAACATACGGTGTAAATACTGAAGTTAAACTGTTTCATCGCATTGCAAAAAATGATGATATCGGTAGGCCACACGCATTTTTGTAGGCCTACGAAATTAGGCTAATGTCGACTTGTGACGTTAACCCGCCACGATACGCCAGCCAATTCTCTCTCTGCATCGATAATCGATATCACTTATTCATCTTCTTCAAAGTTCTTTGCTTCATAGTGCTGGAATGCTGTCGCACATCAACAACAGAGGGTGCTATTTTCTTCCCGAACCTGGACTGCTATCTTTCCCAGAATTCATCTACAGGGTGGGCCAAAAAAACTGGCACCATTTTTGTACGCCTTATAACTTCACCAAATACTAACCAATTTCCAATTTTCAGCATCAGAATTAGAAGAAAATCTGTAATAACATTGTTACTACAAAATATCGCCACACCTGAAGTGTATCGCTATACTACCTCGTGAAATGTCAGTGTTTTAAAAACATCAATTGAAAACAAGACAACATCTGTAATAATATATTTGAAAAAAACAACAACAACAACAAAACTAACGTGTTCGATGTCTCAGTTGTCTAAATTAGGCCTAATTGCCGCATCCTGCAGTTTTTACACCAAATGTTCAATGTGTCCGTCTTGCTGCTAAACAACACATTCAACGCGGCGATGCCACTGACCAATGGCGCGATCAACTAAACGCTGCGACAGTTTGCCCAACTCTCGTATAGTCACAGTTTTTTCATAAACAAGTAAAACGTCCTAAAATACTGATCAAATCTTAATGACATCAGTGATAATGTCATTAGGCACAGGCAAAAGAAAATGTACAAGTAACCCACATTTTCTAAAAAGCAGGTATTGGCTCTAAAAGAAAACGCTGCATGGCTGTGCTTTTATAAGACACAAGGTAGTGTAGTGACATACTTCAGCAACTTCAATTGTGGCGGGATCTATAGTGATAATGTTATTACAATATTTTCGCCTGATTCTAACAGTAAATAATTTGACAATGGGTTAATATTTAGTAAAGTTGTCAGGCGTACAAAAATGGTGCCAGTTTTTTGACCCAACCTGTATATTCTTACTAAGTAAAGCAACATTAAAAGTGTTTGAAAATTCGTTTTGCCATCATTTTCTGTGGTGCTTAATCAATTGCAACTTTATATCTAGTACGATTGCAAAACGTCACGCTAGCACAGTACAAGGGCGTTTGCAAATAACACAATGTTTGTCTATTTGTATGTTGACAATGTTCAGATGACAATGAGACCAGTGCAAGCTGCTCACCGCGCTGGGTCGTGTATCCTAACACCTACTCACCGGGAGCTCGGTTGTTCAGAACAGCGACAACACAGAATCAATGCCTCGACGCGTGTGTTGCTGAGTCCAGCTGCGTTGCTGTTGAATGGCGTGATGACGCCGGGTCTAACTCGCGCTGTTACATGCATGACCGCAAACTTCCGCGTCGGCAGAACGATGCTGTAACACTTTTCTTAATCGTCCGACGCTGTTATGCAGAATCAAGTATGTATTCAAGATTTTGCAGAGCTAAAAGCTAACTCTCTAATTTACAGCTAAAGGTTGGAATGTAAAAAGTTTAAAAAGCTTTTAAAAAAGTTGCAAGATTCCGGTGCAATGATGTCGTCTAGTTTGCACCAACGTGTCATCTGCGAGGCGATTGACCATGCGGCGTGGACGGCTACGCCTCTGTGTGAGAACTGGTGGTCGAGACTTTAAACACTTGCTTCGATAATATGAACGTTGCTTGATCGTTATCTGATGTCACAGTTTGACCTTTGTGTCGAGACTTTATATTTAGACTGTAGGCCATAAAATCGTTGCCAGATTTTTTCAAGGTAAGTACGAACATATGAAACGAGATGTGGTTGGCTGTGCACTTCGTGTTTGGTTATAATTTGGGGGGTGGAATGTTCTTGAAGACACAGTGCATATTGGACAAATTAAGTGACTGGCTGATCACACCTCACACGATAGTGTGAGTGTTGTAAGGACGACCTTCAAAGTCTATGGGAAAAGGCAAACTTTGATCCTCAGCCAACCCAAAACCTTCGAACCGATCGTCACCAAATTTGAATGGCGTGATTACGTCGTGAACCCCTACCACCAAAAAATTGGGTTCAATCCGCCCAGGGGTTTTTGCTCCACATATAGGTGAAATATACACCCCTCCTGTTCGAAATTTACTACAGTTTTTTTGGTTCTTCAACTCGCCTACAGGCGAGTCCGTTACACCGATTTTTACGCTTTTTACGATGAAGAAGGCTTTAGACTATGTTAGTGATTACCAACTAAAGTCAGCTTGTAAAAGGACGCCATATGCATAGCCCCATCTAAGTTTACCCAAATGATTTTTGCTGTTTTAGAGGACTGATATCATCACATCGTCCTTACTCACAGTTGTAAACTGATAAGTTTTTTTTTTACATATATCGCTATATTGCTGACGAATCGGTTTACAGGCACAGGATGTGATGACGCGTTTGTTGTCAACTCGACGTGTTACAAGAATCACAAGGAGAACGTTCGCTGGTTAACGGCAGTCAACAGATGTCGTGCTGACAACGCCATTCTGGCCGTCTTTGATGACAACGTTCGTCAGTACTTTCCCAGCTCTCTGCTGCAGACGAGCAATGCCTGGATCGGACTACTCAAGTCGTGGTGGACCTGGCCAGGTTTGGATGCTGCACCTTAAAAATTTGATCATAATTTTAACGTTATTCAAGATAATTGTGCTAGCAGGCCTAAGTCATCGCAAATGGACACTACGGATCATTGACCTCTTAAAATAGACTGGCGGCGGCCATGCTCGGGTCTGCGAACTTGGGTCCTTCGGTATTTTTAGTTTTTTACTATAGGCTAACTTTGTCAAACGTGGCCCGTTTGCTACAAAATTTGGCACACATAGTGTCACAGACAACGTGAACAATTGCTGCAAATTTGGTCACCGTATGATTTTTTTACTTTCTTCGGGGTTCCCACTCAAATGACAGAATCAAAATTCAGGACTTTTTCAGGACTTTTCAGCACCATAAAAACAAGAAAACCCATCGACGCACTCAGCTAAACTACAAGCACTTGAGTTATTATAGTGAGAAACAAGAAATTTGAGCTAATGCTCACGAGACGCGCGAAAGCAGCAGTTCCTGTTCGCAAACTGTCAGTCTGTCTCCAGCTGTTTTCGCCATAGACTGGCCAACAACGGTAAAATGACGACTTTTACGGGGGTACCGCTCTTTGATGCCCTCGTGCGCAGGTTTCCTTGAACCTAGAAAATCGAGACTTAGACCGTCGAAATCTACGTTCAATGCTAAAAATTTCACGTGCAGCTTGTGTATGTTTGTATCAATTGGTTTCAGCGCAACTCGTTCTTAAAGTGTCTCGCAGCCCAAAATCGCCAAAAAATCCATAAAAACCCCCTATTTAAGCGTTCAAAGTCATCCAAGGTCGCTTAAATCGGTGGCAATCGAGAGCCAGTGTACGACTTCCTATTAGTGATTAATAGTAACTTAGGCCGTATCTTGCATCGTTACTGAGATACAGCGACTTATTGGCCAAAAATCGCAAATTTTGCCAACCCTCCTCTCATTTAGCGTCCTCGTTCAGGGTGACCCCCTTCGAATTTATGGAAAAGCTTTACGGTTCCTAAAACCAGAGTCTTTCGGGCAGCCGACAGTGAAAATTTGGTAATTCTAACTTGCATCGTTTTTTACTGATCCACCCGTGTGACAGACAGACGGACAGACAGACAGACAGACGGACGAACTGACGGACAGACAGAATTGCGATGGCTAAGATGCGCTGAAAACAATAGCTGCTTTCGCGCGTAAAAACGATAAGTCTACATGAAGTATTACCTGACAGATTAATGATGTATGTCAATCAACCATATAATATTTGTATAAAATGTTACTGGAAAAAAATTGCGGATTCAGTATCTTGGTTTTTTTCAGGATAACGCTAGCACAAATCAGGAGTTTTTCATGACTTTTTCAGCATCCATGTTCAATTTCAGGACTTTTCAGGTCCTGAAAAATAAAAAGTTAAATTTCAGGACTTTTTCGGGACTTTTCAGGACCAGTGGGAACCCTGTTACTTGTGTGCGTATATATTGTGGCTAAACCGTACGTCGATACAAAAGTTTGATGTTTTGCTTATGATCGGCTGGTTACGAGGATGTTGTTGGCCTATTTGGTGTAAGTAACCCAAATAATAACTCCTCACGTCTGTTGTCCCTTTGCAGCTCACATGCTGTCATTGTTTCGGGATCCTGGTTCAGGCGTCTCAATGTCCACAGGTGGACGTGGGCTTCTAATGATGGACGAACAAAGAAAGAAATTGATCACATCATTACAAAAGATATACGGAGCATCAAGTCATAACGTGTCTTTTGCGGCGCAGAAGCCCCAGCCAATACCGACCACTTCTTGACTGTGGCCAAGTTTGCAGTTCAACCCCAGTTCAAACGTCGTCTGAAATGCACTCGCCGGTTTGACTCTGGCAAGCTTAGACATGACCTTACAACAGCATCCACATACGCCATTGCACTAAGCAACAGATATGAGGCTTTAGATGATTTACCAGATGACGTAGAATGGGCATGGTCATCAGTGCGTGACTCGTTCCGACTTGCTGCTGAAGAGAAGCTCGGATTTGTGAAGCCACATAGGCGTCCTTGGCTGACTTCGGACACCCTCGAAATCCTAGAGAAGAAGTCGGCTGCACGTCGGGCTAATGACACTGCTGAGCGTAAACGGCTACAAGGTATTTTCCTGGCTAAAGCTAAGGCAGACCGTGAGGCATATTTCAACAGACTGGCAGATGAGGCTGAAGAGGGTATGCATCACAACGATCTAAAGCCTGCATACACAGCCATCAGGCGTCTGCGAGGAGATGCTGACACTCAGAAGAATGTTCCAGTCATGCGGAGGGATGATCAACCATGTTCTTCTCAGCAGGAAGTACTACAGCGGTGGTGTTAACACTACTCTGAAGCGTTAAATCATCCCACTGCTCCTGCATGTCAAGAGTTTGATGACACACAGGCGAATGCTACGGATGACACAACCATAGCAACGGATGTTCCCACACTCAGCGAAGTCGAGTCTGCTATTAAAAAGCTCAAGTTGGGCCGAGCTCCGGGAGGTGACTGCATAGCTTCAGAGATGGTGAAACTGGCTCCTGTACCTGCTGCCACTGCTCTTCATGAACAATTCAGAAAAATTTGGACCAGCGGCCATGTTCTCTCCGAGTGGAAAGAAGGCATAATAACGTCGCTGTACAACGGAAAGGAAGCAAAAACTGACTGCAGAAGCTACAGACCCATATCTCTGTTATCCGTACCAGAAAAAGTTTTCACCCACGTCCTGTTAGCCAGGATTAACCCACTGTTGAAGAACCATTGTAGACCTCAACAGTCTGGATTCACTGCAGGAAGGTCAACAACGGATGCTATACTCGCTCTGCGGCTGTTATCTGAACTACACCGGGAGTTTGATCGCCCACTCTATGTAGTCTATGTAGACCTGAAGTCCGCTTTTGATTCCCTGGACAGGCAAGCTCTGTGGAGAAGACCTCCTGGGCGTCCTCGAAAAACCTCGAAAAACCTGGATATACAGCAGATCGGCAACGGAACACCGGCCAGCTGGAGACAGATGTGGCAGAGTGCAGATGAACGTGGACATCGTGGGGAGTCGCCGCAACGGACCTCAGTTGTTTACGCGTCCTGATGATGATGATGATAATTATCGACTCACTGTGTAGTTATTTGTATTTGCCACATTTATTGTTGCAACAGCTGTTGTTGCAACAGTTTCTTGAATAGTTGCAGCAACTGTTTCTGCAACAGTTGCAGAAACAGTCGCAGCACTTGTTGTAATTGTTGTTGCCGCTGCAGTTACAATTGCAATAGCTATAGCAGCAACTGTTGCTGCATTTATTACTTGATTCCACATGACGTTAGTATACAAAGTATCTAGGGTGAACGTTGACCCCAGTATCAACTCGATGTAACTGTTCGCTAAATTCTGTGAATTAATTATCACCGTTAAATTATTAAAACTGTCATAAGTAGACAATGTATGCATGAAAATGTTAAAAGTCACGAAATTCGAAAATTTTATTTGTAACCACTGCAGAAAAATGCACAAAAAGTTTGTTGTCTGACAGGTGGTGTCGACGTGCTGTACAATAAGTTCGACGTTGATTTTGACAATCGTCCGCCTCAACCAGACACTGACTACAGCTGTGTCGTCACTAAAGCCAATCAGTGGACCATATCTCGCTGTAGGCAGCCGCAGCCAGTTGTCTGCCAGTCCATCCGTCAAGGTATGTCATAACAATCTGTTTACTTATATTATTCGAAATTATAAAACCTGATATATTTTGAAATCACGACTTTGACCTTTTTGTGTCACGCGACGTCATTGGTCACGTGACCATTGGGCTCGCCGTTGGCGGTTTCCTAGCCTGTAGGTGGACAATGACGACAAATCTAATCAAAAAATACATTCGTATAGCGCATCATCTACGAAAGTAAACGTCCGCATTGAAAAATTGTATGTGACAGAGTATGGGTTAGATTCTGTAAATACGATTGAAACTAGTCAGTCAGGAGTAAAAGTACTGTAAACTGATGAGTGATGACTGCTTGTTGTGATGGTAGATCTGTACTCATCATGCAAGAAAATCAAGGAAGAGAACACGATGGCGACCAGTGGAGAGTACAACATTATTACGTCGACTGGCAGAGTTCTGAACAAGGTCTGAATGCTTCTGTAAACTGTGATAGAAAAAGCGTTCGAAGTTAACGTCAAGGTTGCACAGACATGAAAACACATAGCTTACTGTTTTCCAGGATTTTACAGCACTTGTAAAGACCAAATTTTAGGGGTTTCCAAGACTGCAAAAACGCGTTTTTAGGACTTTTCAGGATATGTTTTGTTCACAAACATGGTTGCACGAGGTCAAGAAGTGCACATGCCAAATCACTGTTCGATGTAACTGCATTACAGGAAAAAGGGGTGGAATCTGAGGAGGGCCCTTTTCGACAAAAACAAAGTTTTGATGCGAAAATAATGCTTTTTGGTGCACTTGAACGATACTTGAACCAGAAAGTAAAAAAAAATTTGATGTTATCTACTCTAGAATTTCCGGATTTTTTTCACAGTTTTCCAGGCCTAAATATCTTAATATTTTAGTTTTCGAACTTTTCAGGACTTTCCAGGTTCTGTACGATCTCCCCCTGTGGCGTTATCACGCAACTAATGCATGTCGTTAATTTTCGAATAATTTTTAACGAATTCAACAATACGTAGTGTGCGATACAGTGTATTAAAACGTCTATAAAATATCTAGCTAAATATTTAAAAGTGAGACAACGTTTAGAACGGTTAAGACTGGAAAAGCTGCTAACTCATTGTACATGCGCCTACATTGCTGCGCCATAGACAAACAAGTCCAAAGAAATTTGGAAGAAGGCGAAATCTTTTTTCGTTGAGGGGAGGCAGCCTAAATTTAATTTGGCTGCAGAGTTCGACCTCAAAAATCTTCCATTTCCTTGGGGCCAGTTAAATGCAAATGTTTATTTAAAACTTAGGCCTAAAACGTTGCAGAAAGTAAAATAAACGTTGAAAACGCGTTTTTAATTAAAAATTACAAAAATTAGCGTATATTACCCTATCATTTATGTTGTGTGCTGGCGTGTGTATAGGTATACTGCGAGATGGGTGTGCACGGAGGCGGCTACACGTTCATTCACCCTGCCGACCTCAAGTACCTGACCAATGCAGAGATCCAGTACATGTACACGGACAGAACGAGTTTTCTGCTGCGCGTGCGTCACGCCGACTCCACGCTGCAGGCTTACGCCATCCTAGAACAGCTCGAAAGATACAAGTACGTACTTTCACTCTGCTACAGGCCCATCGATAACGGTGAGGGGAGTTTCCCAGGGCCCCGGAACGTTCAATGGGCCCGCAATCGTTCAAAAATATTTTGCTGCATGTTCGACAGCAAAACTGTAGGCCTACATCTGAATTGATGGGGGCTTTTTACGTCAGTCGTCAGTAACTGTTTTTGTGCGACAATTTTTCAACAAATCTGACTATCCAGTAAAAGCTTATTTCTTGGGATGAATGGACAGTGGCAGATTTAAGCATGTTCGGCCCAAATGGTTTTTCGGCCCCGCTGCTGTGCTAGACGATCCTGCTCTGCTACTTCGCCTGTGTTCAATATGATACTAGTAAATGGAGAACCTGCTGGCACACAGATTGATTGATTGATATGTATTTTATACTAGTACTGACTTACTTGCTAACATTGTGATAATGCGTTTTAATTGACTGCAACAGTGAATGCGGTTTCTTGGCAGAAAAGAAGTGAGTGAATGAATAGTAATGAATGCATTGTTTGCAGGCATCTGCAGCTGTACCTGGGACTGAACGTCTACACTGGCTACGCAGCGCCTCGGAACTTGAACGTTCTCAATCAGCCTTATATGTACTACGGCTTTTTGCCCATCACGCACGCACGCAACCGATACGTTCAGGGGCTCAAGGTAGTTAGCTACAGTTTTTACTTTTCACTCAATAACTTCGAGCAAACAATGATAACATTACAACCTATGAGATGGGACATGCGCGGTCTGCAAGCTGCGTATTGTGTTTTCCGCTGATCTTTTGAAAACTTTTAAGAATGTGCATGGCCCAGGGCTGAAAAAACCTAGTTTTGTGGGGGAAGAGGGGAAGTTGTAAAGTTTTTAACGTTTTCCAATTTTTAGAAGTATTTTATGTTTTAGTGTACAGAGTGAACGGAAGAACACCCATTAGGTCTATTGGCTGGTAATGGCCAGAGTTGATGAGCGCTGTTGAACAGGTGTAAATATTGTGCACTTTATTGGCAAAATAAATTCATAAAGTTATCTAATGAATTTGTTCGTCTCCTACTCTATGATGTCGCAACTGGGGGAGGCTAGCGTGGGAAAAACAATTGCCCTTTTTTCTCCTAAATTTTGGGCTGTCGAAAAATTGTCCAAAAACTCCAATCAATCACTGATTTGCTCTAAAAGTTTTCTTCCAAGATGCGAAATTTTGGGGATGAAAATTCCCCAATTTGAAAAAATTAGAGCAGAATTAAAATTTTGAGCACCCTGTCGGAAAATTGCAAATTTCTGCCCCGCCTCTTTTTAACCGACGCCGCTGCTGCTGTAGCCGTCACGCGTGCTGAACACAGTTGAATATATAGGCTAACACGAATGTTTTTGTTGTTACAAATGCGCGGCACTTTTATCGGTAAAATATGAGTCCTACTGCGATGAGCGCAGTACATATCGTTTTGAGTCCTGCCGTGATGAACAAACCTATTTTGTTCACTTCAGATGAACGGGGTCGAGGTGACGTTCAGGAACTGCGACGGGACTCCGAACGCCTACTGGTCTCTGTTCACCGCCCGAGCCGAGCGCAAGCCGACCAACTACAAGTACGACAACGGGTACGCGATATGCAGCGCGCTGTGGCAGTGTCTGGTGAGCGACCCGTACGAGCGACTGATGCCGACCGCGTACTTTGCGTTCATGGAGACTCAGTGGGGCGGCTGCGGATGCTACTCGCAGACCGACGGTAGATCGTCCGTCGGCGACATAGTCGGTGCAGCCATCGGCTTCCGATGAACGGCCACAACTTAAGAGGCCGTGGTTTATATCTAACGCTACGAACGCAGGAAAGTACGCGCGCAGCTGACGCAAGCGAGCGACGCTACGGCCAATGCGCAAGGATAGAAGAGCACGTGTTTCGTCTTGCTTGCGTCCGTTGCGTTGTACTCGTATACGTTGCGTGCGTTGCGTCGGATGAAAACCAGGCTTTAGGGCTGTTAATTTTCCCCAAATTCCACTTGAGGCTTCGACTTGTTGTGGATTTGTTGCACAACCTAATACTCCCTTTACACGATGAAGCAAATATGAAGCAAACTTAGAGCTCACGTCGTGCACGTGTATTTTAAATACGTTTGCTTCATGTTTGCTTCCTAGTGTGAACGAAGTATAATGCCGTGCAACAGCGGCGTCGTGAGTCGAAAAAAGTATGAGGAGCAAGAAGTTGTTATTTTCCGACAGACAGCTGCAAGTTTTTGACAGAGTAGACTACGGGTACTCAGAATTTCAATTTTGCTTTTATATTTTTATCCAAATGCCATAATAATGAGATTTCAAGTGTTCCACATTTTGTATTTTTGAAAGAAAATTTTTGACAAGAAGAATTTTGTCCAGAGGCTATAATTTAGGGGGGACGCAGATGCCCCCGTCTCCAGGGTCGTCCATCCCGGCCC
>Ga0209367_1009128_pt1 | contig 13493 bp, 5 predicted proteins | sample WorMetLIZISLAND2_FD_187412 | JGI IMG/M metagenome (GOLD analysis project Ga0209367, IMG submission 187412) | Marine gutless worms symbiont microbial communities from Max Planck institute for Marine Microbiology, Germany - Olavius geniculatus... ... | reverse complement strand
AGCTGGAAAGGTGTAGCAAAGAAGGACCTTCAAAGAATGGGACTCACCTGGGAGGAAGCTGAAGCATCAGCTCAAGACAGACAGACGTGGCGTCAACGTGTGGCCCTGTGCATCCAGGATGCAGGATAAACCAAGTCAAGTCATACGAAAGCATAATAGCTCAACATCTTCACCATTTGTACGACGCGGAGACTTTAGTAAAACTAACTTTCTTGCAACGTACTCCAAAGTATTCTATTTTTGCACTACAGTGCCCAACATATACAGTGTGCAACAATAAAATACCCCTCTATGCAAAAACTATAATAATCTTCAAAACGGCACAATAGCTTAGCAACTTTGCCACCTACACGACGGGGAAACTTCATGCAACGTAATCTACAAGTATTTTGGGGTACGCGTATATATACAGTGTGTGGCCGTAAAAACATTCTTCTACAAAAAGTTAAAACTTCAATGCCTTTCAAACACTACGAAATTTTCAGCGATTATTTAAGTAAAGATATGCTATTCGGACACATTAAATTTTTGTGCAGTATATTATTACGAAAGCTTACGCAAGAGGTGCAACTTTTTGATTTTTAATGCGTATATACCGGAACTAATTTGTTCAGTGAAGTGTTTTTGCAGCACACAGTATATCTTCGAACAACGCTTTCGTGAAATTTTGTGAACGTAAAACTTTCGCTAAAAATTTTCTTCCAAATGGTCAAATATGTCGTAGCTACACGGATGGGTGTAAATCCAGTTCGTTAAAGCATTTTTACATTCATTTTTGCACTCAGCAGCTGGCTTACTGGGGCTTTAAATATATTTTTCTAGTCATTAGACTAAGCTGTGATGCATACGGAATACGTAATTTTCATGTTACATTACAAAGCAATCACGACACCCTCTGCTTGTAAAGTTGTAATTGCTATCTACTTCGTTGACATTTTTTTCGACTTACGACAACAGCAACAGCAAAAGTTTGGAAACAACAATGAAACTTTTAGAAACGGCGTCGTGATATTTCCAGATTTCATAAGATTTATGAAACTTTCAAAGATAATTTTTTCTCCACCTGTACGTCATTCTCGTATGCGGCGTAGTGTAGGGGCCGAAGTCCGCGAGTGACGGGGCCATCTGGGTCCGCGCCGGCACGTAGCAGTAGCGTCACGTCGGACAGCGGAAATCGACTGCTGATGACGTCAGCGAGCATGCGCTGTAGCTTTTCCGGTGTGTACTCCGTCGACGACGACGTCATTATTACTTGTCCTCTTAGCCGCTTACACCGCGGATATCAGCAACAAAGACTTAGGTCTTAGACGACTAGAAACCTGTGCCGACCCAGTGCCGACAACTGTGCAGCCGTCCACCTCTTGCAGTTAGACGCCATGATACTTATTTTGAACATCGACTTGAAAGCAGTGGCTTCTATCTTCCCAAATCTGGAATCAAAATCGGGCGCAACTTCCCACCGTTTTGGGCTGAGGTTTCCCCCAATTTCTGACTCATGTTTTCCCATCCATTTTGGGTTTTTTCCCTCTGCAGAGAAAGTTTTGTTAAAGGTGTAGTTTGCCAAGTAAAAAATAAAGGGAAGTAAAAATAAGGGGAAATTTTTGTTAAAAATGCAGATTTAAAAAATAAGAAAAAATAGGGGAAAAGTATTGTTAAGGGTGTAGATTATTTAGTGAAAAATAGAGGGGAAGCAAAAAATAGGGGTGGAGTTTTTTCGTTAAAGGTGCAGATTAAAAAATAAGAAGGAAGTAAAAATAGGGGGAAAGTATTGTTAAGGGTGCAATTTGCCCAGTGAAATGTAGGTGGAAAGTAAAAAAATAGGGGGGAGTTTTATTCTACAACCTTATCATACCTCCTTCCTATTTTTAACTAAGCGCAAGTTGCGCCCACCAGGTATAGGGATAGAAGCCACTGCTTGAAAGTCCACTCTAATAGGTACACCAACTTACGTATGCGTCATTTTTGGTCTTTCTGACGTCCGTCCGGTGACCTTGATCTTAATCTTTGGCCTTCCGAGCTGAAAATTGGCACACTGGCTTGCAGTTACTCATGCTATGAGAAAAATGCATGCCGATTTTAATTTCTCGTATGCATGTTTGTTTTCTAGTTAGGATAATAAGACGGACAGACAGACGGACGTGTCACGAGCAAAACCCGTAATGTTAAATTTGAAAACTACGTTCATGTAATCTAGCGGTAATCACGCCATTGAAACAATAGGCTTACAACTTACTGCCTTTACTTATCAATGTCAACGGTTGAAATCTTTAAAAAATGAAAATTGCCCGAATTTTCCTATAGATTCTTAAAAAATGTAGGTCTATAGCCTAGCAAAGCAAAGCAAGGCGCGTTGTATAGTAATAGTTTATAGTTTATGCTAATCTATCAGTATAGTTTAGTTCGGTAACAGTATTTGTGTTTCGAGCAAATCTTATATTAACAAAGTTATGACGGCTGCGCTGATGCATAATAGCTGCGTAAATACATATCAGACTTTAGCTGGCTGGTAAACTATATTGTATGTACATGTAAGCACCAATTTTGAATTTGAGAACTTTTATTGCTTGCCGCAGGGGGAGCTAAGGCACGAAAAAGCGCGATGGACTTACACAGAAGCCAATTCTCGACATGCGGTCTCGTCCGATCGTTTACGCTGATGTCGATATATTGTCCGTTATGAAATAGCCTACACTGCTGCTGCTAGTTTACATAACAATGAAAGTTAAAACCGCCGCGCCCAGAACGCGTTTATTTATTTACTCGTTCACGATCGATCGCACTTGCAGTGCTTAGCGTAAATACGCAAATCACTCATAGCAAACAGTCGTTGACAGTAGACGCATAAGAAACAAATCGCGCCACGAAATGCGCAAGGCTACAGAAGAAGAAAAACTATTTCCCCCATGACGTCACGCAGACACACGCACGCACATACAGGCTACATAACAGTGTAGCAAAGCAACAGCACGGTAGGTCTTGCCGACTGCAGCGCTCTTCAGTAAGCCAGGTAGGTACAGCCGCAGCAGGCTAGCAGTCGTCACTATTTGAGGCATGCAGACAGAGAGAGAAGTACTACTGCTCACTAGTGCAGCTGCTGCTGCTGATCATGCTGCCGCAGCTTTTTCGTAGAGGCTTAAGACGAGTGCAGAGCAACGTCACTGAACTGAGCTGAACAGACTGACACACTATAGTTTTTGACAAAATGACAATGGGCTAGCAGGGCGATCTCCTTCGTTGACGCGTACGTGAACGTACCTTTGCCTCCTGCGGTTTCAGCATTGCAGCTCCCACAGTCTGGAACTCACTACCCTCTAGCATCCGTAGTTTTACCTCTGCAGACACTTTCCGTCGCCTCCTTTAAACTCGCTGCTACCAGCAGGTCTACTGCTCCCTCTAGCGGCTGAGACAAGTGCCTCAGATTCTGCTACTGGCTGACATTGTGCACTCTAAATATGCACTTACTTACTTACTTACTTACTCAAGTAGTCAACGACGCCGTTAGACGATGCTCACAGTAATGCATTACTGTTTGCCCATTGGTTAGTATGTCTAAAACTAAACAATGTCAGTTCTCTTATAAGTTCAGTTCAGTTACGCCGTTCTGTACGCGCCTTTAGATATGTTCCGTTGCTTAGCAAACTTCCAGAATAAAGTCAAATATTAGGCTAGTAATTATTGCACACGTTTGAACTCAGTATGCATTAAATCCAGTTTGGCGAGCAGCTAAGGAAACAGTTACAGCGGGAAGAAAAGCCGAAGATCGAAGGCGAAAATTTAAAAAGATAGATTCAATTATTAGTATACGAATCTGTGAATCTGTGTCAGCGAGCTGAAGTTGGTATCATGTTATAGGCTTCTAATCTTTGCTTAAAACAGTCGAATCGCTCACCAAATACAGCTTATGCAGCGGTCAAGACTAGCCTAAACGCTGCCCCGACTCTGAGCTGAAAGAAACCAAGAAACCGATCAGCAACAAACACAATCAAACAGGAAACATGAAGTCGTCTTGACGCATTTAGTTTCATTATGATAATAACAAATCACATTATAATGATAATACACTTCTAGGCCTATAGCGCCGTTACATTATGATTTCAAAAGCTATACATTTAACAAGTTTGCTGTTTTGGGTTCGCCAAAATGCTCCATCTGCCACCTCCCAGAAGATATCGCGCGGAACGCGGATGCATACCAATGCAACCATGCAGAAATCATATTCTTGTGAAACTTTTTTAAAGATGCGACCACCATTGTTAAGATGGCGCCGATACGTGGTCAATTGTCGGCTTTTTCACTCACTCACAAATTACGCGATCTTAATAGACGGTGAATAAGCATTGTTACGTTAAATCATGTTTTTTCGCTAGTAGCCTACATTTATTACGAAATTGAGTTCGCAGTACAAACAGTCAATACTGACAATGAAGTTAGTCATAGGCCTAACAGATGTCGCGAAAAAGGTAAAACACACACTAACTTTAACAGCATTCGTGCCTTGCTAAACCACTGAAAGTCAGCAGTCCGTATAGGTCCTCATATTATTACAATTATTAGGCCTACTGAGCACGTATCATTGTTTAGCATCAACAAAAACATAGGTCCCAATAAACATAATAGGCTTACTGTCGTAGACGAAATATCTATAGTTACGAACCTGACACGATATTATCAATAGCAACCAAATTCGAGAAAAAGTCTAAGCAGTGTCATCACCACGGCGTATAATCGACCAGAGATTAGTCAAAGTGCATTAAGTGGTGTTATACCGGTGTCTCTCCAGGCGCTACATATTAGCTCATTAAACAGATGTGTAATATTACAATTAGTATGGCAATCAGAAACTGTCCAAATATCTAAACAAGCACAGCACGTTGTTAAACTTGACTATATACTTTTATGCTTTTGTTTTTTCGACAACTGCAAGACAAAAACTAATGAAAATACCTGAACCTAGCGAAACATTTTGTATCTGCACCATCATTAAGCAGCTTTAAAGGAAGATTCTACAAAATAATATTGGCAACATTATTGTTATTTTCTGGATCCAAGCGTATTTGCTCTAAGACAACCAGTGAACGGCCAGTAGGTCAATTTGGCCCAACGTCAAATCTGAAGTAGAAGTTGGAAAGAATACAATCAGCGGCAAAACGTACGTCAGCACACGCATAGGCCTACGACGTTTTTGGTCTGATCAATTCTGCGTTACATCTGCTTATCAGTTAGTCAATATTGAACTAGCCTAGTCAGTTTATAGCCAGTCAGTATCACAGTCTATTGCATCAGTCTTTGCAAGCTCTTGTCTTATTACAGTCCTCCTGACTGCTGAGCAGCTTTTCCGTCAATTCGCTGATGACGCACCACGCAAACTTGACGTCATCTGGTTCGGTGCGAATGGAACAGACAAATCGCAAGAAATAGACGCCTTTGCATTCGGCCGACATCAGATGCATTCTGCCGTCGTCGTTGATCATACTCAGAAGTTCCTTGTTCCGTTCGTTGCTGCCCTATGGACCACACAACACGTACGCGTCTCTAGACACATCAATGCAGTTCGCGACAGCAGCGTAGCAACAACTTCAAACATGCAGCACTTCCGATCATAGATAGACAAAAATACCTCCAGAATACCAAATTAAAATAAAGTAGATTAGCCTACAAAGAACAAGAACCAAAGTAATTCAGCAAAAAAAATCTTCCCTTCCTCTAAAGGGTCAGTGATCCCCGTCTGACAATGTGTCATTAGACGCCGCAAGTGTACCTGCCAAATGGCATTTAAATCAGTCACACGGTTTAAACAGGATGTGACAAACGGACAGACGAGACAGCCACGCTACGGAGAAATGTGCAGCAATAGGCGGAGTCGATTCCGCCTCATAATGTGCGCTATTTTATTCCATAGGCTAAGTAAATTTCACCCTGAGACAACGTGCCAACATTCATGATGGGTAGGGGTAGGTTTTGTTCTCTTGGGCCAAGTACCGAGTACCGCCCGATTTCCCGGAGTTTTACCTTGATCCTGAAGCAGACGAGTCCGACTATGACGTCATTGATAACCTCAAGACGGCTATCCTGACGCACTTGTTGCTCGAACAGCTTTGCCAGAGCCACGTGCTAAAAACATGATCCAGCAAACGATAAAACACCATAATACACAAACATACAATCAACTGTTCCCGGCTATCTGCACCAAATTTGTACAGTTCAGTCTAAGTTTAACGTATCTACCGTTCTCAATATCTAGCTTGAAAATACAAAACTCTATTCTTAGATCAAAATTTGTATAGCCTACGAGAACGTGACGGAAATTAAGTTGTAGGCCCTAGTCTATTAAAATGTATGAGTGAATTCTTTGGCTTTCCATCAAGCAATAATCTTTGTCGTCATGACGTTCCTAACTTGGCTTGTATTAATCATTTAGCGGCACAGTTTGTCCCTCTAACCAAAAGTCAAGTCTTCAAGATTATGCAGCCCAGTCACATAATTTTACCTTTTCTAATTATTTAGATTTGCGTACATATAGGGATGTGCGAAAAAAATACAGTACGCATGCTTAATTTATAAATTGATAAGTCCGGCAATTTTGAGAACGATTAGCTTCGATCATTAAAATGCAGAGCGGTGATGTTGAACGCTCGCTGTACTCCTCTAAAGTCCAAAAAGATAACAAGTAAGTGTAAGTGTAAGTAAGTGTAACAAGTGCATTAATAATCTCATATCATGTGTTCGGACGACCAACGGTTTCCGTAGACTGTTATTAGAGCAACCTGTCGGATGACGCGCTGAATTCCATGCAGTCCGTACAGCCTCAACACGAACCAGAGCTTCAGAGAACGAAACGGACGTCCACACGGAATACCAAGATTCTACGCAACAGAACAGGTAGCCTAAATCGTAATTAATTGTTACTTTTTCAAATTGTAATAGCTCGGCAGCAAGATCACATTACAATAAAGATATCAGTCACGTGAAGGTAAAGAAAGGTAAAGGTCGTCAATTTGTATAGCGCATCGTCGCGAACACGCCTCTAATGCGCTTTCGTCACTAACCAGAGCCGCCAGACACAGGCTGGCGTAGCGGCCGGCTAGGCAGCCCCAGTCAGCTGTATTAAAATCCCCACCTTCCGTAATCCATATAACCGACCCCGGAGGGATGCTAGGCTGAGTTGGCCTTGTTGGTTGACTGATAGCGGACGCTTTACCTACAAAGTGGTCAGACGGTCATCTATCAGTCTAGCGCAAGATAGGGAAAGTTCGCCGGCCAGGACCGACATTCTAACCACTATGCTATGCCACCAACGTGAGTTCTCTAAGCACAATGAATGCCTTCAGCAACGTCGAAACACGGAGAGGAATGTCGATGTCCGCACGTCTTATGGCAGGTTGTTTCAGACAGACAGCCGATGCGCCACCGGCAAAGGCACGGTCGGTCGTCGATGGTCACATGACTGCTGCTGTATTAAATATATGCCTACTTCCCGCGGTTTCAGCAGTGATTGCAGTATTTCCTACCTACGATAACGACGTGCAGAAAAATCATGCAGAGTTCATTGATAACTGCATTTTACTTGCTTCGCCCAGATTCTCGCAGCACGTGTAGTTTTTTTGTTTATTGCCTGCAATTTCACATTAGTTTTGTTTTTATCACATTTAAACGTTGCCTCAAAACGAAAACTTATATCCCGTTTACACGATCGAGCAACTATAGAGCAGACATCAAGCAAATATGAAACATGCATAAAGCATGCCTACATGAAGCAATCATCAAGCAAACATCGAGCTGGCTCGTCCAGCTAAACATGTGTATACCAGCTCGTCGAGCCAGCTTAATCGTGTAAACGGGGTATAACAGTCGCCAGTATGACACAGAGATTTGCAGCTATTTTAATAACGTAGTTACGTACGCGGTAGTCAGGTATTTGATGTTGATGTTCATCATTAAAGAACGATGGGTTAGCTTTGAACGCATTTACGAAGTAATCGTTGTTCTTAAACCTAAAAAAGCAAACACAACATCCATCACAATGATTTTGTTTCTCTATGTTTAGATTTTCAAAATTATTTTACTATTCAAAATCTCATGTAGAAGTAAATTTGCAGTATTCATTCATTCATTCATTCACTTCTTTATTGCAACAGATGGCTAAACGCATTCGTTGTTACAATGATATACACATTTTACGATTAGGTCAGCAAGTTAGTAAGTAAGCAATAATGTTAATAAATATGTACATGTCACACGTCAACGCATACGTAAAACGGTTCACGAATATTAAAAAAGTATTAAACATTAAACATTGAAACGCGTCTGAGATGAAGATTTCAATTGCAATTTGCAACTTCACTCGGCCTATAAACTTTGAGTAAGTAAGTAAGTACATGAGCAAAACGTAAATTTATATAGCGCATGCGCTAAATACAAGTACACAGTAAACGAATTTTGGAAGTCAATCGGTAATAAATTAATGAAGTAACGTAATAAAGTCACAAAAGAGCAGTTGCTCACATTCACGGAACACGCAGTAACGTTAACCCAAAAGGCTCAGATGGTGTATAGAACGAAGACAGTGATACGACAACGACGATGACAATTGATAATTTATACAACCTACCACATGGCTGAGCAGCCGACGTGTACCATCATCAACTTGTGAGGATTGAAGTCGAACGAATCCGCATACTGCACGATCATCAATACGTATTTAATACATAATCAAATTGTGAAAGCTGTAATAGTCATCGACTATCACGTTACTGGTTTACTTCAAGCAGTGCAAAGCGTTATAGTCTGTTCTTCAAAATTATTTGTTTACAGTTCATATTCCTTGGACTAGCGTTGTGATAACACAAAACATATTATGAAAGGGAATTTCTCATTTTATAAGAAGCACGGCTTAGTGCTTCATTTATCTACGGTCCACGCTGTGCATTACCATGAAACATTATAATTGCAAAGATCTTGCGAATTTAGTCTTTTATTATTTTACTAGCGGAATCGGATGAGTCTAACCAAGCGAGCTGCAAAAGCGCCGCAAGTATTATTTCTGTAAAAAAAATCGTTGGCGATGAAATTAGCTACATCATTACTTACTTCGACTCCATTCAGCAGATGACGAAACTCGGGGCAGACGAATGCAGATCCAGCGTACGCGGCGTCCACGTGAAGAAAAACGTTGTATTCGAAACCTTCACACATCATCATAAAATGTGCAATTTGTCCTGCGTATATCGACATTTAACATTTAACGTTCGCGTGCTAGCTGCATAGGAGTACCACCGTACGGTGCGTCAAAGCCAAGTTCAGCCAACTAACCAAGCGGAGGGAAAGTCGGAGTTGTGGCTTTTGGAAATGAACGAAAACGTCCCCGTATACCGGTATACGATTTTGTTTTTGGGGTTGTGGGCTAACAATAAGTAGCATCGTTGATTTCGTTTTTTACATTTTGTTTCCGATACTTGCAGCCATAGTTCGAGAATTCGTGACTTGCGGTTTTAAAATGCGTAAAAATTCGCGAATTTTAACAATTTTTTAAAATGCGTAAAAATTCGTAAAAATGCGTAATAGTGCTTTGGGCTATTTTGGGGCTATGTGGACATTAAAACGGCGTTTTCCAAGACACTCGTAACTTCTTGATAAGATTTCTGACGTGAACTTCACAGAAACCACCGTGCAGTGGGAACAGTGGGCAATAGCGGACTCTGAATCAGAGGCAGAGGAGGACAAAAATAACGATTCGGCTTAACTTCGTTAGAGAACGTTGAGTATAGCCCTACAATCCGGCTGTTACTGACAGTTTTCGACTGAGAGACGCTGAGTAGTGAGTAGTGACTGCAGTGCATTGCACAGTTAATCTGCGAACTTCGGAATTCGGGTTGGTTACTAAACTAAACTGTGAGACTTGAGTCCGAGATCGTCGCTATTTGCACAATACACAAGTATACGTTGATGTGAGTTTTATAAAGTACAAAATATTGTAATTTTTTGGCTGTTTTAAAATTCGTAAAAATGCGTAAATTTTAAAATTCGTTGGCCGTTTTAAAATGCGTAAAAATTCGCGAATTTTACGAATTTTTTAAAATTCGTAAAATGCGCATTCTTGGTCTATGCTTGCAGCAACACAATTGTGAGATTACGGTAGTCAGGCTGCAGCTCATCACATTCACAGAAAATCGACGGTGATGCAAGTCCTTCGTGAATATTTTGAGTTGCATTCTGTTTGTTATAGCCTACTGTCACGTTTACTGAAATTTGCGATAGCCGTTTTTATAGGCTTTTGCTAATTAGTTTGTTTGAAGTAATTAACCTGGATTTCGTAACTTTCGTGGATTTTGCTTTTTAGGCATACCGTAAAAAGTTTGTCATTGTACTGTACTCACAGATTGGGCCAATCTCCAGCAGTTTGTCGAAGGCGCACGTTGCAGTTGTACCCAGCGTTGCTACACACTACATACACAATACACCGATATACACTTTATTGTTATTTTCATCATGTTTTACCGCTTTTCTTTTTTACAACGTCAAAAAATTGCACCTCACGCATTATACGCTAGGGTTATGCAACTTCATAGACAAATACAATTATGACTATTATGAAAATAATAATATAAACAAGAATACCTACTGCGTGTGGCAGCATATACTGGCAGTACAGTCAGGCTCTTTTTCGAACGTTCACAAAGCAAATCTGGTGCACGTTTCGGCACATACTCTGATTTTTTTTATCGCATTTATCCGAAAAAGTCAGAATCTTAAATTGCATTTTCCTGTTACTTCACGTTGTCCCTACGTTCGGAATCCTAAAATGTCAATCGTTGTTAAGAACTGGTACGTACGAAAAATGGAATAAGTCCTTGTTGGAGGTCGGAGCGAATGGCTTCTGACAGAGCGTGTCCTGTCATTGATTCGTTATCGTCGGACGCAACTTGGTGACAGCGCACTGCTCCCATCAGGCAAGCTCGTTCCACTGAATAGTGAGCCTGTGTACGTTTTACAAAAAGACCAGCCTACTGTAGATGAACTATATATAACTGCGACGACGTTTGCTTGTAATATTACAGTATTATACAACCGTGATTTGGTTTAGTAACTTCTGCTTGCGCGACAACTACACGCACGACAACCTCGCGTACGCGGTGACCAATGACCATTGCTCGCACAGACATTGAGCGCGGGGCGTATTGCTAGCCCCGATAATTGCTCGCGCGTCAATAGCGCGGTCAATACTCAATAGTATTCTAAATGTGATTTGGTAAGTTTATAAAATGTACGTCTCGCATATATAACGGCACGATCTATTGTACAAGCTATCAACTGTTTACAGCCAAAGCCAGTAACATTATGACTGCATCTATTGTTTCTACAACGCCATGAAATTGTCCCGTTCCTCGCTCTATCAAGTATACAAAGTTTCGATAGATTACTGTCTTTTGGCCTTATTCAGTGCAACCAAATTTGACTGTCGTAGCCACTTCTCCATATACTGACTGTATTCAAGCATGACCAGCTGGTGATCGCGGGTCACGCAACCTGACCAGAGAGAATGTTAATGACGGCTACAACACTTCATAAACACTGCAGTTCACGGTCCAAAAATCAAACGAAAACAACTTAGCTTTTAGTACAGACATACATAACATACATAACATACATAACATAACATATTATATAACACTGAAACCTTATGAACCCTTGACAATCATTTTTGCTGTTAATTGACGCGAGCGCAATTGACGGGCGATCAATTTTATTTCGCGCAATTGTCCGCGCGAGCAGTCGTCTGCGTGATCACGGTCACCGCGCAAAGTTGTGTACGAGCAGTTGTCATGCGTGCAGTTGTCGGCCGAGCAATTGTCCGTACACCTGTGATTTCACAGAAAATCTGACTGTTCCGAAATTTAAATTAGCCCCGCTGCTTGCTGCCGGTAAAACCATATGAAAAAACTGCTATAAGTAATGGGTTCGAGACATTAACTCCTTAAAATAATCTTTTTATGCAGTTACGGCCAAACGGACTACCGGCCGAAAAGACACCCCAAACATAGCTACAGGGCTATATATTACATTGCAAGCTATGCTGACGCCATGTAAAATCTACTATAAGTAGTATGACACATTATGTTCTCGAGTTAATTTTCAGTTACCTGATCGGAACAGTAAGCGACCAGTTTAGACAGAATGTGTGCATCATCAGCTGCGGTCTTGTCATGTTTCTTGGCCGTCGCAACAGCTTTGCTTCTAGCGGACAGAAGTGCTATAAACGTAGCTTCGCTGGCGCTGGCCTATGTACAACCAGCAGACAAAGATACGTAAAAAACGATATGCTATTGAGCTATTTGATCTGACAGAATTCAGCGTCAAAACTTTTGTAGCGGGTGTGCTAGGGGAGACGACTACAGCAGTTACAATCGACTACGGCCAATCAGTGGCGGTCACAAACAATGATAGCCACAAAAAATTCATTGACAGCCACAAGATATAGTCTGCGACGGTCATATTATCACACGTCACACGATAGTGTGAGTGTTGTAAGGACGACCTTCAAAGTCTATAGGAAAAGGCAAACTTTGACCCTCAGACAACCCAACACCCCTGAACCGATCGTCACCAAATTTGAATGGCGTGATTACGTCGTTGACCCCTACCACCAAAAAATTGGGCTCAATCCGCCCAGGGTTTTTTTGCTCCCTATATAGGTGAAATATACCCCCCTCTTGTTCGAAATCTACTACACTTTTTTAGCTCTTCAACTCGCCTACAGGCGACCGAGTTAGACCAATTTTTACGCGCGAAAGCAGCTTTCAGCGCATCTTAGCCATCGCAATTCTGTCCGTCTGTCCGTCTGTTTGTCACACGGGTTGGTCAGTCAAAAGTGGTGCAAGCTAGGATCACCAAATCTTCACCGTCGGCTGCATGGAAGACTCTAGTTTCAGGAACCGTAAAGCGTTTCCATAAAGTCGAAGGGGTCACCTCGAACGAAAGCGTTAAATAAAAGGGGGTGGGCAAAATTTGCGATTTTTGGCCAATAAGTCGCTGTATCTCAGTAACGGTGCGAGATAAGGCCTAGGTTACTATTAGTTGCTAATAGGAAGTCGTACACTGGCTCTCGATTGGCGCCGAATTCAATGACCTTGAACGCTAAAATAGCGGGTTTTATGGATTTTTTCGCGATTTTGGGCTGCGACACAAGTCTATATCATTCACAAGATGGCGCCACAAAACTATCGTTATGCGATCCAAATAGAGAATTTGGTATTTGTATATTAACTTAACGTGGACACCCCAATTTTCAGCTAAACTACTGAACCGGAACTGCCATAGGCTTTGGTGCGTCTCGTGAGCATTAGCTCGAATTTCTTGTTACGCTTAATACGGCAAATGACGCAGTTCTGCGCAAGAAAATGTTTTTTATTGTTAGAAAATACAAAATTTATTTTTCATTTATTTATTCGAAAAATTCGAAAAAAATACAATGGCGCCTATGGAAAAAAATTTAAAAT
>Ga0209367_1009127_pt1 | contig 13494 bp, 8 predicted proteins | sample WorMetLIZISLAND2_FD_187412 | JGI IMG/M metagenome (GOLD analysis project Ga0209367, IMG submission 187412) | Marine gutless worms symbiont microbial communities from Max Planck institute for Marine Microbiology, Germany - Olavius geniculatus... ... | reverse complement strand
CTTTCTCACTATGGCGATCATTGCAGATTAGTGACAATTCGCTTGTCAATGCTGTTTTATCTTCGGACTTGTTTTTTAAATCTCCAGTTTTTAAATGTTGGCGAAGTAGTTTGTTTTAGTCTTTTTTTAGTCTTTGTGTTTGTGTGTGTTTTGTGTGTTCATGGGCCTCGAGTTTGCCATTGAAAACAAATAAATAAATAAATAAATAATAGGCCGCAATACGGGTCGTGCCCGTCCGTCCGTCTGTCTGTCAGTCTGTCTGTCTCTCCCGGACTGGGTTCTAACTGGAAAACGAAATGGCGTAATTAGCGTAAACATTACCCAGCGCCAAATTTTCTGGTGTGTCCATTTTTAGCTCAAAAAGTCAAAGGTCAGGTTTGGGTTTACGGTTGTGTATCACAGTCACTGTACAGGGTGGGCCATAAAACGTAGCACTTTACTTTTATCTTTATCTTCGCCAGCTATTGACCGATTTTCAAAATTCTTTGACTGACAAACTTTGCAAAACATTTGGAAGAATAAGATTATTACATATCCCACCACGTAGTAAATGCGTCTCTACACTATTTTCTTAAATGTAAATGTAAACAAAAACTAACGATAATAACAAAAATTTAGGTAAATGAAAAAAACACTTTAGACCAACATTGCAATAAATGATTTGTATGACACTAGACTGTGTTAGACTCACACAGTTTAGTGTCATTCACTTTAATGTTGGTCAGAAGTGTTTTTCCAGTTTTACCAAAATGTTGTTTGTTATTGTTGTTATATATGCATATATCATTGATGTTTCACAAGATAGTGTAGAGACGCATTTACGGTGTGGTGGGATATGTAATAATCACGTTATTGCAAATTGTCAGCAGAGTGTGCAAGTGAAAGAATTGTGAAAATCGGTCAATAATTGGCAAAAATATAAAAAAGTAAAGTGCCACTTTTTATGGCCCACCCTGTAGTGTTTAACTACAGGCTGACAACTGCACAAAACATGTCGGCGGTAGAGCGGACGACATACAGAACAAGGTGGGCCTGTTAGGGCGTTGATAACTCGGCGATGATTGCCAGTAGAAAGGCGTGTTATATGTCAAAAGTTTTACAATGTAATTGTAGACAAAAAGGGCCAAACTTGCATAGCATATCATTTAAATATTTTTTGCCTAATTTGCATAAATCTTCATTATCCCTGAAATTAGGCATTTGCCTGAACTTCCATGTGCCCGAGTTCATTGAACTCAAAAACTCACTGCCAAAAAGTCCAGATTTGAATTCTGTAAATTACTCAGTGTGGGGCATTCCAACAGATAGCCTGGTCACAAAATTTTAGTCACTGACCAGCTGAAACGTGTGCTAATTGAATGCTGGGCTCAGCTGATCCTGAACACATTTACACCAGCGATGGATCAGCTACCTAACAAGACTGATGACGGTTATGAATGCAAAAGCTGGGCAACTGCCTATGTCGAATTTCACCTAAACTCAATGTATGTGTTAATGATTGTTGATATTTCACTGTATGCTGAATAAAAATCAAGTTAAATTCATGTGTTACTGCCAATTTAGCATGACTTTAGGGGTGGGCAGATTTGTGTAAATCAGGCAAAGAATATTTAAATGCTGAGACAGGCAAGTTGTGCAGTTTTTCTTTACACAATTTCGAAACATTTGGCCTATTACGCGCCTTTCCATCAATAAACATCGCTAAGTTACAAAAGCTCAAATATCCACGTTAAATCAATGTGTTACAGTCAGATTTGGCAGAATTTGGGGGTTACGCATATTTATGCAAATTAGGCAAAGAGTATTTAAATGCTTCAGTATGCAAATTTGTCGTTTATTTTTACAGCATTTTGAAACTTTTGACGTATTACACGTCTTTCTAACACTAACCATTACTGAGTTATCAACGCTCAAACAGGTCCGGTTTTTTGGCCCACCCTGTATTTTCAGTTGGGCGGAAAGGCGTAGTACGCAACAAACGTGAAACAAGACGTCGTGCTTATTAACGTGGATATGCTATACGCTGGGTCCAAAATATAGTCTACAGTTTTCCTCGATTACATTTTGCAAATTTTAACATACTTTTTGGTTCCTGTTTCTTACAATTTTGGGGGCAAACTATGCAGATACGTGTTTCTAAAAACGTGTAAAATTTACCGTTAAAATTTGCTTACCGCTAAGTATTAGTGAAATCATATCGTCAACAAAATGCCGCTATCGCTAAGCTTTTGCAATACGAGAACAAGGCATCAGTGCTAGAAAATTTGCAACAAAGATTGTGATGGGGCTAGTTAACAACGAAATAAATCATTTTTGTAAAAAAATCTGACTTTAGTTTTCCTAGTCGCCGTGTTAGCAATAGTGGCCGTCGTCTACATTACCCGAACGTGATTGTGTAGCACCGGGTTTGTTCAAGCGATCAGTTGTGCTACGTGAGTGCATGTTGCTCTGTTTGTCTGTTCCCTGCTGCACAGCTTAGCAGGTCGATATGGCCGAAGTGTTCCATCTCCTAGGATCGAGCCCCTGCTGGTCAGTGCCGGTGATTAGTAATGACGTCAATATTTAACCGGTGCCACCGCATAATACAATCCAGCTTTCATGTCAACCACTCGAATGTCCGATCAAATGAACGTCGGACAGAGGACGACGGCCGAACACGCGCGTGCCGATTGTCGGTCGTTGGGGCGTTGTCGCTAATTAGTTTGGCGCTCATCAGCCAAGACGCTTGGTTGTCCTGAAACATCTTCTGCTGAGATGCAAAGACAACATGCACCACATTAGTTACACGATTGTCTCGTTTGTGGAGCGGCATCGCTTATCAAAAAGTACTTTTGAACTGAAACAGACAAAGAAGTCGGCACGAGATGTATGTGGCCGTCCGCCCTATTGTCAAGAGTTTTAGGCACCGATGCTGAACTAGGCCTAAACATTGCTTAGTGTGCAGTGGGCGCTAGAGTAGCTCGATGCGAGTGAGCCAGCCGGCTATCATCATGTGCGTGAGATATGCGTCATTTTACTGTGGTTTTTGACGTCCGATGACCTTGACATTTGATTGTTTAAAGTGATAATTGGCACACAGATTAATCCTGTCTTTCCCGTTTTCTTCATTCATGTTGTTTTTTTCTAGCTTTTTCTATATTTTTGAGTTAGGAGCGTGTACGGCCAGATCACAGACAGACGGACAAACAGACGGGCAAAAATGCGCCTACAAGTCCATAATGAATATTAGTTTTATTATGACTTGGCTAAGTTAAGCTTCTCTGAGTCACCATGTTTAGTATAGTAGTTGTTGTGACATTTCACAGCTAGTTTGAGTGAGATCTGTGTATACCGCAAGATTCAGTTTACCGTCCGAAACTTCGATCTGCTTGGCCGCAGGCTCCGCAGCTAACACTCGTTTGTTACCATGCCTTACTGCTGGCCCTTAATGTACCTGCGAATGGAGCTAATTAGCGCAATGAAAATGATCTGGTTATTGGCTGGCGCGAATGCAGTGGTGTATATTATAGTTGACGTGAGGCCGGCATGAGTCCGAATGTCGTCGGTCTGGGTGCGCGAGTGACTCACCCACGCATTTAATATTCCGACGACGACGACGACGACGACGCTGGAGGAAGGAGCGACGACTGCGTAGTACGTGTGCGTGTGTGTGTGTGTGCACCGACGGGCGAGCGGTGCCCCCTGAGAGACTAGCACCACGGCGCCGCCACCACAGCGCCTCGCAAGGCGCCGGGGTCTTATTGAGATCAAGTACCGGTGTATTGATTTGTGCCGGGACAGCCTTGAACCTGGACGCGTCCGACACGACCCACAACCTCACAACCGGTCGACCATTCGGGACATGCAAAATGCTTCCTACGCTTCTTCCTGTGTGATCTTTTTCTCATCCTCTCGGCGCTTCTGTCTGATATAGGGGAGGAGCGGCGCTGCCGTGTTATTGGAGGGACCGTATCAAGATTTTGGCCGTGACTAGATGTAAAACACGCTTACATGTTTCAGCGTATTTTATCTTTCCTGTAAGCACGTCTGCGACATTTGTCGAAGACGTGCCAGCTAGTAAAACATTTTTACAATGTTTTAGGCGTGGTTCCGTGCAAAATGAAGCGTAAGTGTGAAGTTATCTCACGCATCACCAAAGCAATTTTGTCAGAGCTATGTCTTGATCCCGTATTTCGTCTTATGAAATGGAGCATATTGTTCAATGATTAGCGTCATGCAAATTTATAGAAACATACAATAGTCGAAGTGCAGTACAAACTTCTACTCTTGAAAATACCGTGAACTCAGTTTCGCAGACTCGATGTAGATTCTACCGGACCGGTACTAAATATAGAACAGTTTTAGGAGAGCTAATGCCTGATGCATTGTGGCTGAGCCTGACAGTAACTCTAAAGCAGAAATTTTGAGGCATAGCCTTCTTGCAGGCATGCTCTTTTATCGCCTCATGTTTCTGTCATCGTTGTGACTGGACCTTCGAATGGAATACTCCAGAATGCCCCATCATGCAATACAGTCGGAATTGAGGGGCTTATACAAAAAAGCTGGGACGGTTAAAGAAGAAATGGATGGACATCATTAGACGAGATCTGAAGGACATGGACACTACCTGGGAAGAAGCCAAAGAACTGGCGACAGACCGAGCAGATTGCCGTCAACGTGTGGCCCAATGCATCCACGAGGATGCGGGTTGAACTAAGGTCTAAGACTAGCCATTCGCGAACTCAATTTCGTTTTGTTTCGCTATCCATATGCATGCCGTTCCCGTGTTTTCTAGTCCTGCGTTTTTCACCCATGCGACTGTCTTTTGTTTTCCAGTTCTACGTTTTCTACTCTTGCATTTTTGATGGTCCCGGGTTTTCCAGTCTCGCGTTTTCAGCGTCCCCGTAGTCACTACTAGGTCTACTGTATGTCTGGTGTAGCCTATATTTGCAACTCAAATGAGTAAAGCCAAAGAAAAGGGCAAAGCACCAGCTCGCGTGTTTCTTAGCTTCTTATATATTTGCTGCTCATTATCGTTAGCTTTCTTGCCCCCTGCAGTTTTTGCAGTTTTCTTAGCGCATTTGTACATAGTAATAATAACATATTAGGCCTAAATGACACCACTGCACTATACTATCTCTACACTATGCTTATAATCCACAATCAGTTAGAAAATGCAGATCTTGAGCATTAAAGCTAAACAGATAAGTTTGACGAAAAAGTGTATTTTTTCTGTCAGTGTAATGTCAAATAGTAAGTAATAGGCCTATGTCTCGTGTAATATCTTTTTTCCTAACGAATAAATGATTGGTTGATAGGTTTACACATTGGTCGACGTGCATTGTTTATGACGCTAAAATAGTCGTTCTTTTCGAAGAAATTGATAAAGCTCTGTATATTTTGCAGTTTTGAATAAACATAAAATTTCCCCGATTTGGATCGATATTACTTTTAAAATTTGTTTTTTTTGTTCGCGGGTGGTCACTTTCCACGAATTTTGTCCAGATGCTAGTCCATCGAAGCGAGCCAAGCACAGAGCATCATTGGCAGAAGTTGTCTGAACGTTTCGAATGAATACTCACCGTATTTCTGGCTTAAGGAGGAAGCTCTGTTTTCGAGTCTTTCCGTTTGTCTGTTTGTCCGCTAGATTTTACAAAAAAACATAAACACATTTTGATGAATTTTTGGAGGTGAGTAAGTTGTCGGGCTAGAAACACGTGATAATTTAACGTTGATTTGTTTCTTGAATTCATGCGTATTACGTAGAACCTGTATTAGATCCGTTGCATTCGTCAGGTGGCTGCTTTATGTTTGGCGATGATTTGGGATTTCTGATAGCTTGTTATTTGCGTGATTCGGCGATAAACAGTTTACGTAGGTGTACCTGTGTTTGCACCTGTATTACCTCCAATAGCGGCTGCAGCAGCAGATCTGTCGAGACTGCAGGATCACTCGCTTTTGATCTTAAGCGGCAAATAACAGCGCATGGTCTTAAGACCCCGCTATGCACACGCGATTGTGTAATTACGGATCTAGTTTGATCTAATTTTAGTTCTTCATCGGGAAATATGTCCGCGACATCCAGCGAACGCTGAAAATCCGTTACAGCAGTGTTCGCTTCGGCCTATATGCTTGAGCGAGTTGGCTGGAGATAGACCAAGACAACCTGCATATGAAATTTTCAGCGTCAAACAGATTTTAGGGTTGGGTTCAAATAGGCCTGTGCACGCGAGCGCTAAAGAGGGTTACTTTTCCAAAAATTTGGTATTTTATCGATATTGGCTCGTCTAGCGTGAAAAACAGTTGCAGATAGGCATAGACATGCTGCTTATCGTAACAAGCACAGGCGACGAGCTTTTTGGGTCATTTACCTCGATGACCTTAAACGACATTAAACTCCCAAAATAAGGGGTGTTAGTGGGTGTTAAAATGATTTTTTTTGCGATTTTCGGCTGCGGTGCACACTTCAAGGGTGAATTGCAACGAAATGACTAAAGATAGGCCTAGACCAAGACAATGTGCGAACAGGAACTACTAAGGCTGTCGCGCGTCTCATGAGCTTTGCTCAAATTACTTGAGTATTTTCTGAACGCACTGATGCCAGACGACTCTGCCGTTGGCCTTAGCATTCGCCTCGAGGCTGTGTATTGTTCAGCTTAAACTTACCGTCGCCTTGAGATTTAAGTAGATTTTGTCTTTTGGTGTCTTCAGCAATAGACGTTACACGATGATTTCTAGAATTTCTAAAAAAAACCCAGTGAACTATATAGGGGCCTAATATAGTCTCTAAATTTTCTTAGACTTATGTCCGTAAAATTTGCGAACATTAGCAGGACCGTTTAGTGTGCATATCTTGTATTATGGTCTGTATATCAAAGAATTTTGATTAGACTTCTGGCAAACCGTGTTGAGTTTCGCCGTCTCCTGGGTATTGTGGTCAGCGAACTGTAGGCCTACACACTTACTTCTATAGCAATAAACATAATCTGTTCAGCAACATTTTTTGCTTAATATTAAAGGAAAACGATGGGAACACATGTTGCGTTTACCTTTTCTGACATCATCTCCATTTCGCAATATTGAACACGAAATTTGAGCTAATGTTCACGAGACGCGCGAAAGCCTATAACAGTTTCGGTTTAGTAGTATAGCTGAAAATTGGGGTGTTCACGCTAAGTTAATATACAAATACCAAATTCTCTATCTGGATCGCATAACGATAGTAGCGTGGTGCCACCTCGTAAATGATATAGACTTGTACCGCAGCCCGAAATCGCCAAAAAATCCATAAATTCCGTATTTTGGCGTTCAAGATCATTCAAAGTCATTGAACTCGGCGCTAATCGAAAGCCAGTGTACGACTTCCTATTAGTAATTAATAGTAATCTAGCCTTATTTCGCACCGTTACTGAGATACAGCGACTTATTGGCCAAAAATCGCAAATTTTGCCCACTTCCCTCTCATTTAGCGCCCTTGTGCGGGGTGACCCCCTTTGAGTTTATGGAAAAGCTTTACGGTTCCTGAAATTAGAGTCTTCCAGGCAGCCGATGGTGAAGATTTAGTGATCGTAGCTTGCACCGTTTTTGACTGATCCACCCGTGTGACGGACAGACGGACAGACAGACAGAATTGCGATGGCTAAGACGCGCTGAAAGCAATAGCTGCTTTCGCGCGTAAAAGGAATAAAAATCATAACCTCCATTTAGAAAAAAAATATATAAATGACCACGTGCACAATTATACCAAGCACAACTTTGTTAGTTTGCATCTTCTGGCTGTATTAGAGCGTTCGGTCCAAAGTGAAATATAAGCCCGTAAGAGAAAATTAAAATTGGCGGTTCTGTAGCTGAAAAGTGGCGATTAAAAACCGCGAATGTAATTGTGGTACCTGCTCCAGATTCGTTGGTCGTTGAAGGATTGTAGAATATTCTGCAGGAAAGCTAATGAAATTGGAAAACCCAACTAATGCATGCGTTGATACGTTGTCGAATGGAAGTGGTCTGGCTAATTACTGGCCGATTATTGGCAGCTATACGCTACGGTCGAATAGGTTCCTTATCTTTTCAACGGCAGTCAACATCGATCAAACGTTCTAACACTTCGCCAGCTCAGCGCGTCTTCGTCGTCTGCTGACTGTCATCATCCGTCAAGATTACGTCACGAAGCCTCACAGATTTCTTCTCCACGCATGCTCGCAGACACGCTCCGGTCAGTCTTCGCACACTATTCCCTCTCGATGCTATATTCATGATTAGCGATAACGGAAACGATAACTAAAATATGTTTATTGTTATTGGTAATCCGTATAGGTAGAAAAATTACACAAATACATACATGTAGAAAAGTAAGCAACATTGCTTTAATGAAGAAACAAGAAATCTGAGCTAATGTTCATGAGACGCGCGAGAGCCCATGACAGTTCCTGTTCGCAGGTAATTAATCTTGATCTGTCTCTATCCATTTCGTCTCAATTTACTTTTTTGCAGCCACAAATTGCCAAAGAATCACTTAAAATTAATATTTTGAGGGTTGAAGGTCATTCAAGGTCATCGATGTTGACATTTCTAAGAAGCTCGTTGCCAGTGCTTGTTATGATAAGCAGCATGTCTGTGCCTATCTGCAATCATTTCCGCGCTAGGCAAGACAACAGCGGATAAATAAACACTTTTTAGAAGGGTACACCTCTTTGACACCCGCGTGCGCAGGCCTCTTTAAATCTAGAGGGTCCGAACTTGGACGGCTAAAATCTACATTCAATGCTAAAAATTTCATACGCAGGTTGTCTTGGTCTGTCTTTTGTTATTTCGCGGCAATTGACTCTTGAAATGCTTGTCGCAGCCCAAAATCGCGAAAAATCACTAAAAACCCCCTATTTGGGGAGTTCAAGGTCATTCAAAATCATCGATGTTGACATTTTTAAGAAGCTCGTTGCCAGTGCTTGTTATGATAGGCTGAATGTCTGTGCCTATCTGCAACCATTTTCACGTTAGACTAGCCAATAGCGGTAGAATAACGTCTTTTTAGGAGGGGTGCCCCATTTTCGCCCCTGCGTTCGTGGGACCCCTTTCACCCAGTGGCATGAAATTTTGTCACGAAATACTAGAGACACTAAGCTATCATACTATCATATAATGAAAACCTTAAGTCTCTATCTCAACTGGTTTTGAAACGGTACCGGGTCGTGACGGACGGACAGACCGAGAGACGGACAGACAGACAGAATTATCAATAATCAATAAGACTAAAGGTAAAGATAAAAATTTGATAACTTGCTATAGCTTTTCTTGCATAAGTCACGACCAGAGGCACTTTATAACCTTGGAAGGGGCAGCTGATTGGCATGAGCTAAGTTTAATGATACCGCAGCGCACTATGCGGCCATCCAATGCCCGCGTCAGCGAACAATCGGACCTGCGATTTGCAGCTAGCAAACATACAACCACCCCATTCAGCCACACTATGCCTTCACCCCGTAGCCCGTAAGCTACTACTTATTTCCTGTCCCCCTGAGGGTAGGAGGCTGAGTTGATCTGAGCAGAAAGTAGGTGAGCAACGACATAACATGTGTACAAAATAATTTGTATTTGTCACGTTTAGAGAAAACTGTGTGGTCTAATCTGAAAACCAGTAAGCCTATCTCTGTGGCAATACATAATGTGCTGATATAGATTTCTATTAAAGTCAGGCCATCGCGCAGTATAAAAACTAGCATAGCCTTAAAACAGAAACTTAAAAAGCGTTTTAAGATTTTTCAAAATATATACGCGACAGTCGAGATCAGGTAGAAAAACTTGCAGCAACTTTTGTGCGTCAAGTCTGAACTGTAATACATCTTTGTCAGAGCAAGTATCGGTTGAGTGCCTTTACAGCAGCAGCGATGGCCGCGAATAATCCCGTGATACAGCGCGCAGAAATGGCCTGTCATATGCTGTATTCAGAGGTTATTAACGGTTGAGACAAATGGATCTATCTCTAACACAATGGTAGCTCAAACATTGCAAGCAAATTTATTAAACTTTTACACAGGACGTTTGAGAATCGATTCTGCGTTTGAACTTGCGAGTCTGCTTACATATAACTCATTTATTCTATTATTTATTGTCACACCTCGGGTATCAAAAAGCACAAGACAATATGCAATCGTACACGTGTTTTATATGATCATAGGCTTAAAGGTAATAGGGACTCAAGAAAATAATTAAAACTGTTAGTACTAGATTTTATATTTTAAGGCTATAATGTTCCAAATTCAGTTCCAGCTAGGGCTGCGCCCCAGACCCTGCTGTGGGAGCTCACGGCGCTTCCAACTTCCCAGCGACCTCTAACTGGAATTTATGGGGTCCTTCTTTTATTTTTATTTTTATTCTATTATGTTTTTTTAGACTCGTCGTTACCATCATTGTCATTACCGCCACAACCGTTTGTGCAAAAAACGTATAAAACCGCTGTGGGTCGTCGAGTTTTTTTTATTATACTGGGTTTCTGAGGAAATTAACTATCAGTTTACTGTAGTTAGCGTTGTAGCACGCTTGACAATTCTTTCTGAACCGAGTCTCATATATGAGAACAAATAACGTCAATGTATTTGTGTTTGGCAGCGCACAATTGTGTGTCAATGATGCACTGTATAGCCTACTTGTGATATAACTATCTATATACTTTTATTAAATATAAAAACTTACCAGTTTACACTACTGTGTGGTTAAATGGGGTCACGTCACATGGGGTTGTAAGGGCAACCAGTTCGTCGTTCTATCACTCTGTGTCCTAGTAAAATGATTTCTGCTATTTTGGATATGTGACTTGGTCGCCCTTACACAGTAGTGTAAACCGGTAAGTTTTTTATATGTAATATTTCCGTTTTCTTGGCAAAATTTAATTGTGAGTTAAAAGCAATAATGTGACCCAACCCAATCGCGTGACCATTCGACTCGCGGTAGTCGACTTTCTATGGGTGGTCCATTGTGATCATGCGTCTATCTTGCACCGTTAGGAAGATATAAGGCTTCAAACTTGCATTTGGTCATGTTAAAGGCCAAAAGTTCACTGCGTATGCGCAGTTTCACGTGGCCTGTAGGCAGGGCGTCTAAAATAATAGCATATTTGGAATTCCCGAGGCCACATTGCCTATTCACTATGCCAGTTTGATGGGGCTACGATGGCGATTAAGGGCAGTTTGTAGATGAGCATCTCCATTGTTAAGCATTTTCAGTGGTATTTTTTCTAAGTCCGAAAATGGGCCAAAAATTGGTGGTTTTTGGAAGATTTGAAGGGGAAAATATTAAAGATGAATGTTGAGACCCCGTAATCAATCCCCACCGAAACACGTCATCCAGTGCAAAAAATACGGTCATACTCCCAACCAAAAATGTGTTTTCCAGAGCTTGGCAAGAAACTACAAAAAAAGAAATAAAAAGAACCCATTTTTGAACATTATATTTCACCCCTTTGCCCCGCCAACCCTGCTGGTCCGATTTCTACCATTTTTGGCAAGTAGGGTCACATGGCCGACGTAATCATCCAAGTCAAATTTTAAGTCAATTGATTTAGGGGTTTGGGGGCTACAAGTGCCCAAAATCTGGGGTTTCCCATTGACTTTGATAGTCGCCCTTACAACAGTGTTACGCACTACCGTGCTACAGTGACTGTGATATCATCTGATTGCAAGTTGCTTGTTCGGTGGCGTGATCCAAACCTAGCGTCAGCCGTCCAGTAGGCCTATATCCTGGACTGCACTACTGTGATTCGGATTGCAGGTCGCTATCCCCAAGGTTCGCTATCCCCAAAGGGAAACAAACTAAGGGAAATAACAAACTAAATGTCTGTTGTCTTGTATGTTCCAAGGCCTTCAACCCTAACTCGAAACCTAAGCCTAACGCTAACCCTAACCCTAACCCTAAGCCTAACTCTAACCCTAACCCTAGGACCTTGGTTTGTTATTTCCCTTTGGGGATAGCGGACCTTGGCGATAGCGGGCCGACACCGTGATTCGTTGTCGACTATTCTGTAGGCCTAGTACAAAATGTCGTACAGCCGGCAGTGCAACATATTCAAGATACATAGACATGTCAAGACGTTGTAGGCCTACGTTTTGCTGTGCGAATAGAAGTAGTGGAGTTTGAGCTTATGTCGCGGCGTGGACTGCCGTCGTCAAAATAGTCGAATGAGTACAGCGTACGTACGCTTCTTTCATTGCATGAGATCGACGAGCTGCGCTAGGGCGCCTGTGTTACAGCGTGGCCGCAGCGTGGAGCAACTGTCCGTCGTCAGACCTGCTAGTGTTCGATCAAACACCATTCGATAGCTGCTACGTCCGGTGTATAAAGAACGCGCAGACTCAGAGCTTTCCGAAGCATTGCATGCAGGTCGTTACGCCGTGCTGATACTGCGTGTGGGCGTCACAGACTCTTGCACTGCCGTCGTCTGTAAAGCCGTGGTAATTAACGTGTATAAAAAGCGACATAATATGCTGCAGTCTACCTAGCCATACGCATTCGTCCATTGCACCGTGCAATCCTGACTCTAAGCGTGATCCTAACATTTAATTTTTTTTGATTTGAAAAATCTACTGCCACGCCGGATACTCTTCTCTGGGAAATGTTCACACTAATTTCGGTTGTTACGATATTACTAACCTCGAACGTGCTCGGAGGCTCGGAGCGCTAGTGGAACGAGAAGTAAACATGTAGGGTTATTAGATGACATATACAAGATGCCCAGCTGTCCTTAGGATAGCTGACCGTACTGGTTGTCAGTGATCTTCAAGGTCATCCAAGGTCAATGATTTCCATCTTATTTGACAGGGCGTGTGGCACTTCTTATTAGTGATTAATAGTAACTTTGGTCGTATCTCTCTCCGTTTCCGAGATATGGTCAGTTTTCCGTTGAAAAGCGCACATTTTCCTACCCCCCTTTCCGTTCAACTCCAAATTTGAAAATGTTTCGCATGCACAGAAATCGCTGAAATTTTGCGTGCCTAGGTTTATGACATAGGGCTAATTATTCGTGTAAAAAGTTTTCCCCTGTGACTTACTGTTTAGCTACAATACATCCGTTACAGATGACGGACGGATTGAAGAAGGTTTAGGAGAGCGTTCTAAATAGGCCTAAATGGTCTGATATGTCTAAAAGCACGGCTTCCATAGGTTGGCATCCTACTCCGTGGAACCTGCAGCTGAGCACGGTTTGCAGGTCGCAGATGTTTGTGGCTGTCAGTGCTGGAGACAGGTCGGCAGAGGTCGACCAGGTATCCAGCAGCCATGCTGTGCTCAGTGTGCTAAAACTTGTAAGTAAGTAAGTAAGTAAGTATGTGAATATTTAAAGTGCACAATGTCAGCCAGTGGCCGAATCTGAGGCACTTGGCTGAGCCGCTAAGGGGAGCAGTAGACCTGCTGGAAGCAGTGAGTTTTAAGGAGGCGACGGAAAGTGTCTGCAGAGGTAGAACTACGGATGCTAGAGGGTAGTGAGTTCCAGACTGTGGGGGCTGCAATGCTAAAACCGCGGGAGGCAAAGGT
>Ga0209367_1009126_pt1 | contig 13495 bp, 10 predicted proteins | sample WorMetLIZISLAND2_FD_187412 | JGI IMG/M metagenome (GOLD analysis project Ga0209367, IMG submission 187412) | Marine gutless worms symbiont microbial communities from Max Planck institute for Marine Microbiology, Germany - Olavius geniculatus... ... | reverse complement strand
GACGGGGGGGACGCGTCCCCCCCAAAAATTTTGGTTGGGGGGACGCAAATGCAAGCATCCCCCCCAACAATTGCCACTTTTAGCCATGTCGTCCCCCCCACTGTCTAGAAGAAATCGCCGCCACTGGTCTGGGCCACCAAGATTTGTCACTGATAGCTTGCATCAGTATACAACATGCGCCAGGGGCACAGTGCAAGACGGAGAGTAATTGAATGCCACGGCGGTATGCAGGAAGGGGAGGGGAGGGTAAGCAAACACGCGGCCCCGACAGAGAACAAAGAAATCATCACACAGTGCACCACTGAAGTAACAGCTCTCCACTTTCAAGGCAAAACCATCTGCATTTAATTAGTGATGCTTGGATTCGAATATCGAAGGGCTGAAAAATGAATACGAATTTGAACTTGAAATTCGAAGTTCGCAAATCCGAACTTCATTTAACAACCCTTAGGCTGATATGTGCCATAGCTTTTGTACATCATATTATTGTTATTTACAGGTAGTTTACTTCACACGGGTTGGATAAAAACATGATTTGCACAGAAACTACATGTACGAGTGAAATTTACAGGCAACCCATACCCATACCCAACCCATGTATGTGAATGGCTGCCATTGAAATACATGCAAACTCGTGTTTGCCAAAACTCATATACGGGAACCCATACAATGCCGAACTCATACTCAACACCAGGCGTTGTTAGTACTAGGATGAGTGACCATCCAGGTACGTAACCAGCCACACAGTTCAACTCAGCATTGCCATCTCTTCCTGGGTAGGCGCAATGAGTACCAGCGAAAGCTGGGACGTAAACAGGCACTGGCACACCGTGCAATGCACTGGCCCCCTATTCATGTGGCAGTGTATAAACTGGTGTCTGGCTGATGGCTAAGGAAATGGAGATCAGCACCGCCCAATCGGCCTTAAGGCTTGGGAAGGCCTTTACGTTTTTTTGCTTAGCTTAGTCTATTGTATCAAGACAGAGTTTTAACATCTTCAGCATTATTTTATAAAAAAATGATTTCTGTAGAGGGACAACATCATCCTACATCTCATCTTTTTGAGCAATCCCATCATCTTCACGCTAGTTCGTGGGTGTTTGATTATGTGTATGAAGTAGAAAGTGTGTATTAAAAGGTTAAATTATTTTGTGATAATCTGTGATTGAGTGAACAGCATACTGTTTATGTTATTGCAGGTTGTTAGCACTTCAGTGGATCGCACTTTCAGATCAAACACTGCCTCCTTATACAACACCAACGTGGGTAGCACCAAAGAATGGCTGGGATGTTAAGACTGATAATTTTCCCACTGCTGCGCAGTGTCAGTTGCATGAGAATTCGTGGCTTTGTGATCCTAAAGCAATGCTGTCTAATGAACAATGTAAGTGATGCTCGAGGCTATATTCATTTTACTTGCTACAGTTTTGTAACTCAAGTAGCATCATTTGTTACCATCTTTTTTCTTGCATGCTTTAGATTGACATTTTTGTTGCAGTTGTTTTCAATGGCTGTCTTGGAGACCATATCCGGCCCGCAACAACCAAGAGGAAAAAAACATCAAAAGCATTGTGCTTCGCAGATGATTCATTTACTGTTTTAGGCATATTTCCTTTTTGGACTTTTTAAATTCGGGCTCAGTTCTGCCATGGCAAAGGGAGATTTCTGCTTGGACTTTCAGTTAAAAAATTTGCATTGTAAATTGTGGCCAAACTAACGCCTCTCAGCTGTCTGTAAAATTTACATCGCTGTCCTGTAGTCTGTAGCTGAACTTACTTCATGAGAAGACAGCATATTCTGATATGATGTTAACAGTGTTTTTCTATTAGTTTGTTGGTTTGTGTTCATGCTTACAGCAGAGAGAGTGAAGTCAGAACTACGTGAGGTCCATGGGACATCACTCTGTCAGTGTACGGATGGCGAGTGTGTACCAGCTGCTGTTGCTGTTGTCAACAAGCTCAAATGCATCAAGTATTTTAGTTTCCTTTTTTCTGTTTGCTTAGTTATGGATTTTTGTCAGCTCTGAAGTTGAGTTGGCCTAGTTTTTCGAAACATTTCTTTTATTTTTTTTTCTGCCCAGAAGGAAAGCTGTTTTTTCTGGCTTTTGTGCATAACAATATTTCTGGACGTTTTAGTATTATAAAGTATTTCTCCACTAGCTGAGTGTTTTGTTTAGTTGTAACATGCAGTTGTTTGTCTGTCCATCTGTCTGTCTGTCTGTCTATCACACAGGTGGATCAGTAAAAAGTGGTGCAGCTAGAATCACCAAATCTTTACCGTCGGCTGCCTAGAAGACTCTAGTTTCAGGAACCATAAAGCTTTTCCATAAATTCGAAGGAGGTTACCCCAACTGAGGGTGCTAAATGAGAGGGGATAGGAAAAATTTGTGATTTTAGCCAGTAAGTCACTGTATCTCAATAACAGTTTGAGATGATGATGATGATGATGAAGGACGAATTAACTATAGTATGGCATTAAGTCTTAAGACTACAAGGACACATAACAATAAGCCTAAACAGTGGAGTCACGTAATAGTAGTCAGTGCAATGAGACGTTCTTAGTCATGTCTGCAAAACCGGGCAAAAAGTTCAGTTTTCAATCTGAAAACTTGCAATGACGGCGATGACCGGACTGACTTCGGCAAACTGTTCCAGACCGATGCAGCAGTCGCTGGAAAGGTGCGGTCGCCAATGGATAGGTCCTAGGTTTCTATTAATCACTAACAGGAAGTTGTACACTGGCTCTCGATTGCCACCGAATTCAATGACCTTGGATGACCTTGAACAGCAAAATAGGGTTTTTAATGGATTTTTTGGCAATTTTGGGCTGCGAGACACATTTCAAGAGCGAATTGCACTGAAATCAATTGAGATAGACATGGAAAAGCTGCATATGAAATTTTTAGCGTTGGACACAGATGTCAACAGTCTCGATTTTCTAGGTTCAAGGAAACCTGCGCACGAGGGCATCAAAGAGTGGTACCTTTTTAGAAGTTTCACGAAATTGGTTGCAGATAGGCATGGACATGCTGTTTATCACAACAAGCACAGTGACTAGCTTTTCGATCGTATCAACATCGATGACTTTGAAAGACCCTGAACTTTCAAAAATAAGGGGTTTTATTGATTTTTGCGATCTTTGGCTGCAGCGCACACTTCAAGAATGAACTGCGACGCAATGGCTGGAGATAGACTGACACCCATATAAATTATATAAACCTGGTAGTAGTTGCAGTGTGCGTAATCATTTCTTTGTATATAGGGCGATTAATGTTTGGAATTCATTATCACCCTCAGTAGATTTTAACAGTTTAACTGGCTACAAACGTTTACTGTGTAGTTGTGACTTTTTCAACTTTCTGGTGTGTAATGAATAACTCCATCTTGGCTTAATTATGTCTTATTCTGATTTGTTAGTTTGCATTTTTGATTGTGTTTTATAGTTTTGTTTGTACGTTTTATAAACTCACATTTTTCCTAGACAAATCAAAGCACTCGTTTTACAGTCTGTTATTATGTTATTGTATAGGAGTTTTACTGACTTTACTTACTTGAGTTATTGCTCTCTGTGTATTTCCTACTTAGCTTAGTTGGGCAGCAGCAAGTGCTCTTTATTGGCCCTTGTTGTCCACCACTTGTTGCGTGGCAGTTGTTTTTTGCCAGTGTTCTCTGATTGTCATGCTTTGTTGTCATTGCTTAAGTGGAAATAAATAAATAAAAAATAAAATAAAGTTTGCGAACAGGAACTGCTATAGGCTTTCGCACGTCTCATGAGCATTAGCTCAAATTTCTTGATGAGTTTAGCTGATGAAGTAGAATGATTTTCGAAGCTCTATGCCAAATCAGGAGAGTTAACACTAAGTAGCATACTTGTTTTGTAAAGTTGATCAAATTGTAATGATAGCATAAACTGTAACAGTGATAGCATCTACTGGAATATGATTCTAAATGTTGTTGCACTGTAGTGTGCAGTGCAGTGTGGATGATCTGAATGACAAAGTGCCAAAATTTGCCACCAAGATACTAAATACAACCTGGAATTATATTAATCCTGATTGTGACACAGGATTTGTGGTGTTTATGTCTTGGCAACAGAATAAGGTTTGCATTATAACACTCTCTACCTTTCTGCACAATGCACATGTTCAGTATTCATTACCATCATGTTTCTTGCTATTATGCATAGTAACTGCAGCAGTTTTATAGTAGAGTGTTATTAGTTAACAACTGCTCTAGCACCATATCGCTTCTGTAAGCTGTTTTAGGTCCTATTTTTTCATGCACATTTGATGGCCGATCAACTTTGGGACTTGATCGGAGATCATCTCAATGGCCATTTTTCCAATGAGCGACTAATCGTCTATCAAATCTCCCATCAACTTGATGGCCAAATATTGGCCGATCAAGTCAGATAATTGACAATTAAACGTGTCAATCTGGAGTTCGTTGCTTATTTGCACCAGAAACATCGCTTCATTTTGCTGGTCAGAACGGCAATTTATGCATTAAAATAATGTTCCAGGCATGGCAATCAATCACTACTGATCAGTTTATACTATGTATAGTGTTTTGTAAAGAAATAAAATGGATAAATGCTGCCGTATTGATTTGCGATAGAACGTATTTCTGACAGCGGACGATATTGATATTGTTGCTGTGACGTTGGTGGCGTGGCATAGTTGGTAGCGCGTTTCGGCTGAAACGAAGTTACTTTACGCCGGGCCCGGTTAGTACTGCGATGGGTGACTGCCTGCAGGCAGGTAAACCATCTCGGTGCGAAGCCTGCCAGCTAGACCGACTCAGCCTTCTACCCTTCGTGGGACGGTAAAATGAGTAGTAACTTATTTACATGACTTACGGAAAGTGGGGACCTTGGTACCGCTGACTGGGGTTGCCTAGCCGGCCGCTGCGCCAGCCTGTGTCTGCAGGCTGCTCGCAATGGCCGTGCGGCAGGCGGCTCTGGTTAGTGACGAAAGCGCACTAGAGGCATGTTTGCGACGATGCGCTATACAAATTGACGACCTTTACCTTTACCTTTTACGACGTTTACTGGCCATGGCGTTTACTCGCAGCATATGCTGGGTAATTTAGCACAACACTGCAAATTGAGGTCACTGTCAGCCAATCAGATTGGCATAAAGTAGGCTCAGTTGATGGCTGATCAACTAATCGCCGATCATGTAATTGGAGATCGAAAATGCATGGAAAAACGAAACACAGTTGATTGACGATCAATTCTGAACATTATGTTGATCGGAGATCAGTAAATCGGAGATCAAATTTGATTTGATTGGCGACGGTAAAACCAGATTTTAGTAATGTTAACAGTTTGTAGCTTTTGATTTTTACATCATGTTGTCATTATTCCAGTACTGCTATAAAACTGAAACTTTCTACCTCTGCTTTGGTGTCACCAGTATGTGCTAGAATTTTTCTTGCTTTTTAATGGTAAAATATTATCAGCTTTACCACAAGCCAGCCAGAAAATGTTTTCTGTATTACAGACACATTAAAGGTGATCATAAAATTTGCTGATCAAATTTCTTAATTATCTATCTAGAGCACTTAACTTTCAATTACAAAAAAATTCAAATATGCAGTTTACTGCAACATAAAACAAATAACCCGCACTTAGTCAGTGAAATAGCTATTCAGTTGCAGATAGTGTAGGTCCATGGTGATTGTAATGCAGACATACGTAGCTGTGCGGCCGAAGAAAGAACTCAACATGACACAGCAGTGTGAAACATATGTCAACAAAACGATGGATCAGTGTTATAAAGACAAGGCTCGCTGTATCACTGATTTGCTTCGTGCTTACAGGTGAAGTGAGCATAATGTAGAATTGACGATGGTGATGGTACTGATGATGGTATGTGATGGTTAAGCCTATTACCTAGTTATGGTGACTTTTAATGTAAACTTATAGGTTCTGTGATTTTTCTAGATGCAGTGTTATTATTTGTACATATTGAGGTCTGTGTGTCCGTTTGTCTTTCTTTTGAGGAATAAACATGATCATTACTGTGAGATACTGCTACTGTAAGTTGTCTGTTCATCTACACAATCTCAAAAAGACTAGACTGCTATATTTTCAGATAACTCCAACAGTGCTGGTCCAATTGGACATCAGAAATTTTTGTAGAAAGAGTTGTCATTTAATCAGCACTTGCTAAGTTGGTACTTTGCGAGATGTGTTACGAACAGAGCACTGGCGTCATGGCTGAGAAGAGGCAGGAGAGGGCATTTATCCCCCTAGATTTTGGGCTGTTGGAAAATAATTTTCTTGTCTGAAAATTATGATCCCAAGATGCAAAATTTGTGGCTAAACGCCTCCATTTTAGTGAAATTCATGAGCAAAATTGAAATTCTGAGCACGCATAATTTTGAGTGTCTGTCGGAAATAATAATTGCAACTTCCTGCTTTGCCCACTTTTTTTAACTCACGATGCTGCTGGAGCAGAGTACCAGGTATAGTTAGGTACTGGTCTTGTAGTCCCCAGAACCGCCGCGGCTGCCGTTAAGGCCTCGGACTGCAACCAACCATTAACTTAACGGTCCCAGACTGCTAAGGTTCCATGCCGCTGCCGCCGATAAGCTAGCGGTCTTAGCGGTTTAACGAAAAAATAAAATCGTGTTGTGCTCACACTGCTGTAAGCAGACCGCCAGCGTGTGTGCGCGTCGTCATCCATGGTCACTGTCACAGTGCCAACTGCTTATGGTGACTAATAATCAGTGAATGAATATTAGTGAGCGTGACTAATGAGCATTAGATTGACGTGAATTTTCGATAATTTGCATGAATTTTATAAATAACAATGGTTTCTTGGAACACTGAGAATACGCTCATTACTGTACGACATAGCCTACTTTAACACCTGATGAACTGTGGGACATAAGTTCATTATTCGTCAAGCTCGGCAAAATTGGTAGATATGTTCGCTCACGTGGTAAGTGGGATGTGTGGAAGTATTCATCATCATCATCATCGTTTATTACGCCAGCAAGGCAGCACATCACATACATACAGGTAAAAACACACGCAAACATGCAACATAAAATTCTAAAGTTAAAGTAGGCCTACACTAAGAACATACACTAAAATACATAGTATAAAATGAAAATAAAAGTCAAAATCAGAATAAAACAGTACGTGCAAAATTGTCCTATATCATGTCTTTTTGTTTTCCTAGCTGTCATCAAATCGACATCATGACTGTATTTAGCACACACGGCTACAAACTCATTGTGGTTCAGCACTGTCATTGTTCGTAAAATCACATTATCAGAATGATGAATTTGTAACCAAAACAACAGTTTATGTTGGTCCATAAATAACGATAGTGGTAATGATTTGCAACAGAACTAAAGAGGGCGTGTGGTCTCCCTCCAGCAACATTGAAATATACGTCAAAAACAGTTGTTCCAGTCAACGTCAAGTTTATGCAAGTTAGCTATTGACAACGACCACGCTTCGCAACCATACAATGTGGGTATGCAGTATGGTTTCACAATATGAAGGGTAGACATTTCATTGGCATTGCCTTTAAGAACTGATAAAATGTTATTGAACTGACCATAAAATTTACGAAAAACTGCCGATAAGTCAGTGGTACAGATATTGCCAAACAATGTCACACCTAAGTACAAAGTACTAAGTATTACAGCCCGGGGAAAACATTCTCCCAGGGCCGATCTGGGGAGAAGATTTTTCAAATGTAGTTTTTTAAACGGCACACTCTGGTGTACTTTATATTTCTGAGCGACGGCGGGGCCCCCAAATGTTGCGGGGCCTGGAATAACTTACCGCCCCTCTACGCCCCCCCTCTCTTGAGGGCCTGCCAGTGACAGACATCTTAGCAGTCCAGACCGCTGCTAACTTAACGGCTTAGCGGTTTAAGTCGCTAAGTCAGCCACTAAGGCTTCAGACCAGCCGTTAAGGCCTTAGCTTAACGGTTCCGGGGACTGTGGTCTTGGTAACGTAGAGGTGTGAGGTCTGGCCTACCACCCATGTAACTGAGCTGTGTTTGCCACTCATTGCCTTCTCATGCCAATGTGAAGAGAGAGAGAGCAGCACTCCTATGGTCGCAGAGCTGTGAAAGGATGATAGTCAATCAATACATTTTTCTTGTGTGTGTACCGTGTGTGTGTGTACTGTACGTGCAGGTGGATAATGCTGAACCAGTTGTGTGTTGATGCTTATTCACTACCTACAGCTGTCATCATAGGCATTGTCGTTGCAGTCGTGCTAGTCGTCATCATCGTCAGCATCATCATTTTCTTCGCTGTGAGGGCGTATCTCAAAAGTATGAAACCTGGTCCATCCAGTCAACAAGAACAGCGTGCTCTTAAGTGTTAAACGATACATTGTCAGAATCAGTACTTGTACAGGAAACTTGCACATTTTTTTACCATGTGTCGTTAGCATAATTATTAACAATGGGAATGGTGACAAACTGTATTTGTAGACGCTTGTGGCCATTTTATGCCTCCACCACTCCACTCTTACGTTATGTTTTTGTCATCTGTCCATCATCCATGTGTGAAGTTTCTACAATGTCTGTGGTGTGCATCTGTGAATTTTCTGATAAAATCGTCGTTATCGTTATTGCCATCCTTCAGTATTCTAGCACTGTTGGTTGGGTAACACAAAAGCATACCTACTGAAGCAGTGCCCAAAGATTCTCTGTTGGCAACCTGGAATAACTTGTAATTAATCTAGTTTAGCAAAGAATGAAAGTAGTTGTAGTGGCAGTTGTTATTGTTATTTGAGTCATGTTGCTAAAATGTTGTTGTCTTGTACTGTACACATGTATTGCCTTATTGTGTTTTAGAGTGTGATGTTTTTCCTGCATATTAATCGGCATTGTTTAAATACAAAGAAGCATTTTTGTCATTTTTATCTCATTGTTAACTTTTAACTATTTCTGTTGAGGCATTAATTTTTCAAATGCGTTAACACATTAATTAATACCGTACATCATTATATTGCACGTTGTTTGTCTTTCTGTACCATACATCAGTAAAATAGATCCCTTAGAATCACAGAAATTCACTGATTCATGTTTAGATTATTAAAATTAGAAATCTGTTGTTCTCTTTTTTTGATAAGCCTGTCATCTGAATATTACTACAATAGTGATGGAACAGCAACACAAAAGTTTAATTACCTAAATGTTATTCGATCATCAAATAGAAATAGCTGCAGTTGTTTGACAGATTGGAACCCCTGCTTCACAGAATTTAGTAAATTATGTGTGTGTGTGTTAATTTTTTTAACGTGCGTTAATTCTTTGATGCATTAACATGTTAATTTGACAGCTGTACTTCTATCATTTGTGTGACAATTGGTATACTTGTTCTCAAAACTTGCCCAAGTCAAATAAGTATACATTTATTAACTACTAGAAATGAATGATACTGCAGTTTTCTACTTGCGATTGCTTAATTTTTAGTATGACATTAATTCCGAAATTTTATTTTTTCATGTGGTTGGTTTGGTGCATGTTTCAAAAATTTGATTCAGCATCAATTTGGTGATTATCTCCGAGACAGAAAATCATCTCATGTTATTGTTGCCCAAGTGAGTTAACCAAACCAGATGTCTTTTGTATTTGAACTTGGTGTAGAATGCGAAGTGAATTGCAACGAGGGACATTGGAGACGTTTGTGCAGATTGGAGTCAGCTAGAGATGGTCCCTATTACCACTGTCGCAGCCATGCAAACAGGCCTCACCGCCGGTCTTATTATTAACTTTTTGTTTCGGTATTATGTGTACATGCATTTTTGCCCGGAAAGGCCATCCCCGAAATGACCTATACTGTGTCGGGCGGGATGTAAAACCCTACTCACTCACTCACTCACTTGTTCATCCATCTGTCCACTCTGTATGGGCGCCTAACTCAAAAACTAAAAGGTGGAAGAAACGCAAAATTGGTGGGAACATTCCCAAGGACAAGTGTGATCTTTGTGCCAGTTTTCACTCAAAAGGTCACATCAGGTGGATGACTGCACATTATGTCGGCACTGGGTCGATGTAGTTTTCTGGTTTTATCGAAGTTCATTTTATTTTTGTCAATAGTTGCGATTTATCAAATGTAATCTCGGATGAGTGATGAAGTAATTAGCATGGCTGAGACATTTGGAGTTCTTGCTAGTAAGCATGGGTGGAGCATGAGAATAAGAAAGATGGCTTTGGTCAGAGAAGCAGCAATGGACAAGAATTGAGTTGAGCATAGCCTGCAAGGAGGATGATATAACATACCGCCTACTAAAAAGATTTACATTATTTTTCCTTCTTTCCCAGGAAGTGGTAAGTGTCAAAATTCTTCCAAAGCCAGTGTTGTAAAATGTCATAGGAAAGTTTTGAAAATATGGCAGTACACGTCTAGCATTAAATAGCAAGTATTAGCCGGTGCTCGTACGTATTGGCTAAAAAGACGGCTGCCGGATAAATAGGCAACCTGGGTATGACTGGATATTTAGGCTATCCGACAACTGTATGAGCCGCTAGACTCATAAAAATTAAAAATTCTTTTTTCTCAAAGTCTTATGTCCTCTCCATTTACAGTGGTAGCTGGCAAATGACTACTGATTTTTACTTGACATCTAAATTCGATTAGGCCACATTTTTACGCGCAACAGCAGCTACTTCTGTAGCGCGTCTTAGCCATCGCAATTCTGTCCGTCCGTCCGTCACACGGGTGGATCAGTCAAAAACGGTGCAAGCTAGGATCACCAAATCTTCACCGTCGGCTGCCTGGAAGACTCTAGTTTCAGGAACGGTAAATCTTTTCCGTAAGTTCAAAAAGGGTCACCCCGAACGAGGGCGCTAAGTGAGAGGGGGTAGCAAAAATCTGCGATAATCAGCCGATATGGCGTTGCTAGAGCGAGGTAGTGGCGCCATCTAGTGAGTAGGCCCCTACAAGTAAAACACTATAGGGCCTACATAATTATTTAGCCGTAGGTCGTCTGGCGCCGTCTGGTGAGTGATTTTGTTTCACTGGGCCTTCTGTGAAACTGCAGCCAAAAGCCGTATGGATGAGATCTACGGATGAAGTCTACGGGTCGCTACCGTACGACGGTGCACCGCTGTTGCGCGTTCACCTTTGCATTAGCAGGGCTTTTCTTGTTTATATTTGTCCTTGTTTTTCGTCACCTGACTTTGAACTTGGAAGAAAATAACGGTGTCAGGAGTCGACCGTCAGTCCCATGCGGGGTTATTTTTGTTCTAGTTCTTCATTGTTCATGAATCATTTGTATAAAGTAGCTAAACGGGTTTCCTGCCAGTTTGTTGTTCTCCTTTCTCCCAAATTTTATTATTATATGATGTTATGCAATGCTATATTTCCATGCATTTGTAACAGACATTCTATCCACTAGTTGTGTTATTAAGATATGTGCTTTGGTATCACTGCTATACTGGCTTGTAGCTGTTAGTAACCCGTGCACACTGCACACTTTGCACTGCATGTGGCATTTTTAGTATGTTTTCTTTATATTTTTTATGTTATATGGTTGTTTTGAGGCTTGTGAAACAAAACTAACCATTTGTTGTCTCGTGTAGTTTGGCTGTGTAACAGAATGGTGTACAGATTCCAACAAAAATGCACGTGAAAAGCTTATGATATGTGCAGTAACAACTGCACATAAACGGTGCAAATGAGATACAGTCTAAAAAGCAAATCTGAGACAAACTGCAAACCACTGACTGCTGAGACTGTGGATGCCAAGCTTCTAACAGCAAAATTAACCACGTAACAAATACTGCAAGTCGTTCATTGTTCTTATCTCATGGTGGTGACTGGTGATGTTGAATTTTGAAACAGTGTGAGTTTAAAGTATACAAATCATTACAGGCAATAAATCTCGTATTTACCGGCTAAGAATTAAAACTTCAGATGCAACCAGACTGCAGAGTTAGAAACCAAAACCAGAACTGTGATTGTTGAATCATATCATTCATTCCAACTGAAACAGTTCTGGCATATATGGGACTCTATCAGCAGTTAATCTGGTATAAAGATGGTATGTGACTTGAAAGATACTATACAGACTTTTGTGCTTCGTCATTTTAAGAAAGGTTAAGTAACAGTAATTGTGAAAAAGAGCAAAAAATAAACCATTGAAAATTTCATAAAAATATAAATTTTTCCAGGTTTTTATGGGACACTCCAAGATTCATCACTGCAAGAACAAAATGAAAAATAAACACATTAACAGTATTTCAGATAATTCAATAAAAACATAGGAAAACAACCACTGCAATGGCCAACTTTACCTTGGTAAGCAACGGACCACAAAGGTCTCGAAAGGTGGCTTTGAAAATTGCTTGAGCACAACGTGTACCTATTATGCACAGTCAATTACCAGTATGTGCAGCTCACACGAAACTGTACAAAAATAACTAAAGGGTGACGCACAAAAATATAACATACAATCGAAGCTGCTGACGACCCAGAATAAACAGTCCCCTGATTAACAACAACAGATATGTCGTGTAGCTACAAATTGAACTGCAAATAGACATTGTTTTATGTCAATGGGTGCACATGCCCAAATACCACATAGCTAATGTGCCAAAGTGAGTAAAGCCAAGGGGTCCTGTACAAATTTATGAAACTTCCTAGAGACTTTTCTAACATCTACGTCAGCAACTTAGTTAAGCATAGCAACGTTCCTAAGTTTTTGCAATTTGTTTAAAATCTCATTTTTGAGGTTTCCAAAATTTCAAGTTCAACTAAAAAAACTTCCGTAAATTAGGCCCCAAATGCCATTCCTGAACAACAGTGTGAAACGACTTAAATATGAGGCACATGAGCACTTCAGTCTAGACAAGTATAGCACATACAGTAAACTGAGCTTGCAAACTAAAACTGCCACTCTTACTGCCCTTCAATGCACAGGTTATAGTCTGTGTTCGCCACACGTCTGATTATCCTGTAGACAGCAGAGATTCAGTGCAAGTGATCAGTATAAAGCTGATGTCATACGATCAATAACCTCAGCAAATTTTGTTTGGGTAACAAAGTTGGCTGATAAATATAGGCCTGTCATGTGACAAAACAAAAATGAGCCACAGCTGATTTTATCATCCAAAATGCAGCATGCGCTGTTGCCAATCATAACAATGGCCGATTTTTTGGAATATACCAAGCTGCAACTGGTTGACAGCATGTATCCCATGAAGCACTAAAAAAACGTAAAGTCCTTCCCGAACCTTACGGCCCATAGGGCGGCGCTGATCTCCAGTCCTCAGCCAGACACCAGTTTTTACACTGCAAAACCATGGATACGGGGCCAGTGTATCACGTGGTGTGCCTGTTTACGTCCCAGCGGTGAAGCCGGTACCAAATTATACTGCTTGGTGACAGAGGCACGTGTGTGAACAACTTGCCTAAGGTCATTACCCGGCAGTGTCCCGGTGCGGAGTCGAACCTGCGCCCCTGAGTGACCTCAGGATTACAAGTCCGGCACGTTACCGTTAGACTACCGA
>Ga0209367_1009125_pt1 | contig 13496 bp, 7 predicted proteins | sample WorMetLIZISLAND2_FD_187412 | JGI IMG/M metagenome (GOLD analysis project Ga0209367, IMG submission 187412) | Marine gutless worms symbiont microbial communities from Max Planck institute for Marine Microbiology, Germany - Olavius geniculatus... ... | reverse complement strand
CAAATTTTTTAACCCCCAAAAGGCACATCCTTGCGCGAGACCGCGTCGTTTGAGCCATCGCGCGCAAAAATCCGCCGAAGGGTCTGACCTGTAGGTGAGTTTCTGAAAAAAAAGTATATGGCTATAAAAATTTTTGCGTATATTTCACCCATTTGCCGGGAAGCCCCCTTTGGAGGGATTTGCATAAAATATTGCATGACGGGTCCCCTCGGCGACATAATCAACAGTGCCAAATTTTCTCAACTGTCTAATGGTCCTATTGCATGATGGAGCACTGCCATTTTAAAGAATGACACCTTCCTGCAGCAAACCTTGTCAACTGCTGCGAATTGCTGGTCGTAATCAATCGGGCAATAATGCACAGAAAAATTCTTCATTCACAGTATGTTTTTCAAGCAAAAAGTCTGCAACAACAACTCTCCAAGTAAGACAAAAGAATGCTTTTTCTGCAGCTGACCGTTTTTGCTGTTTGCAGTGCTCCAACACTGATAACTCACTAATGAGGTGTTTACACGATCCAGCAAACATCTAGCAAACTTCCAGTAGCCTAAACGTCCAGCAATTCACGTGTATTTTGAATACATTTGCTGGAAGTTTGTTGGACGTTTGCTGGATCGTGTAAACACCCTATAACTAACTGATGATCGGTGCAATGGTGTGTGAACTATTCAAAATTCTTTCAAACGTGATAAAGTGTCAGTGCTGATTGCTATAGATAATCAACAATAAATTTCAGCAATTTCTACGCTTTCTGCGACTAGAAAATTTTATGATTATCCTCTGCGTATGCCAAACGTTAACGCCCATCATTTTTATCTTAATGACGTCACAACGTGACGTCATAAATGAAACCACAGTAAGTGATGTACAATAGCTGTACAACTTCATAATAGTTTTGGTTTGCAACAGTCACTGTGTGCTTACTGAGAAGAACAGTCTTAGAATTTATTGAAGGCCCCTAGCTCGTAGAATTAGAACTTTGTTTAATTTCAAATCAACCGTGTGGCCATAAAAACATAGCACTAAACTAATGAAATATACTACACAAAAAACTGTTATTTAATATATTTGGACTAACTTAGTTAACTACCATCATATGACCTAGGGCCTATTTAATCATCTCTGCGCTTCCAAGTGTTTTTCGAGGGTCTTGATGAAATTTAATGAACGTTTTTTTAATTAAAAAAAGTTGAAAAAAAATAATAATGAAAAACGTTAAAAACGTAAAGCGTGGCAAAAATAAAATAACGTATAAAAACGTTTTTACATCTATAATGCTGTGACCCAGATGCTTTCGAACTTATCCGAACATATGGATCAGGCACTCAGGTTATGCGACTACATTGTAGATGCAGGTGATACCGAACTTTCAAAATCGTTATCTTTCTAAGTCAAACCAGAAAAATACATCGGTCCATTGTAGACATAATCATGCGACCGTCCGTTGGGAGCTGCGTAACTCTAGCCCCGACCCTATCATTTTTCACGTTTTGAACTGAAAATTGACACAAAAAGTACTCGATCTGCCCAGGGGAACGTTTATGCTAGTTTTGTTTTTAATTGTTTTCCGGTCACATCGGCATAGAGGGGCCTACGAAAAAGTCACACGGAAAGACGGACGGGAAAGATAGGGCTGTAGAATGTGACAGACAGACGGACAGACAAACAGACGCGTATAAACCACCAGCATTAGCCAACGATACCGCAGCGCACTAAGCGGCCATCCATTGCAAGCATCAGCGAACAACTGGACCCGCGATTCGCAGCTATACATCACAAGGAGTGTGTGCGAGAGAATTCTGAAAGTCGATCGACATTGCAGTACACGCGTTGATGAAATCGTAAAAAAATCTCGAGGGCACTGAGAAAAAAACGAAGCTACTTTTAACTCGCAATGGATGTAACATCTGGCGCGTGCGCACTGCCGCTTGACGTCATGCATTCCGGTTTGATGTCATTGTATCATGATTATCGATTACTCTTGTGTCGTTGATGATTTCGTAAGCCTTTGAAATGCTGGATTAACTTCAGTGCGTGAAAAGCAGCAGATGTATTTGTTAAAAAAGGAGGAGCAGCATACTGACACGATGACACCAGGCCCGTCGAGAGCCAGAGCGCTGCCCTGGGAAACAATCTCGCGGGGCCTCTCTGCTGAGAAAATTTTTCAATTTTTGCTTTTTAAAATGGCGCATTCTGACGTATGATTTTGAGCGACGGCGAGCCCCTCAATCGTCGCGGTGCCCCCGCAACCCTCTCTTCTTCTTCTCGACGGGCCTGGATGACACCCCCGCTTGAACGCGATGGTAGCGATGGCTTATTAAGTCGCAGAACAGTTGTGCACTGAAGACACGATCGCCGCGACCGGTCGCATGCGACCATCTCTTCGTGTAGGCCTATTTACTAAAGCAACCGGCGACCGATGATCTCTTTATCGGCGATCGGCAGTAGTCACATCGATCGCAAGTACTAAAATGCAAATACCCGTATGAGCATTATAGGCTATATATAGCCTACAAATAGTCCTACAGTGACAATGACCAACAAGAAGCCCAGCTGTCGTTAGAATAGCCGACCTTACTGGTTGTCAGTGACCGTCAAGGTCATCCAAGGTCGACCGTCGATGACTTTCATGTGATTTAAAAGAGCGTAGAAAGATTTTCTATTAGTGATCAATAGCATCCTTGGCCCTACCTTTTAGCCACAATAGCGTGTACCGACCTTCAAGGTCAAGGTCATCTTAGCGCAATGATTTTTGTCAGACTAAAAGGGTTATGCAACTTACTATTATATAGATTAATAGATAACCTTGACCTTATATGTCTCACCGTTTCTGAGATACGGCCAGTTTTCCGTTGAAAACACACATTTTCCTACCCCCTCCATTTAACCCTAAATTTGGAAATGTTCCCCTTGCACTGCATTCTCCATTTTTTGCATCCAGAGCTTCGGCACAGAATTAATTATTCGTGCAAATAGTTTTCCCTTAAGACCTACACGTTAGCCAGGGTATAGGCTTACATCCGTTACATACAAACGACAGACATACCCGACAACCCGTGTCATAGACGCGCTATAGGGTTATTTCAGATAAAATGGGACAGTTCACCTTTTGCACATTGTACAGAGCTGTGCTTTAGATCCTAGTCCACTGAAAGACCACATTGTACAGGCTGATATACTGCAGTATCAAGGCAGATAAAGATAAACTGGACAGTTCTGTATAGTGCAACACTAGATTTACAAGACACGCCACTTGTCACAATTTCAGTGGCGTAGACAAAGGGGGCCCAGGGCTCGGGGGCCCAGCCCTTCAAATTCTGCAGACAAAACATAAGCATATACGTTTCAACTGCACGAACTTAATTTGCCAATTTGGTCAATTTATTTTGAGGAAAATAATTAAAATTGTTGCCACTAGATGTCATCTTTTAAGGCTAGCATGCATCAAATTCGATTTCGGCGAGGGCTCCGCCTCAGACCCTGCTGGGGGAGCTCACATCGCTTTCTCTGACTTTCCAGCCGGATTTTAGGAGGTCCAGGAGGGAAGAGAAAGAGGAAAGGACAGGGAAAAGGAAAGGGGTAATAAGGGAGGGAAAGGAAGAAGAGAAACAAAAGGGGAAATAGGGAGGGAAGGGAAAAAGAGATGGAACCCCCCTCCAATTGCAATTTCTGGCTACGCCACTGCCCATTTTACCATGCAATGACTCAGGTAAAAATGGGACATTTATGCAGGTAAAATGGGACAATAATTATATAACAACTTTGTGAACACTCAGAGTTCCGGAAACTTTGTAATTATATAACGTCCACCCCGTACTTGGTATCGGCTAGTTCTGGTCATACAACAGCAAGTGAAGAATAAAGCACTTATATAATTGCTACTAGCAAAAATAACCAGCAAAAACAACTTAAAGGCTCAAACTAAATTGCCCAAAAATAGGGCATAGTTTTTTTTGGGAAAATAGCGGAAAGTTAAATATTATAATTCTGCATTTTTGATATATTGCATGTTGTATCAAAATGCAGAATTATAATATTCACTTTTCCCCTCTTAATTTCCCAAAAAAATTTTTTTTTATTTTTTCTGGGAGCTCTTTGCTCCAAGGTTTATATGGCGTAAACGCCCCTGGTGCATGAATCGTCCTAATACAGCACGACGGACTGCACGAATCGTGCTGCAATTTTTTGTGACATCTGAACACCGGTGAACAGAAAGAACAAAATAGAACTGTAGGCCTATGAAAAGGGAAACTTTGATTAGCATTGACTGACCTGGAGGAAGGACAACAAATCCGTGTCAGTGGAATTCGGGCCATGTGATTGTCGCTGCTCTCAGATTCTTGATTCGATTTTTTGCTTTTCGGGTTTTATTCGCCGCTCTCAACTTTAATTTTTTAATTACTCTTATGTGTCAAACGAATTATAACACTCTACAGTTCTCTGAAAACTGTACAAAGTACAGACTAATGACTGTTCTGCCTGAGCCCAGTCACTGTGTTCTTTTGACAAAATTTCGTCGGTAGATTCTGGCAATTAGATTGTTTACACTAACACATCCGCATACGTGTGGTTGTAAACAGTGTGTTATTGAGCGATTTTGTGCAGTTTTTACCGTGCAGAAATCAATATGTCGAATCGGTCGTTGCCCAGTGCATATATAAAGAGTGTTTTACACAATGGAGTCGGCCGCTACGTCTGTCAAATGTCGCGAATCACTTTCAAGTTCTGCAAGAGTAAAGGCGACAGTCGAGGCGTGAGGTCATTGGCATTTCTTTTCGAAGATTATATATGCCGTAAAAAATTCACGGCAGATAGCGTGAATCAACTACTTATTTTCCGTGAATTTTCACGGAAGCATCTTTTCACTTTTTGGCTATATGTCGTGAAGGTAAACTCGATGGTCGTGGCCCGGCAATCAAGCTTGGCTCTGACACCATCGAACCTAGTGGACACGTACGCATCCTAGGAGTTATTCTGTCATCTGATTTGAGTTTTGAGAAACATGTCTCAGCCGTCAGTGCTACTGCTACCTGCTTCTTTCGTCTCAGACATCTTGTGTCGACTATTGTAACGCTGTGTTGGCTGAGTCACCGAGAGTCATAACAGACAAGTTGCAGAGAGTGATGAATTCAGCTGCCCAAGTGGGCAGCTGAACACTCGGAAGTACGACAGTGATTTGTCGCAACTTATGCATGATGAGTTCCACTGGCTTGATGTCGCCGATTGAGTACGATTTATGCTAGCAGTGCTCATGTCCGATGTCTCCATGGAACTGCTTCGCCGTACTTAATGGACAGTTGTACACTCACAGCAGAAGTCACTGGCCATCAACATCTGTGGTCTGCCACTCAGCAGAAGTTGGTCGTACTGTGCTATCGATTGAACAGTTTCAGTCATCGGCGCTTTTCTGTTGCGTGCCCGTCAACTTGGAATTCGCCGCCAGACAGTCTTCGTGACTCAGAACTGAGTCTCGACACCTTCAAATGTCAGCTGATGACATACATTTTTGCGAAATATTGATGACAAAATGTATTGAGCACATTAGAGATCTTTTTGAGTATGCGCTATATAAATTTACACTTTACTTACTTACTTACTTTCTTACTCACTTGATTTCTTTAAATTTACATACACTAAAATACAGAAGATTGCATGGTGACATGATTGAGGTTTTCAAAATTTTGAATGACATTTATGATGGAAAAGTCACACCTACACTACATTACAATAATACTTCAGTAACTAGAGGTAATACATTCAAATTGTGCAACCAGACATTTACTCACAATTTTAGAAAATATTTTTCCTGAGCTCGAATTGTTAATATCTGGAATGGTTTAACCTAATTGGGTAGTTGATGTACACTGTACAGTCTGTTGATTTATTTAAAGTGCAGCTTGATAGATTTTGGGCACAACAAGAAGTTATGTATGATTGGACTGCTGAATTAACTGGAACCAGAGACAGATCGGAGTTTATCAAAAAAAAGTTATTAGATTATTAGTAGAATCAGTTATATTATGATATGGATATAGAGGGAGTTTGTGCCTGCATCCGTTTATCTACATTACTGATTACTGTGCAAACGGTTGTTGGATTGTTAATAAATAAGGGCTCCCCTTGTGATCTCATTGGACCCCACATGTGTACCTGCAAAATGACAGCAAAGTCAAGAGGTGAAATGGTTTAAGCACCGTGGACGAATATGTGACATGTGACAGACAAACCACACTGTGGATAAAATTTGCAGGAATAGAATCACCTGCAGTGCAAGAAAGGATTTTGCCCAGCAATTATATGTATTTGGTTAAATATTTGGTTTAAATTGCAGGGATTTTATTGAAATGCATCTGTTGGAATTTGTGAACAAAAACCCTGGCGTGGTCGTCTATCTGCAGCCAAGAAGACATCGGACGCCAAAACTTGTAGCAGAGTATTGTAAGTGACTGCCTTCTTCTTCTTCTTCTTCTTCTTCTTTTTTTATTATTATTATTTTTAAAAAATTTTTTGTACCCCCGGTAGTAAAGATGCCGGGGTTAAAAACTAAACTAAACGTTAAAAACTACTGGGATGACCAGAGGTCCGATGTGTCGCTTGTACAAAAACTGTCACGAACAAGAATGGCATTAAAGCGCTGCAGCAGGATTGACAGCCGCTGAAACAAAAATACGCCCTCGCGAGCCTCACTGGAGATGGGTGAAATTCTGCGGCCCAAATCCTCCACAAAACAAATGGCTGACTCGTTGATAGGACCCAGAGTTTCCAGCGCAACAGGCTGAAACATAAAAGAGGCTGGAATATCATCATATTTGGAAACTTTCCTTGCTGCTGCTAATTCGGCCGCCGCTCCAGCTGTGGTGGCAGACTGATGAATATACGAATTATTATTATTATTATTATTCCTTTTTAATATTTTATACCCCTGGTAGTAAAGGTTCCTGGAGGTTAAAAACAGAAGTTAAAAAATAGAGCTGTCAAGGCGTTAATTTTTTTTAACGCATTAACGCAGTGCGTTAATTTTTTTAATGCATTAATTAACGCGTAAATTAATGCACCAGTCTCGTCAAGGTGGAGAGTAGGAGATCAATTACCCCGGGCCTGAGACGTTTATGGGACCAGCCTGTAGAATATAGAAAGTTAGAAAAATGAAAAAAAGTAAAAAAACACATATAATTTTTATTTTTCAAACGTATTTAGACTATTTACTATTTAACTATTACAGTATTTTATTTTGTGCCACACCATGCAGTTCCCGAGAGGCGACGGTTTTGTCAACGTCGAGTCGTAAAGTCCTATGCACGTCACAGAGTTTCAGCTACATGACTGATCTGTCGACGTACCCCTACGCAACGGTCTTGTCGACGTCATTGCGTCGTGTTCTTTGCATGCCATTCGACCGTCACGTTGCGGAAACCGAATGGAATGCAATCGACATTACGACATGTGCGTTAATTTTTTAACATGCGTTAATTTACTAACGCATTAATGCATTAATTAACGCGTCAACTGTGACAGCTCTATTAAAATACAAAAACCAAGTTGCTGGAGTGGCACTAGTCCCATTCGGTAGGAACTGTAAAGGTTCCTTTGAAGGCTACCGAGTTGTAGCACTGGACCGCCGAAGGTACTCGCTGAAATAAGTATGTGGTTTCGCGACAGTGTCCTGAGACATCTGTCAACCTGCGGCCAAGCTTGGTGAGGAAAGAAATTCCAGTAACATTTATCGGTTCAAGTGTTTTTATTATTATTATTCATCACTTGTTATATAATTTTAACATTCTGCAGTGTTTGAGGCATTGTTTCTTCATGGCAGCAAAGGCTCTGTCAAACTGTTAAAGCAGTTTGCGTGGAAAGGATACTTTTTCGCCTAATGTATTTCAGTACGTTTTGAAGGCCCATAATTAATCTTAATTTTTGCTATGGAGTGTTTTACTTTACAGCATATTTAATGTTGCTGATCTTAGATAGCTACATTCTTCACAAGTTTACATACGGTAGCTAGGTTGTGATCCGTAATCAGTAAGGCTGGGGTTATTCGTCCTCTGAAGTGCAGTTGTCGTCAAGTTATGGGTTATTCGCACTCCAGAATGCAACAAGACAAGCCATGGCTATTTGCCCTCCGGAGTGTGAAAAGTGAGACATTATTCGCACTCCATAATGCATGTCATAGTTAATAAGACACCGGAGTTTTGAACAAAGCCCAAACTCAATTTGAGATACAAATAAGGCAAATGTTTAAAGATTGAGAATTTTTGCAGCAAAATTTTTAGCTTTGCTAAATTTTATGCTACACAAAACTGCTGCATTACAACTGCAGGCCTTATCACTTATCATGATCGTCACTGTCAAAAATCAAGATGATACTACTAGTTTCCATTTCTGGTAGAAATTGTTAACTCCTTGGGTTTCACTTTGCCTGTAATGTTTGACTAAGACTAGAATAATCCCAAGTCTAACCTTTCTGGTCTTGGATTTTTTTATTGCTGTAGATGTAACCCTTCTATTCGTGTTTAGGCTTACTACAGGGTGGCCAACAAAAATAAATTTTGTTTCGTGCATTAATTCATAGAATTTCAGTCAGGGCCATACTGGCTCTATTTTTGAGATTTATCAACAGAAATGCAATTTATTTACTTAATTATGAAGTTTTATCTTAATGACATAATTTATGTCATGAATGAAATCGATTTCAATTATTACCAAAAATTGGTTACAATTTGCCGAAATTATTTCACTTTGTCATCATGGTACGTAATCAACCAAAGGCAGTTGTGCCACTTTTTGGGCAACTGCTGCAAAAATTCTCAGTTTTTAAACATTTGCCTTATTTGTATCTCAAGTTGAGGCTGAGCTCTGTTCAACACTTCTGTGGGGTGCGTATAATGTTATTGATGATGACATGCAGTACGGAGTGCGAATAACGTCTTACTTACTTCTTCGCACTCCGGAGGGCGAATAGCCATGGCTCGTTATGTTGTACTCTGGAGTGCAAATACACCTTTACAAATTTATCTACACCCTGAAGGGCAAATAATCTTTTCTTACTTTATTACTTATCTGCACTCTGGAGGGTGAATAGGCGTCATCGTTGACTTGCACTCCGGAGTGCAAATAAGGTCAGTCTACCAGAAAACCACATCTGTCTTAAAATGCCCTGTTGGTATATCAGTTTTCTGTTATTATTTTCTAGACAACAGCACCATAATGCAAGACACCTTTAGTGATCAGCTCGATTATAACATTCTGTGTAGTGTGTCAACTTAGGGTTGTGGAGTCTTTGTTACATGTTTGCACTCTGTGATTGCTTTTCACAGTTGTATTTTATTATTTTTCTATGCATGTTCTTTGGCTTCTTCACAGTTTAATCACTTAAGTGCTTATTTGATCAGATTCTGTGTTTTTACCAGGCTTGCCGTGGATATGGATATCCATGGATATATCCATGTGTGGATATGAGATTTAGGTTGTCCTGTTGATATGTCCATGGATATTATGCTGGCGCACCTGCTAATTAAACTGAATACTTTATGCTTTGTGTTTCTATAATATTTCCTTGTCTGTCGTTTTTACTCTACATTTTTCCCTTTATTTATGTTACTGAGTCAAATAAATAATCAGTGACATCAGCACGGTATTATTTAGTCAGCCTAAATTAATTTACCAGTGCTATAACAGCAACGGATTATAATTTTTAGTGCTTTAATACTGTTCATTAAGCAACAAATGGTTTATTCATTTCAGAGTTTATTTATAATTTTTATTAAACGTTTTTCTACTTACTAACATATTTAATGTTAATAGGAAGTACAAACCAACGCCTCAAAAGCGTCCACTCCACCCTATATTTTTGGTCGTACATAAATGCAGCCTGTGTCTTGGAAAACAAGAATCCCAGCTGTTGCTGGGGTGTGCTGACCGTAGGCTCTCCATTATATCCAAAGGCCAGCGTTCGACTTCAGGTCGCGAAAAGAAAGCAATTTTTTCAGAGTGAATACAATCTTATTCACGCCGTGGTGACACTGTTTTAGTGAACGTAGAATCAACATAGGGATACGATACGGTGGGTGGCGGCTGCAGGCAGCAGTGTTGCATTCAAAATTGCAGCCCAACCACTGCAGTAGAAACGTGGTTACTTTTGACAGCCTATGTAAAGTCGCCGTCGCCATATCCAATAATACCATCGCTGACCCCCTACAATGTACCGTTTTGCCACAGTACATGCATTACGGACAGACAGATGACAGACACACGACATATCGTACCCCAGAAACAGCGGCAATAAAATTATGTAGATTTTCACAAAACTTGGGAAGTACTAAACTAAGATAATGCTAATGTGCGTTTGTTTTTTTATTTTTATTTATTTTTTAACAGTTTAAAAACTGGGAAATATCTGTGTCATGTTGTACGGAGGGAGTAAATGCTCTTGCACTGCTGTATTTTGCAAAAATTGACGGCTGCGTGTACGCAGGTTAGGCGTCTGTGGATATGGATATATCTATTTATATCCATGGATATATCCATGGATATCTACGGAAAATCTGTGGATATGGATATGGATATGGATGGGAAATTTTCATATCCACGGCAAGCCTGGTTTTTACACTAGCTATATGAGAAGTGAATGTTGAGTTGGTGAACGACTTTGTTTAATTCGGTTCGCTGATATCTCATGAAGGAGGATGTAAGGCTGAGATACTGTAAGACGTATCGGGATTGCAAAGAACTGCTTCTCACTCCTTGACAAGAACATCTCGAAGTCTCACATTCGTACAGACACTAAGGTGTGCCTCTACAGGATATATATTTTACCAGTTCTGCTCTGTGGGTGCGAGACATGTACCGTCACCAAGGCTATAAGTAAGCGTCTTGATCCATTTGATACCTGGTGCCTACGGAAAATTCTACGGATACCATATATCAGGGACACTACAAACGAGACAGTTCGAGACGTTACTGCGTGTACACCAGTCTCTGAAGTGGTCAGGTCCCACCATCTTAGATTCTTTGGCCACCTAGCTCGTACAGCCCCAGCAGAAGATCACCACCGCATGCATCGTAGCCGCCGCGCCCCGTCCACCCGCTGACTGGAGAAGAACCGCTAGACGTCCAAGATTAACTTGGCTCAGATCGGTTGATGAAGACGTCCAGTCCCAGAACTTTGGAGTTCACACTGCCTGGAGAAAGGCCAAGGATAGGGACATCTGGCGACAAGTTATCAGTACGGCAACACTCTGGCAGGAGTTCGCCAAGAAGAAGAAGAAGATATGAGAAGTGGCACTGGCCTTTCTGTTCTCTGTAACACTTTGCTTATTATAATTTCAATGATTTTCTTCATTCGCTATTCCCATTGTAACCGTCTGTTCTGAGCAATGAGTTATGATGCTGAATATGTGGCTTGTTGCAGTGAATGGGAACCAGATTCAGTTGAATGTAGCCAAACAGACGGCCGGTGAGGTCTGTCAGTGGCTGGAACACCTCAGATGTCGTTCAGGTGAGGACATTGTCAGACTACGCAAGACTTGGCACACGGACACGCCGTCGGTCCAGGGTATCTGGACCCCATTCACCAACCTTGACCCACATCTGGCCGTGACATCGTTACCAGATGAGAAACTTTCCCGCCGGGCGGCGCCCGAGTCAGCCACGGACTATGTGCTGAAAATGGCACAGAATGTCAAAGTGATTAGTGATGATAAGGCAGAGAAAATTGCTTCTGAGGAAACTGGCAGTATGTCTAGTAACTAGCGTTCACATATGTAGACAGTGCTGGCACTAAACATAAATTTATGAATTTATTAAATTGTTGCTTATATGCTGAACGTGACTGAAGTTTACATGCAGTTACATTTGTCTTTCGTTTAGTGATATTTTGTTGATGCATAATTTGCAAGATTAATGTGCATGAATATTGTGTGCCACAGTGCAAAATTTTTGAAACATTTTAAACCTATGCATTAAGGCTTACTATAACAGGTGTCATTTTGAGAATTGATACTGGAAATTCAGATGATATAAAGTCAGTGAAATGGGACAGTAATCAAAAGCAATGGTATACTTAGAGTTGACACCAGTCTAGATAGTGACTCTAGTCTGAAGATTAGATACTGAGCTTGAGCAAACAACAGAGTGTTGATATTAGTGTTTATTATAAAATCATACAAAAAGCACAAGTGAAAGAAAGTAAAAAAAATACTCATTTGATAATTGCTACTCTCTTCAAGTCATATGTAACATTATGTTATGATGAAATTGTACAAAATATACACATACACAATTAAAGAAAAGTAAAAAAAATGGCAGTCACTCATCAGTACATAATAACAGAAATATAAGATTTGATTGAGTAGTGTCAAATGAGGACAAATATGTCAGTCCAAAATTGGCACATTGTAACGATGTAATAGCATAATATAAAGCTGTGTTCTTAAGCAAATATTCATTAAAATAACTAAATATTAATAATGTCAGCCTGCACGATATATGCTCTATTGAACATGCATGTTCAAAAAAAAGAACAGAGAAACAGATGACATATTTGTACATGTTTATTGTAGCATATACCACAACCAGTAAAACTGCAGAACAAACTAAAAGTCTACATAAAATTTAAACTTATCCATACAAAGTGATAAATGGTTGTTAACAGTCAGCTGTGAAATTTCAAAGTTGATCTGTATTTAAACATGCATGCATTGTGTAAGTTGCACATAACATTAGATACAAGAAATTTGAGCTATTGCTCACGAGACGCGCGAAAGCCTATAGCATTTCCGCTTCAGTAGTTTAGCTGAAAATTGGAATGTTCACGCTAAGTTAATATACAAATACCAAATTCTCTATCTGGATCACATAACGAATAGCGTGGCGCCACCTTGTGAATGATATAGACTTGTGTCGCAGCCCAAAATCGCTAAAAAACCCATAAACCCCCTATTTTGGCGTTCAGGGTCATTGAATTTGGCGCCAATTGAGAGCCAGTGTATGACTTCCTATTAGTGATTAATAGTAACCTAATTAACTAGGTCCTATATCTCGCACCATTACTGAGATACAGCGACTTATTGGCCAAAAATCGCAAATTTTGCCCACCCCCCTCCCATTTAGCGCCCTCGTTCGTGCTAACCCCCTTTCGACTTTATGGAAAAGCTTTACGGTTCCTGAAACTACAGGGTGCGGCCCAAAAAAGTAGCCCCCTAAAGTTTTTCGCTGTTTTCGCAGCGACCGCTTAGAATTTTAATTTGAAATTTTACACGTTTATTTGCTGAAACCTGTTACATCTAACTGCCTAATAAAATTTGATTCTGTTAAAAAACGACGAAGTTATAGACTTTTTAACATGACTGCCTACCGATTTTTCGGCATTCAAAAATGTTCATGCTAAAATGCTATTTAATTTTTAAAAACTCGTTACACGTTACTGCCGATGACGTTACAGTGACGTTTTGACAAACAGCAATTTATATTGTTTATAAATTATCATTAAATTATACTTC
>Ga0209367_1009124_pt1 | contig 13497 bp, 9 predicted proteins | sample WorMetLIZISLAND2_FD_187412 | JGI IMG/M metagenome (GOLD analysis project Ga0209367, IMG submission 187412) | Marine gutless worms symbiont microbial communities from Max Planck institute for Marine Microbiology, Germany - Olavius geniculatus... ... | reverse complement strand
CCCTTTCATACTGCTCCTGCCTTTTTACCCCTCTCTTCCCTTAATTCCCCTGTCTTCCCCCTTTTCCCTCCCTTCATTTTCCTTAGAAGTAGTACTCCCTAAAATCCAGTTAGTGGGTCTGGGGAGCACTGAGCTCCCTCAGCAAGGTCTGGGGCGGAGCCCCAGGCGAAATTAAATTCGAATGTATTTTAGCTTTAAAAGTTGAGATCTGGTGGCAACAATTTTAATCATTTTCTCTAGAATAAACTGACCAAATTGGCAATGCAACTTAAACATATGCATGTGTTGTCTGGGAAGCTGCGCCCCTGTTGTCTACGCCAGTGTTAGGGGAAGAATTTTAGACAGCACCTTGTCAAGACCCTCTGCGTACAAAATTTGGTGGATGCAGTTTAAAGTGAACATTTTGAAATTTGAGGTTGCATCTAGACAAAGAACTTCGTCCTAAATATTAGCTTAGAGCTACGTACGGACGGCATAGAACTAGGCTAGGTTGCATCATGAATGGAGGTGGTGTGAAAAGTGTTCTTAAACTGACCATACCGATATTGGTGAGCGATATGGCCAATTGGAAGTCGCATATTGGCTTTTAAATCCCATGAAAATCGTTGAACTTGTGTGATCTTTAAATCAGCACTGCAACAGGAATTGAATGCTGTAGCTCGTCTTCCCTAGCGATAGCCGGGCTTGCTTTCTTGTCTGTTCGGTGTCCGCATATTGTTGCGGCCCACTATGTCAGATTCGCGCGATGTGACCTTGAACTTGGGCGCATTGCACAAACGTAAACAACAATGGCGTCTATAGTTTGTTGTCGTTTGGCGTTGAAATCGCGGCTGAATGGTAGTTTTATTGTCGGTTTACAGACACGTTGTGTTAGGCGAGGAGCTGCGAGCCTAGCTAGACACCTTTGTACATCAAACAGCAGTTCGGCAACGATACCGACACCTTTCTTGTCATCGGCATGCACCAGTGTGGGTGTCCTGACGCACAACCTGGACCGACAAAAGCCGGTAACGACAAAACCTGGAGACAGTGATATACGCTTAGGTTTAGAAAATAAGGTTAAGGATACGATTAGGGTTAGAGATTATGCATTAGTAATAGGGATATAGTAGGGGTTAGGGTTAGAGTTAAGAGTTCATGTAGTGGGCTAGTTTTGACGGTCCAGATTTTGTCGATCCAGGTTTTGACCGGGAACCACCAGTGTGGTACAGCAACTAAATTTACTAACCAAATGTGGCTATGGGTAAAAGCGGATTGTGCATGCGCAGATCTGCAGATGTCGCAACAACTAACGCTGAAATTGAGCTGCAATTTAGTAGTTGAACCATGTCATAACCCTATTATTCCTAACCCTAATCCTTATCTTAACTATATCTCTGGCCTTTGGACTAACCTTGTTACGACATCCGCAGACCCACCATCCGCTTTTCACCATCGACCACCTAATGCAAAGAGAACAACTCAGCATATCAAGCCAAATAGCTGCTTTTTGGGGTGCGTACTATTATCAGTGCATACTCACTGATCCAGATTTTATTGTCAGTGCAGCACCACATTGATTGAAATTCTAGTTTAGTACGGCTGCACCAGGGCTGTCACTGTAACCCTAACTTCAACTCCTAACTAACTCTGCTGCTGCCAAAATGTCCATCCATAAACACCATTGGTTGTCTGTTTCAAGATCATGCCACATGATGTGCCTTGTATTATTGTGGTGCAGCATCCGTAAATCCAACCAAGTTATCACTGATGATACGATTACAAATAAAGTTTACGAATACCCATCGAGATTGGCATCCGTGTAAGACTGTAAGTCAGGGATGAGTATTGGAAGCAGCATTTGTATGCATTTGATGTTAAATGTAAGAAAATGTGCAGAAGCAGCAAAACATCTAATATGGATTGGAGAACAGGCAACATCCAGGTCCTCGGGATTTCTCATGATAATGGAATCTGGATCAGTGAATGTGCTCTAATAATAGCTTTTAGCACTTTTTGGCTTAACTAATGCATAATGGTAAATTCACTGCTCAGATTACACTCTGCTTTGGATATTGTCGAATATGCTAATCATCAGAATGTTGCAGAGAATTTATAGGTTATAGTTGCCATGGATTATCTGTATGTTGTAATCATGACATGTCATTTCAGATTGTGTAACATATACGTAGACAGTAAACAGTATGTCTGTGTTGAATGTTTTACATGTCCAGATAAGATGCGATTTCATGCAAACATGTTTATCTTCTCATTTGCTCTTACCAGTAATCCATTTGTTTAACTGGTTGATGTTTTGTTTGTGCAGCAGCTACCATTGTATGCTTCTGCTCGATATTATGCGCACATGGACGTGCCAAAGCTGACACCGCAAGATATCAAGCGTCGTGTGATGGCCGTGTGCAAAAACTTTGAGAAAATCAATGCAGATGAAGTAAGTCATGTGTGAGTGTTATTGTTTCAATGTAGGTCCATTTGATCTTCATATTGTTCACTGTCAGGTTTTGATAGTTGTTGGCCGTTTTTCATCTGCTGTTTTACCTTTGCCAGAAGGAAGAGGTTCTGCTTTTTACTCATCTTTGTCTGTATATATCATTATTTCTTAATTTTTTGGAGGCATGGGACAGTTGATACAATATTCACAATAATCCAGACTATGATGTTCTGGATATGTGCAGTGATGTAGTCTTAAAGACCTAGGTCTTGGTCTTGAGGCACCTCGAGTAGAAAAAAGTCTTGATCTTGAAGAAAAAGTCTTGGTCTTCATCTTGACACAAAGTCTTGGTTTTGAAAAAAATTCTCATTTACATCACTGAATGTATGTCTAGAAATAAACAATTTGAGAAGGTTTCTGATCTCCCTTGAGTGCTTCTAGTCTCGCTGTCGGTGTTTTACTTGTGCATGTTGCTGCATTTACTGACACCAGGAGTGAGCACAAAAAAGACGTCAGCACATGCATAGCATTGGACAGAGTACCGTATAAAATCACCCTTGTGTCCGTGCGTCCATGCGTGCATCTGTGCGTCCTACATTTCTTAAGCTATCTTCCACCTTCCCTTTCTTTTCCCCTCCCCTTTCCCTTCCCCATCTCCTTCCCCTTTTCCTTCCCTTTTCCCTTTCCCCTTCTCCATTTTGCTTCTTTTTTCCCTTCCCCTTATCCATCTCCTTTTTCTTCAAGTTTCCTTTCCTTTGTCCTTTCCTCTTTTTTTCTTCTCCCTTTCCCTTTCCCTTTCCTCTTTTCCTTCCCCTATCTCTTTCCATACTTCCTTCTTTCTTTCTGTGTCTAGGTCTGCGCGTCCAATATTTGAGGCGCCATATCTCCATAACGGTGCAAGATGGATGCGTGGTCACTATGGACCACCGATAGGAACTCTGCCCTCGGGAGTCGAATGGTCACGTGACTGATGACGTCACGTGACCACAAAAGGTCAAAGGCGTGATCCCATTATCTTGTGAGGTGCCATATCTCTATAATGGTGCAAGATAAACGCATGGTGACGATGGACCATTTGTAGTGAATCGAATCGTCTCGTGACTGACAATGTCTATTGTTCAGTTAAAATAACAGAGAAGGATGAAAGGATCATTGCTGCTGTACAATTTGAAATTAAACTGTTTGATTTTTTTCTACTAGTCTAAACAGCTCATTGATTATATTTATATGGACATATACTGTAAACTATCGAAATGCATTGGACAGACTCCGTGTTCGTATGAACATTATCTAGTTATCACAGATTCGTTTGGCAATAAATGCATTTGGTTGAATCTGTATGATCATGGCCAGGCCTTCATTAATAATGTTTTCTTATCAGTTATGAAGCAGTCATTAAATATAAATATGCGCCCAATTGCCGACCATTAAATCTTAAGTCCATATGTTGTTTTTTTGTGAGAGATTTTCATACCGTGTGTATACATGGTGTTTCAGCTGACAGAAGACTCGCACTTCCTTACTGATTTTGGTTTGGACAGTCTCGATCATCTTGAACTAATAATGGCAATAGAAGATGAATTCAGTAAGTTTCAGCAGAATATTTGCATTTGATTGAGTCTTTGGTAAGATGATGAGAAAAATTTGTCTACTCTTGGGCTCTTTTTCGGCATTGTCTTGTAGTATAATGCTAATATGTTAGTTTACTCTTGACTTATCTCACATGTGATTATGTTGTTGACAGACATGACCAGTTAATATTGTATTAGCTGCAGCATATTTAGGGGCTGATTCACCCAAAAGGGAAAATGTTGTTTACCAACTATCTTCACGAAACTTGCTCTAAGGACAAATTAGGAAAGCAAATTTAGTCAGACAACTTTAACAATGATAAGTTTGCATGCTGTTGTTATTTTGATTTTTCATTTTTCATTTTTATGAAATCTGTTCCATAGTTTCATCTGTTTCATATACAGTATCTAAATAAATAAATTTAATTATATCTGTGGAAAAATTGTGGCAGCAAATCACCTATTTCACTGTTCTTAGCCTGCATTGGCATCCATTGTAAATGAACTTAGGAAACTCTTGGCAAAATTCCTATGGGTATTTCTTAATTAATCTGCATAAATAATTAAGAACTGATAGCCTAGTAATGATTACTAAATTCAGTACTTAACTTTTCAACAGCTAATCATTAATTAATCACTAATCAGTTAAAACTAACAGTGGATATTGTGCAATTAACATGCATGTTTTTTATGAACTTTGGGTTATTCAGCTAATAACTGTCACAAATGTATGCAGACAAAAGTAGTTCTGTGATGTATTATCATTAGTAGCGTTTAGATGTTTGTTTTGTCCAATCTTGCTTTACATGGTCTATTTTCCACCTTCCTGGAAGTTAGGGAAGTTGCCAGCAGAGTGGAAGGAAGGTATTGTGCTGTCACTATACAAGGAAAAAGGATCACGGTCCGAGTGTAGCAGTTACAGACCAATCACCCTTCTTTCAGTCCCAGGCAAAGTATTTGCACATGTCCTCCTCGCCAGACTTGACTTCCTGCTTCAGAAGCATCGTCGGCCTCACCAATTTAGATCTACCTGTTGTCGTTCCACGCTGGATGCAATCTTGGCATTATGTTTGTTGGCGGAAATCCACAGAGAGATCCAACAGCCGCTGCTTGTCGCATTTGTGAATTTGAAAGCGGTGTTTGATGCCATGGACGGGAACGCACTCTGGAAGGCTATGTGTGGGGTTGGTGTTCCCTCCGTACTCATGAACCTGATCATCGACCTGCACACTGCATCGTCTGCCAGAGTGCGCCTAGCAGGCCGCCTTTCCAAGCCATTCACGATGACCTCCGGTGTAAGGCAAGGATGTGTCTTGGCTCCCGCTCTGTTTTGCCGAGCGATGGACTATATTATGGATCGCCTCAGTCGTTAAGTCGGCATCCAAGTTGGTCAGCTCACTTTCACGGACACTGACTCTGCTGACGATGTCGCTCTGCTTGTTGACAAGGAGGAAAGCTTCCACACCGCTCTCGCAGCAATGGATGAAGAAGCTTCCAAGTGTCGGTCTTCAGGCAAGACATAGCTCCAGAATCTTGGTTCGGGATGGACGCCGTCGCCAATAATAGTGGATGGTAACACTGTTGATTCAGTAGAAGAGTTCACATACTTGGGCAGCATACAGTTGAGTTCCAGCAACTCCGGACCGAAATACATTCGTCGCATTGGACTTGCAGCTGGTGCAATGAAAAGACTTGACTGTATCTGGAGTCAGAGCAAGATCAGTATCACCACAAAACTCAGAATATACGTGTGTGTTATCCATACTACTCTATGGCTCCGAGTCGTGGACTTTCACACAAGCTGATTGGAAAAGATTGGATTCCTTCCATCTACGGTGCCAACGACGCATCCTGCACATCAGCTGGTAGAATTTCGTGTCTAACGATGAGGTTTTGTGTCGTTCTGGCCTGTTCAACGTCTCCAACATCGTCCATAAACGAAGACTGGGTCTCTTTGGTCACATCGCCAGACTTCGAACTGATGCACTGGCAAACCAGATCCTCCAAATTTGACGACCAAGACGAGGGATGGTGACCAGCCTTTGCAGGAGTGGAGAAGGAGTGGAGACGCGCCAGCGGTCGTCCACCCATCACCTGGATCCTCCAGATCGGCCGTGACACGGGTGTTACAGCGACGGATGCCCTGGAGCTAGCAGGTTATAAACCGTTCTGGCGAACGATCGCAATGGCAGTACGCTTCGGCTGATTGCTTCTCGTCTGATGACGATGATGTTTTTGAAGAAAATAATTCTTCACGATGCTTGTTATTGTATCCTCTTCTTAGCGATGTGATTTTGATCAAAAATTTAAAGGTTAAAATTATGTTATATTTTAGAAGATTTTTCAGTGATTATTCTTGTGACTAGTCATTAATTTTTGCAGCTCTACTTAGAGATTTAATGACTTTTGTATTTGTATTTGACAACATACGAGTAATAACCACTTTTCAGCTATTCGATATTCGATGAATAGTTGGAAGTGTTTCTGGCAAATGTGAATTTTTCATTTTGTTCAACTCAGTTGAACTTTTTGAACTTTAGATAGGGGATATCAATAGAGAATACTGAACACTTCGGATATTTCATTTCTTCAATTGAACTGGATTAATTGAACTTTGCCTTAGAGATTGATTTTTTTCTGACTGAACACTGAACAACTGCTTTGGATGTTTCACTTTATTCAAATACTGTTACAGTGAAGTTTTCTAAGGCTGAATAAGTATTCACATTTGCATTTGTTATTCGACGAATAGTGAAGTTAATGTCGTTGAATGCAAATATTTTTCCACTTTGTCACATCCCTAGCTTTAGTAATAGCAGCTGGCTGACATTGCTGTTCCAGCTGTCATCATAGTGTCGTGTGTTTGCTGGTGCAGTGTTTGAGATGTCGGTTGAGGAAGGAGAAAAGATGCTGCGACCGTCGGACTTCATGAAGTTTGTTGCCGATCATGACGACAGAGTTAAGGATCGTGAGGTTGACAACGAGTATTATAAATACTGGTGAGACTGGCTGGCCGCTCTAGGCCATGACATTGATGATGCGTTGTTATCTGATGCCATCTGTGTGTAGAGAAATTAGCAATTAGTATATGCTTCATCACTTAGTGACATCCTTATGTCGCAAATTTGGTTAGGCCTAAATACTTCCAAGATGATTAATGAATATGTTATGGTGGGGTTACAGCTGTATTTTTTTAATTACCGTGGCTACGTCATTGAGTTGGTCTTGAAAGCACAATGTTACTCTTGGTCTTAGAGTATAGTCTACAGTGACTGATTAGCTTTAGAACAAATATTAATGTTTCACCAGGTAGTGTAGCACCACTGTTGACATGTGGTGGGATCTTTAGTGACTACTGGTATTGGAAATTTGTGCTTAGTGTAGTAGTGAACGTAAAGAACTTTGTGAAATGTGATCAGTATATGTTTTGAAGATGATCCGAGTTTGATGTCTTTTTCATGATGGCCTTGCAGTGTGTGAAAGTTCAGGTTGGTAACACCGTAACTGTCCACCATGCAGTCTGTTAAATTTACTTTGTATTATTACTTAATTAGTGTAATTCATTACTGTGAATAAAAAATAAATCACTCACAGTATTGTTATTTTATGGTTCATTAATGTGTTGCTAGTAATAAGGTCCTGTAATGCAGTTCTGCTAAACACCGAATATGCCGTGTAAAGTGTACATGTATTTGTGTTGGAAATGCTAGAAATCTGGTCTCAGCATCTTGGCATGCGTTTCTTGTTGCATATAATGGTCAGCTTCAGAATGTGAATAAATCTGCTGTTGTTGTGAAGTGAATTCATTTTGAGCTGAATATCAGCTGTAATGTGAAGAATTTGTTTTTGTGATAAAGTATAATATTGCATGTTTAAACTTCAAACCTCTATCCATTGGCCAGCTTTCTCTGCTGCACGGAACAATGTGTCGACATAAAATCTATGAAAAATAGAGATAGCAAGCTATGAGGCAAATCTGCAAATCGTGAAAACAGCCTGGAGAATGATAGCAATGTTTCTTTAATCTTACAGTGTACAGGGTGTTCCAAAAAAAACGGATACCCAGTTTTATTTTTGGGATAACTTCGGTAGTTCAACACCAATTTTAATTATTCTTTCACTGTTACAAGCAGAAATTTATGGTGCGTAAACGTGAAGTTCTTCCACCCACCGCACCTTTATTGTGTGACCACATTACCTAGCAAAACAAACGCTGTCAAAGCTACAGTGGTCTCAGAGAACAGGCAGCACATAAAGATATCAATTTTGTAGCACAAAAAAGCTTACTTGCTTATTTGCAGTAGTGCCTTGTGACGTCATTGTTACGTCATATTGTGTTTATTTACTTTGTTTACCAGTAATAATTTTAAAAATAAATCGTTTGACATGGGCAGAATAAACACCAATATTAGCAGTAGTGTTTGTTTTGCTAGATAATGTGGTCACACAATAAAGGTGCGGTGGGCGGAAGAACTTCACTTTTACGCGCCATAAATTTCTGCTTGTAACAGTGAAAGAATGGTTAAAATCGGTGCTGAATTACCGAAGTTATCCCAAAAATAAAACTGGGTATCCATTTTTTTTGGAACACCCTGTATATGTAATGCAATAAGTACAGCAAAAACACACGAAGCCAAGTTTGTAGTGTGCATTTAGCGTTGTATATACAGAACAGAATCATCGAATTTGGCAGTGCAGTGCTGCAACTTAATCAATAAAGCCTGTTATCAACAGTGTTCAGGTTTTAAAGACTCGGATCTGTCTGTGCGTAAGCTTCTTTCCTGCACTGGCATCTTTTCATATATGTGTAGACATTGCTGAAAAAGGTTTTCATCGTTGTATTTAAATTTTAGTTCTGCTACCCGAAAAACGTGATAATCAAAATAAGAAACTTCACGACTGACATTTGATTTTGACGGAAAATACCGCAGAATGAGCTTGTAACAGCCAGCGACATGTAATTCTGGTTTATTACATGCGGCCGCATTACGCGCGCTGCCTGTCCGTCTGTTCTATGCTTTAAAAAGCAAACAAAACGTCGACAAACCAAAATTGATTTGAACTTTAACAAGCGACGAGTAACCAGTGTGTTAGTTTTAGTTTTAAAGGTCATTCTAAAAGCGCGCACAGAGCGACGTAACTGAACTGAACTGACCGGTGAGTGAGTTAATTCGATTAGTTCAGTGTAGTCGTGTCGCTCTGTGCGCGGCTTAACGCACTTATTTCATTTACTGTCAACATCTGAGTCGCTCGGCAACTATACAGTAGGCGAATGGCCATATTGTGTCTACATCTTGCGTGAACATCTTTAATTTCTTGCTTTATTGTAGCCTTTTTTTAAATTTTTGCAAATTCGTTTTGTTGCTGCGTTTTTTCTTCGACGTGGAGTATGTTGCAAATCTTTGAGGAGCAGTGAAATAGCCTACGAGAGTCCGAAGAACGGTTTACTGTTGTCAGAATGCAGAAGCCGGTTTGATTGATTAAATGCTTCTGGTAATAAATAACTCTAAATAAACCAAGCGTTGTGATTAATCGTTACCATCCGCACATACTTATCCTTCAATGTCAACCTGAAGTACGACAGATCACGAAGCGAAAAGAAAGCCTAACTTGTTGTTATTGTGATAGCTGTAATTTTCTGTTACTGGCAAGCTGCCAGCGTTGCAGCTGGTGACGTCACAGGCAATGCATAATCTGCTGCTGGCCTACTGACGTCATTGTCACTGACGCCACGCCACTGCTCGCACATGCAGACAGACAGAAAATCAGACATGCCTGGGCGTGTCTTTCTACCATGGGCATTGGGCCATTGGCATTCACTGCAAAATAGGCCTACATATATCACCATATATCACACCTCACGCGATAGTGTGAGTGTTGTAACGACGACCTTCAAAGTCTATGGGAAAAAGCAAACTTTGACCCTCAGCCAACCAAAAACCCCTGAATCGATGGTCACTAGATTTGAACGGCGTGATTACGTCGTGCACTACTTATTTGTAGGTCTGTGGGTACAACATTTAGCCTAATCGCTGTGCCAATGGATTAGACACGGATGGTCATGAAATAGGTCTACTAGACGATCGATTACACATATATAGTCGTCGTAGCGAAGCGATGGATGCACGCGGCATCAGCATCGTGTGGCATCTAACAATGCTGCAGCAGTTGCAGTCGTCAGCGCGTCATCACTGCTGCTGCTGCTGCTGCTACTGATGATGCGATTGTTGCTATCCAGTGAGCGTCACACTGCACATTTGTCGCCGAGCTTAGCATAGTGTCGCGTGCCGCCTGGCTGTATTCGAAGGTAAGAATTCAAAAGTGAATTTAACTTCAGCTTTTGCTGTTTCTGTGTGTTCGCTTTGCTTCAAAAGCTTACCGCGTTGGACGTACGTTAACTTCGCAATTATTGAATTTTATTTAGTTTTATTGAATCGACAGTTGATTTTCGCAACACTTTTGCTTGCAGGTTTTTACTTAATACAAACAGCCGCCCGAGCTATTGTGCCTTTTTTCTTAATTAACTTTCGTCGCGTCTCAGAACCGAATTTATCGAAACTTTGCCCCACGATTATTGGCAACAGAACTATTGCAATCTGGATTTTTAGTGCTCTCGCAAAAAAAATAAACCGATAAACATATTTTTAGCAAATTTGTTTGCTATTGCGTCAAAATTTTGCGAAACAAAACAACTGAGCGATTGCAAAATAGCGATAACGATCGTTCGCTGTTTGTAACGAACTCTTTTGAGGCGGCAAATAAATGCGACATCAATGAAAAACCGTCAATTGGAAATAGTATGTGACAGCCAAACCGGAAATGCTAATATCTTTAGAACCAATATTGTAGCTGACAACAGGAAATAAGCTTAATAGCACCCAGAATGGGCCATTTTGGACAAACATTGCATTTTGATACGTTTTGACCGAGAATATTTTCGTTTACTTTGAATTTTCATTCACGTTTATATTCAGTTTTACTTCTGCAGCATTCTTTTTGGCGGTTGTCAATTATTCGTTCACAGAATCGTTTCGTTTTTGTTTCAGTTTTCGTGACGTTAAGCCAAACATATTTTGCTTTTCTTCTTCGTTTTTGCTTACAGAAATAGCACAAATATTCGTATGGTTGGCGCAATATGTAGGCTATGACGATTCACGATTGACGACATCGTCCCATCTTATGGTTGCTGTATTTTAATTAGCACGACGCATTGCCCCCATAGGGCCCATAGTCTGTCAGCTCTGGTAATGTATCTCACATCTAAAAATTTTATCGTGATCCGCCACTGCGCTTTTTTATTGTCGCTGTGCATGCTCTGGAAAAGTGCGGATTTCACGGTTTTCAGAGTTCTTGCATCTTTTCTACTTTTTTTCTTCAAAAGAGTCGGCGAAGAGTAGACGTTTTAGTGACATGCACTGTATGAGGTATAAGGACGTTCTCGCAACAATCAATAATTAATAGCGATCGATGTGCGGTCAACGGTGTTGTGTAACTTGAGTTAAAGTTTGGGGTAAGATTAGGATTAACCGTAACTTGTCCAGACAGTCGTGCCACGGAACAGTGGAGACCGACTTGCGTCCACTGAATCTTGGTTTGGCGACGGCACAGCGATGCACGCAGGTCAGGACGACATGGCGGCGCGACTAGTGACTACGGCAACGTTGACGACAAGCTCCGGAAAGAAGAAGTAACTGTAATCATAACTTAACCATACTCCCAGAGATAGTCGGTCGTTTGCGTGTTTCTGCCATAGTCGATCCTAATCTTAACAAGCGCGATCTCGTTATAGTGCAAAACAGGGACCGTACGCCCAAAAAAAATTATTCGGGCGGGCCTTGATGCATTAAAACTGAAATTCAGCGAAGAAGGGGGTATCGGTATTCCGAAAATCAGTATATGTGAATTATATATACGTTTATTCGTCACAAGAGCAGACAAGAACAACAGAAAAGATAGACAGGGGCAGAAAAAAATAGAAAAAACCTACAAACTAGGCATACCTCTCCAAAACAAATTTCTGGTTACGCCGCTGCTGAAAATGACTAAAATGAATATGCTGTAAATTACGCTGCTAGTAATTTAGATCAGTATACATTAACGTTTATCGTTTTCCGTCTGTGAATTAACGTCAGACCAATCGTCTGTATGCACTGTCGGATATATGTTCCTTGCCCGCACACAAGGACCACTCTCATCGCAAACATAATGCCAGACCAACTGCTTACACTAACGCTTATTTACGGCTTCATTTCGGACGGTCGAGTGAGACTGGAGTATGCATGGCATTGCATGGACTTCTCAATACGATGAACGTAACAGTGTGCATGGAGCGCAGGGCCATGATATGACGGCAGCGCCGAGCTAGCACATTTAGGCCTACTGAGATATCAACGACCACCGTGGACATAATATAGGCCTAGCACGCAGTGGCGTAGTCGGTGTCATGCCGCCTCCATGGTCAGTAATAACATTCTGACAACTATACGTATTGCATGCGTCATCGATAGACATCACAACAGTAGTCCTCCATGTCCTCCATGTAAGATATATAATTATGGACATATCAGTTCATTTTCCGCACTCAACTTCAACCCGACCCAACAGATCGTTGACCCATGTCAACCCATGTTTGATTCGAAATTTGGTTGCACGCAGCACGCACCGTGACCCAAACCAGACGACATGAAGAATTTACGGCATTGTACGTACATGTAGCCTACATAGTGGGTATTGTATAGGCTCCGTCGCAAGTCAATTATCATCAATTGCGCTAATTGCGCGAGAATGGTTAAAATATCATACATTTTGGCTACAAATTGTTTTAGGCACATTGCAGTGGTTAGCAAATACGTTATTCATGCACGATATTGCTTAACTCTGTAGCGAGGATTTGTGCATATGGGACAAAAAGAAGAAAATGCACATTCTGTGATGTAGCTAATGAGGGATCCCAGGTTTATATCATTTATCTAAATTATTTTATTTTCTTTTTGGCCATATTTTCTTTTAAATTTACTTACTTACTTATTTATTTTATCAGGTTAGTTTTATTGCAATTTTAAATCTATTAAATTTTCCTTCAAATTATTCTCTCCAGATTCATCCAAAACCTTTCCCAGTCATATGAACCCTAAAACAATTTTATTTCCCTAAAATCTTTATTAAAATTCTTCTATTTGGGCTTTCTTCAAATTTGCATGAGCAAATTTTACTCGATTTTGTTCTCTGAACAACTATTTAATTCAAATTTGCTGGTTTTCTCTTTAAAATCAAGTCACATTTCTTTCCAAACTGCTTTCCAGCTAATTTCGCTTTTCTACCAATTTCTGCCAAATTTTATTGGATTTTCCACAAGAACGTATTGCAGTAATCTTCTTTCCAACGCTTCCCCTTTTCTTTATCCCAAATTTTACCTGTTGGAACAGACAAAACACATTTTATCATCAAAAACCTTCTTATTTTTCTGGCAATTGCTGCCGTCGCATTTTCTTACTT
>Ga0209367_1009123_pt1 | contig 13498 bp, 11 predicted proteins | sample WorMetLIZISLAND2_FD_187412 | JGI IMG/M metagenome (GOLD analysis project Ga0209367, IMG submission 187412) | Marine gutless worms symbiont microbial communities from Max Planck institute for Marine Microbiology, Germany - Olavius geniculatus... ... | reverse complement strand
TCTCGACATGTCAAGATGTTCGCGACAAAGTCCGTGACAAGTTCCCGACAAACCCGTCTGTGTCGCTCTAATGGAATTTAGCCCGTTACAATGCATGGGTAAAGTCGGCGACAAAGTCGGCGTAATGGAATTTGGGCTTAAGTGCTAATAGAACGCAGCTTAACGTCACTGGCCACTCATTAGCTCACGCTGACCGCAGAGCGGATGCGGACATCTGGTTGTTGACTAATGATGCTGCGTCGGTGCGTCCTGGCTGGCAATCGCTAATGACCATCGGGATGTATACAGTGAACGAAGGTCGATTATGTCGAGAAAGGAGAGCGATTCAAGCCCGATTCACGCCGAACATTTAAACGATTCACGACAGAACTCGTAACTTACTACGAGCGTCGTACTGTAGCCCTATAGCAGCTTCACCAACTGAAACAAAAGCAACAAATATTCAGAAACGAAACGTTTAATTATCAGTTATGTGCAAGTGTACAAGCAGAGCAAAAGCATCAATTGACTAACACAACAGATGCAGCAATTATGTACACAGAGCATACAAAATGAACCTCCACTGTAAAAACTATGGGCAGAAATTACTCCGATCCACACAAGGATCGCAGAAGGTGTTTGAAAGTCAGAGCACCATGGCAAACACTAACTTGCAATGAGGGTGTCAGAATGGAGCTCCTTATGGAGTTGGGGGGCTGAAGCCTGGTGAGATTCAGGGAAACAAATCCACCTCAAGCTCGAAGCTTTTTCAGGGTGGCCACTCTCCAGTCATGATCAAATTTCCCGACTTTTACAGACATTTTAAAGGAACATAGATGGAGTATCACCCCTTGCAACAGTAGCGATATGACGTCTACTGGCAACAATTTTAATTATTTTCCAGAGAATTAAATGACCAAATTTAGTGTAGTTTAAACAATAAAGGCAAACAAAAGTGGCTTACTCGCACCGCAAATTTAAAAGTATGCGAGTACAAGTCTGGGAGCAAAGTGAGCAGAAAAAAGGAGCTGAACGCAAATATTCAACTAGTAATGAACAGTTTTGGGACATTCTTCCCTGACAAGATTTTTTCCCAGACATTTCCATGACATGTTTCAAATTCTCTGACATTTCCAGGTTTTCCAGACAAGTGGTCACCCTGCTTTTTCCATTTAAATAAAAAAGGGGCTAATGTTCACATATTGACTTCACCACTGTAGATTTTACTGCTCTTCATTCAAACAAAACTATAAGATCAACAACAGAAAGTTTATTCATGCATATAAAAGTGGCAGAGCAAATTATATTGCATGGACATCCCAGTCTCAAAGTGTGCACATGTGCCCCATTGACTGTGGTTCCACGGTCTATGTTTTGGTCGTAGAAAAAAACGAAATTTAGCACTGTCTATGGGACAAGACGATCAAAAGTTGTTCAAAAGTATTTAGCTATAACAGTAACATTTACATTGTTTTAGGCGATGGAAGCAGAAACAGAATATATTAACCAAGGCAGTATTTAAATAGCCAGGCTCACAAAAAGTAAAAATAGTGCTACCATATGCTACATCATAATAATGGCAAAGCACAACTGCCATGAAGTTTTTTGGAGACTAATGTTGTTTACTTCTACAAAATTATGTACAAAATAACAGCAAACTATTAACACTTATAACAGCAAATCAAATAGCTGACTGCAAAAACAAAAATACAGAACAGTGCCTAAGGGTAGATTTATAGGGGTGCCGTGTCATGAAACTTATAAAAAAAATTACACCGATGTAAGTTCTTTGCTTTGCACTACCTGAGATCACGTGATTCGTCATCACGAAGATGACATCAAATATTTTAAAGTAAGACATTTTAAATTATCAATACAAGTCAGCAGAATTTGACAATAATTCCAACTGTGAGGGTCTATGGACGAAGAGCACAAACAGACAATGCATATGATATAAGAAATCACAAACTGAAGCACAAAAAGCCCAGCTGTTGCTAAGACAGCTGACCGTTCTGATTGTCAACGACCTTCAAGATCATCCAAGGTCAATGATTTCCACTTTATTTGAGAGGGTGTATGCAACTTCCAATTAGTGATTAATAGTAACCTTGACCCTATCTCCCACCATTTCCAAGATATGGCCAGTTTTCCACGGAAAAACACACATTTTTCCTACCCCCTCCATTCTCCATTCAACCCAAAATTTAAAAATGTTCCCCTTGCACTAGATCACTGAAATTTTGCATGCCTAGGTTTAAGACACATGGCTAAGTATTCATGTAAAAATCTTCTCCCGTAAGACCTACCTGTTAGCCAGGGTACATCTGTTATGGACAACGAGAAACAGACAGACAGAGAGACGACAACTTGTACCATAAGCTCGATCGTTACATAAGTACGGGCAGCTAAAAATTCAACAACAAAACGTCTAGTTCTTACACATGTATTCACAGACTAGACGCCTGTTATTTATTTACATGTAGTATCAGTGAGTGAGTGAGTAGGGTTTAACATCCCACCCAGTGTCACACACGTTACCAAAACAGTGTTTAATTATCCATACATACTGTCACAATTCGTTGAGCAAACAAAGATTACATGGCTACACAGTGAATTCAGACATTTTATAGGCAAAGATATCAAGGACATCACAAAATTTTACAAACATACGACAGTCACACAGACACTGATTAGATACAACCACTGAAGACTGTAACAGGCCATGGTTATTTCGATTGCCGTGCAAGTAATGCGAGACAGTACAAACAGCACACATCTTAAGTGACGACATCACATCACACTGAGGTCACCAGAAATATGTTGAGAATTACTGATGTTGCTATTAAACAAGAACTTGTTAATAAATACAACACAAGTGACAAGTGAAACAAAAACAATGTTCCTAGACAACAGCACAAACACTGGGTAACCACTTTTCCCCAGTATACAGGGTGCAGCAAAAAAGCAGCTCCCTAAAGTTTTTCGCCGTTTTCTCAGCACCACATGGAATTTTAGCTTCAAATTTTACAGCTTTATTTATGGAAATGTTCTAACTGCCAAGTGAAATGTGATTCTGTTGAAAAACGACGAAATTTTAGACTTCTGAACATGACCGCCTACCGATTTTTCAGTACTACAAAATGTTTAAGCTAAAAATGCTATTTAATTTTCAAAAACCGGTTACCATGTTACTGCCGATGACGTAACAGTGACACCTTGACAAACAGCAATTTATTTTGTTTATAAATTATCACTAAATTATTTTTCGTTTAAAGCAATCGCCGGCTGCCCATTAAATTCATCTTCCAGCAGGACGGCATGCGGCGTGCCAGCACACACAGCGCGCAGCGTACGGAACCGCCTGTGGCCAATTGTCCAGATTTCATCACAAAAAGACAGTGGCCTCCAAATTCACGGAATACAAACCCCGTGGACTATCACGTGTGGTGTGCAATGTTGGAGGTTTACCGCAAGCTTAAAACAAAGCCAAAAACAATCGCCAAACTCAAGGAATCGCTTCAGGTTATCTGGAGCAACCTACCACAAGGAGTGATCGGACGGTGAAAGACTTCTCAAATTAAGCGACTGAAGGCTTGCGTTGGAGCTTGGAGCTATCGGTGGACACTTCGAACATTCACAGTGACAATGAAAATCTGGCATCTGATCATCAACTATTTAACTGGTGTTGTAGCTCGAACATTTTTTCATACTGAAAAATCGGTAGGCGATCATGTTAAAAATCTATAACATCGCCATTTTTCAATGGAATCAAATTTTGTTTGGTTTTAGCCATCAAACAATTCAGTAAATAAATCTGACAACTTTCACATTAAAATGCTAAACGGTTGCTGAGAAAACAGCGAAAAACTTTAGGGGCTACATTTTTTCCTGCACCCTGTACAGTCATTCTATCCAAAAAAGTGGTCTATGTACCTGCACTGCACATAAATCAATCAGTGTTTTGTACTCACAAAAACTGAAAGTCGATGGTTTGCCTTTACATCCAGCACATAACATGGGTCTAGATCGAAAACTCTCATCCAAAATAATTTCAAAATATCAAAAAAAAAATTAATCAAGAACATTTTGTAGACTTCCTTTTTTAATCAAAACTAACTTCTTGATCAACAGCGCTGTCGTAGCAGAGGAGTTTGCCTATAGGTAAATTGTCAGCAAATCTTCTTCTTGATGTACAATTGTCGTCTAAAAATGCTAAATTTATGACTAAAACCGTGGAAAAAATTGGGGAAAATTTAGTGGCAAAATCAAACTAAGCTCGGCAACTGTCTGTTGGAATTCTCGGAAATGTGCAACGTCTGCCGAAAAATGCAAATTCCTGCTGCACGTATTTTAGGTCATGACACCACTGCTGATCAACCCCTCATCCTATTATCTTACTTCAATTCCGCGACCATTCCAGGCTTTTTCAAATAAACAAACAACAGTACCCTGACAAACAATGTGCTGAAGCCAACAAACAGCAGCGGTGCAACAAAACCAGGCAGAGAAACGACGACACTTAATACTGGTTGACGTATCAGTGTTTATTTTGATAACGAAAAAATAAGCTTTGGTTTGACAAGTTACCTACCTGACAGTACTCCGACCCATCACATAATATTTACACACGACTCAAAAGTCACAACAAGCACAGACAGCACAGACAGACAGAGATATTCACAGTTTCACAGAGGGAGGGTTGAGGGGGTGTCATGTCAGACGTTCTCGTAGCCACGTTTACTATGATAGCGTCCGATGAAGTACGCAATGAGTACAATGACTATGAGACCGGCGAGGCAGGCACCGACGACGATTGGCACCAACATGTTCATCTCATCCTCTGTACATCGACCTCCTAAACACACACATTAAACTAGAAGGTGCTCGTGAGAGTGCATATCTCTGAAAACGTATAAGTTTTCACACGAGGGCACCACCGTTCCTGCCCAGTCATCGTGTAGACAGACACAGAGACGGACACATGAACAAAACAAACGACGGACACACGGACAGAGCAACCAATCTCATAATCTCCTCCAATGTTCACTTTGTTCCATTGGCGTAGGTAAATATTAATATCATTATTAATTTTTTGGCCCTCGGTAATCCATTCCTGAGAGAGCCTAAAAACTGACTAAGCAGTACAAAAGTGGGTATGATCCTCAGTCCGTGCAGTCAGTGGTCGGCAAACTGTCGTGTATTGTTATTATCATACGGTTTACATCCATGTGAAGTCATTCACAATAGTGAAAAATCACTGCAAGTGCACAATGGTCAGTTGTTTCATAAACACAGAGACAGCAGCATCGTGGACTCAAGTTGGAAGAAAAAGTTGCAATTTGCAACAGACGGTTTTCAATAGTGGTCATTTAGGCGTAAATAAACCCAAAAATTTCAGCCTGTACGACCAAATTTTAAGACGTGGAGATCACGACGTCCAAATCAATTTGCTTCTTATTACGTTTATTTGTCTATAATAAGCTGGAAATTGACGTCAGAATCTGTTTTCCAATGTTTCATTAGTTCAATGATTTTCGCTGACTGTCGTGTTTCTGAATACTTCATTTCATGAAGACGTGGCACGGCAACCATAATAACTAATTCTGCGAACAGTTCTGATCCAGAAACTGCAAATTTCATTTTGCATAAAGCTACTAAAATTGAATATTGCTCATTTTTACAAGAAAGCCCAGCTGTCGCTAGGGAAGATGTGCTACAGCCTATATAGTTCCTGTTGCACTACTGACCTTTAAGGTCATCCAAGGTCAATAATTTTTGTGTCATTTGAAAGCCAATATGTGACTTCCTATTAGTGATTTATAGGTAACTTGGCCCTATCTCGCACCGTTTCTGAGATACGGCTACTTATAGCTCGAAACTTTCCATTAAAAATTGCAGTCAAACTGCTGCAGATAGAGAGACATGGTTACTATTGACAGCCTATAGGAAGTCGCCAGTGCCCTATCAGATAGTACGACTTACCGTTTAGTCACAATACCGCACGACTGCGTTACGACCCTCGAAGTTCATCCAAGGCCAATGATTTTCAGATCGACAGACAGACGACAATCGTGCCATAGACGCGCTATTCAGCATGGCTGTAGCGCGTAAAAACCACGACCTATGTTGGTGGTGCGTTAGTGACGCATATGTAGTAAGTCTTGTTTTGCACTAAGTTTTTGCTTGATTTTTCTTGTAGGCCTACTGCATGACTTCCAGATTTTGTACTCGGACGTCCAAATTTTTTAGCTTGGAAGTCATGACATCCTGAAAATTCAGGTCTATTGAAAACCCTGCAACAGACAGCTGCAAATTACAAACATAGGAAATAATGGATGCTAATGGAACCTCAATTCTGTCACCAAATGGGAAATTTCCAGCCCAAATTTAGTTTTTTTGGCAAAAATCTTCTAACAATAACAAAATTTTGTTTTTTTCTCCAGCAGGCTAAAAGTTAAGGGGGCAACTGCTACCAAGTGTGGACTGCGGATAGGTTGAAACAATGACAGTAAGTCATAAAAATTTGTCAAACTACATACAGCTTTTATTAGTTAAACTAGATGCTGAACCAGACATTGCCACAACAAACCTAATGTCACAGACAGACCCAAAAAATATGGCAGAAAATCGTTCAAAAGGGAACTACAGATAAATTCTTTGTTTCATTATTTTACTACTAACAGCCAGTGCTGTGCAGTGCGCAGCAAGCAAAGTACTCACCAATGGCGTGGAAGTTTGTGTTCGTTGCGTTGACTCTAAACGCCTCGACCTGCGTATCATAGAAGTTGACAGAGACAAGGCCGACGCGGTCAGCGCTTCCCTCCAGCAGCGTCTGCTGTGATGTACAGACAAAGCTGCGACCAACGTCGGTCCTAAACATCTCCTCCGAAAACCACCGCTCTGCAAGTACAGCCACAAACACCAATTTATTAACACTCGTGCACATACTCAGGCATTATTCGGACCATTTTTATGGAGTTATTCAGGTTAAGGTTAGGGTGGCCATAGCAGAACGTTCTGAAGTCCTCAAAAGCGAGATAGCGAGGATAACTCGTTCGTCCATTCATTCACTCACACATCATATGGGTAGAACAGAGTACAACGCTGCATAAGAAATGTATACATCAGTGACATCACATATATGTAACTAAAAAGACAAAGGATAATTACACAATACACGTGCACAGAAGAGAACAAATATGCCCCTAAACAACTACAGCGTACAAGTGATTGGAAAATGCCTGCAAAACTACAGGCTATTTAACTGAGTGTGTGCAGCAGTTTTGCTTTAAACTGGCCATGGCTTAAAATGTAAAGAAAATTATACGACAAAGAACAACATGATGTGATTGCAAACTCCTTCAAAAAAGACTTCACAAAAGTTGTCCAGTCCACAAGTGAAAGAAAGGCCAAATAAATAACAGAATCAAGAATCATTAAGCCATGACAAACAGTCAATAAGCACAAAAGCTACAGATAACGACAAAAGTGAGCTTCACTAATAAAAATGTGACTGTGAACACTTTCAAAACCTTTCAGAACTGCAGTAGAAAATAGTTTTGCCCAATAACCCACATTGAGCAAGAATGGAAATGTGGACCAGCAAAACAAAAAAATGATAAAAAAAGCACAATGTTAAAGGTAGCATAAAAGATAACAGAGCTGCTAAATTTAGCACGATCAAAGTAGAGTAAACAAGTGCAGCCACGAGCTTGGCATGCCACAAACTACTGGGCAAAGGTCAATAATGTCTGGGAAGATAAGTGTGTGCAGATTTGCTTGGCCAAGCTTATGACTACTGACTAGAAGTCATGTGCATGGCTCGAAGTACTGACAAATAATCAGCTACAGCCTCAACACAATATACACACATTGAACGTCATGTCAAACATACACTGCTACAGCCTCGAAAATGGCACTGAATGTCCAGGAACTTATTATGGCTACAGCAAAAGTTAACCAATAAAGTAAATAAACAAATTTTTAAATAAACAAATTTTTTGTTAAATGAGCCATCAGAGTTAACACCTTCAAAAGATCACTTTTTCAACATTGCAAAATTGCAATCTGCCAGTACACACCAACTGAAAAAAACATATCCGCAAAGTTAAGAGTTATGAATTTATGATATGAAAACTGGTTCAAGGTGGAATTTGGAAAATGAAACCCAGCATAACAGGCTATGAAAATTCATCAAATTACCACCCTGATTTGTCGATATTTCTGCATATAAATAAATAAGATGATAAGTTACTGAACTCGCACAACTTCTCTGTTACCATTTCAACCTTCGAGCTTACTCTAACACATGAAATCCAGTACGTACTCAAGACTGCCCACCAGGTTTTAAGAAACGTGCCGTTAAAAAGCTCAAGCCTTTTGCATTCAAGCCAGGTTTTTTGAGTTGAGTTTTTGGAGCTTTTGATAAAAAACTTCTCACAAGATTTAAGCTAACAATATCCAAATCAGCATTGCTGTATACAGTCCACATCAAATAAATATCCAAGAATTTGAAACTCCATAGGTCTAGAGGTTTGAAAAATGTAACGATAATAAAATAATTCTACATTACTAAGAATGGTATTATCGTGGGTTTAAACCAAAGCTGCGATTTTAATGCCTACCGTGGTCTAATGTGTTCACAGATATGTATATTATAAATACACTAATTTAATAACGTTCTAATTTCAATCTTAATACAACAAAACAAAACTCTTTTGAAGTTTTCATCTGCCATGTCATCAGGACAAATTATAATATCTTTGCTAATAGCTACCGCACTCAAACCGTGGTAGGCTTGGGCACGAAATTGGAGTATTTATAATATATTTATCCATGAACTAACCAAAACTGTTAGACCATCAAAAAAGCAGCTCAATAAACAGTGTTTTTGGGTATGTGACCAGATGTCTGAACCCCGGAAACCATACAAAGAAACAAACCGGATTTGTTCATGTATGCTGCTGCATCGAAGAATGGCGGATGTCCAGGTTTAAAGCTGTACGACAACGAAGCATGAGTCATGTGATACTCGTCATCTGTCTCATTGCGAGTGAAGGACAACATTAGCTGCCAGCCATCAAAGAAGCTCAACGTTATCATCTGTGTGGTGCTATTACACACTCCAACGGCATGCGTTTGGTTCACACCCACTGGAACATCCGCGACTACCTCCTTAACCATCTCAGCAGTTTTCTGAAAGCAACAAAAGCAGCTCAACGGTTTTATGAGACAACAAAAAAAACTGGTACCATATCAACATTCGAAGTGATCCTACATCTATAGGCTAGCATAGGCAAATATTTCTTGCGACAATTCGCAAAACAGAAATGACTGTACCTAACTTGTACAGGAATCTTCAAAATAGCCTACTAAAGGCAACATAACTTCAGAATAAACAATGAACATCAACACAACGGTGCAAGAAGTTTGTATGCATCATCATAAGCAAAGCAAACTGTTTTCGCTCATCATATCACTTTTAAGAGCCTTTTAAATAGAGGACTATATCTTCTATATACTGCATAAAAAGGTTAAGCTTGCGATGCCCCTCCAGGGCAGGGTGCTAATCCCCTTTCTGTAGCCACTTAGCCTGTAGGTGGATAAACCAATCGTCATTGTTACATGGCAGTGCTCTGAGCCCGAGTCGATCCAAGGACCTTTCGGTCACCAGTCTGGCTCGTTACCGTTACATTACGAAGTCACACTACTGCATGGCTGACATTAAAATTTTTCAAAAAATCATTGTGGTGAGTTATGGCCATCTGTAGAAAACTGGTAGCTTGACCCCTCCCTCCCCCTTGTCCTCTTTTGTCTGCATTGGCCTGGACTCAAATGCAAGATGCACAGCCTACTGCGTGCCATGCCTCTTTGTGTCTATGACCTACTAATTGCTATCGTGTAAATGTACTAACCATGCACCGTCTGTCGGCAAGTTTGATGCTAGTGCTGCGTCATGGTAGGGGAGGGGAATCTCATCTCACTTATCTACAGCCTCAGCCCTAATAAATACATAAAGGGGTCATCCATAAAGGACGTTTGCAAAATATCAGCCAAAATTGACCCCTCCCTCCCCCTTGTCCTCTTTTGTCTGCATTGGCCTGGACTCAAATGCAAGATGCACAGCCTACTGCGTGCCATGCCTCTTTGTGTCTATGACCTACTAATTGCTATCGTGTCCATGTACTAACCATGCACCGTCTGTCGGCAAGTTTGATGCTAGTGCTGCGTCATGGTAGGGGAGGGGAATCTCATCTCACTTATCTACAGCCTCAGCCCTAATGGCTCAGGACGGCCTGCTTGGGCCGTTATACAACTCGTCCATTGGGTGCAAACACTTCACTTTTTGACTTTTTACAAGTTCCAGCACCTTTAGACCGTGACACACATTACGGTGCAAAAACCATGTCGAAATATGGCTTAGTTTCCAAGACATTCGCTGTGAAACATTCCTGTAAGTGCACTTTCGTCAAAACGTCGCGTGCAGCAAAACTGGTGCTAAGCGTAGCTAACGTGCAACAACACTCTATCTTGCAGTTGCCGAGGTGCTGTTCGCAGTTCCAGCGTTTTTTGGTAAAACAATGAAATTCAGGCATAGTGTCAAAAGATAGATTTATCCTTCTGCATTTAGGCATAGACTGTATAAAATTTACTAGCTGCAAACATTATTTAAATACGGAAAACACAAGCAACTAAAGAATGGTAAAGGGTCGTTGCAGCACAGCTGCTGCTGTGTCAGCCAACGGCCCTTCTGTAGTGCAGCAAGAATATAACTGCCACTTACAGGATTGCTGCACGGAACGCGATGTGCACCAAACCTGAATCTACAACACTAGTCAATAAATCAGTCATATTTCATAAACTTCTGCACTTTGGGAACTAAAATACACACAATTGTAGTGGACGACCAGAACAAGCATGTTCCATTGAACGATATCAACACAAATGGCGCTGGGCGTGCACAGAAGTTAAAAATGTATGAAATCTGTTTTTCACGTTTTTCTTGGAATCTACTGCAGTGCACTTACAGTTGCAGCGGACAGATGAACTGGTGTCAGTTAGGCCTATGTCTGTCCGACTTGTTCCATCGCTGATGTGGGCTGCTATGAGCTGCCGATGCCATGGGCGTTGGAAGTATTTGAAAGTTGGGGGAGCAAGCAGTGTCCGGGGCCATGGCGAGCGCGTGGAGCGCGAGCCTATAACGGGGGTCTGGAAGCAGAGCCCCCAGCGGGGTCCAGGGGCAGAGCCCTTGGTGGAGGGTCAGGGGGTGAAGCCCCCCTGAAGCTGAAAGCTTTTTGGTTCTTGAACATCCCACAGAGCGGCAAAACTCTAAGATGTCTAAGTCGATTCGACTCAGTCTAACATCGCAGTGCAGAAGGCTCAAGCTTTTGGGGGAGCAAGAGCTATGGCCTGCTCTCCCGTGCCAAAAGTTCCAACGCCCATGGCCGATGCTCACTTCTTAATATCAGATGCCTACATGTGTAATGCTGACGTCCGCTTTCACTGAACCCTCTCCCCCCTTGTCCGCCTTTGTCTGCATTCAGCTTGACCCTCCCTCCCCCTCTGTGCAGATGTCCCAACCTTTATGGATGACCCCATCCCACAATTGGGGTCTGCAATGAGTTGGAAATGGATGAACCTACCTGCTTTGCATAGTTGAATTTCATGCGTATGCCCGACTCCAGCAGCAAGCAAACATTCCCACTGTCCTCTGCCACACTCCAGCGGTGCTGGTTTGGCAGGGTCGGCAGAGTTGTCGACGGTGGAATGGTAACGGTGGTCGTTGTTGGAGACAGCGTCGTTGACTTTGTGCTACTGGCAGACGGTGTTTTAACACTAACGACTATGCTGGATGCATTGTTCAGCGCATTGGAATGCTGGAAAGACAACTTGGAACCACTATCTTCTTGCAAACATGCTACAACTGCAAATATCAAAACACAAACAATCAGTGACTCCAACACAACACAATCTCACAAGAATGGGGGTTATTCAACAACTCGTAACCAGGCAAAATCACCCCCGTGTTTGCTATTTTTTTTACTTTCCTCAACTTTTTTCAAAAAGCATCTTGATTCCACCAGGTGACATGGAGTGGACTCCCGAGTATAAGGTGCAGTCACTCTTAGCTTGTTGTTCCTGCCGTATTAGTTTTGTGTGAATGTCTACATTGAAAAATTAAAGTATGATGACGATCATGATCGAAAGGAACATGTCTCATCAGCAAATCCAGACATATACGTCTAGACACGTCACTGAGGTCACGGTCAAATACGTTAAAAGTAACACTAATATATGCTAGACATCAATCCAACGTGTTGATAAACATCACAACTTCACCGCGGCGCAATACTTACACAAAGTGAACAGAAAAACGAGCGAGATCTGTCGCCGAAGCACGAAAAACAATACCGCCATCGCCAAGCGTGCGAAATGTCTGTCAGTGCAGCGTACGTATGCACCGGCGCCTTATGAATCGCTTCGTTCGTATGACGCAGACGACCAATCACAGATCACTGCCGGTCACCGGACATTCATTATGTCGATCCGCTAGCCGGCCTGAAATCCGTTCACTGCCGCCGACTCGTCTGCCAGACTGAAAAAATGCGATCTAGACTCTCGAGTTTCCGTATACGTTTATTCAATACTATGATCATACGATGTGACGAACAAACCGTAAACCATTAGCAGCCTGGTTTACCGAATAACCGAACAGATATTAAAAGTTATGCGATGCACCAGAATATAGTAATTTGTAAAATAGTAATGCAAAAAAATATAACGCATTATTGTGTTTTATTTAGTTAATTGTTTCGCTGTAATTACTTTCAATTTTGCAATATCTCTGTTGTAATTTTCTGTTTATTACCAACGGCGTATGAGCGTCGAAATAAAGATTTATTTATTTACTTACTTATTCATTGCTATTCATCTTTAGCTGTGTTTTGGATGATATACTACTCGTGCTTCGGCATAGAGTATCTAATTATACGTGGCGCACTAAACTTGTTCATGGTTGTTAGGCCATTTAAAACGCAGCTTTGATTAATCAATAGACTTATTCAATCGGTTACTTATTTAACTATGAGAAATTATTACGTATTCACTATTCTATGTTGTTTTTGTTTACTCTGATAATTATTCGTACTATAATGTTATGTAAAGTTTCTTTTATGTAATTAAAATTGCTGAGTCGAAAATGGCAGGATATTTGCGGGCGGCTGTTTCACGGTATCAGCCGATGTTAGTATCAATTGTCATGTGTGTTAATGCAAGAATTCAGGTGACTGACATGTAGACCAAAAGCTGTCAATTGAGGTACCTCTCCCCAGGTAGTGGGGAAAGCTGCTGTAGTTTTTCTGAAACAGCACACCTAGGAGTACAAGAAAACCCAAGAGCTGCATCTGGCAATTGCTGCGGTCATAGTGTAAAATGGCTCCGAAGTCGGTCAAAAAACCACAACATTTCAGTTACATCCGAGATAATGTTTAAACATAGAAAACAGCATTAGATTGTTGAA